>ERZ1292637.442-Hain-H14-01um-R3-442-length-24608-cov-8_pt1 | contig 24608 bp, 34 predicted proteins | sample MGYA00564405_ERZ1292637 | MGnify/ENA primary metagenome ERZ1292637 (study PRJEB36523, sample SAMEA6512645) | groundwater metagenome | collected 2019-01-09 | study: AquaDiva: Metagenomics assemblies of 32 groundwater samples | reverse complement strand
CCACAACCACCCGAGCGGCGATCCGACGCCGAGCCGGGAGGACATCCGGCTGACGCGCGCCTTGTGCGAGGCGGCGCGCCTGCTCGACCTGCGCATCCACGACCACGTGATCCTGGGGGACGGAAGCGGTCGGTATGTGTCGTTGGCCGAGATGGGGCTGATCTCGTGACGCCCGCGGAGGCGTTCGAGAAGGACCTCGTGGAGAAGGTGTGCCGGGACGGGGGTCGCTCGCTCCATCGGGCGGGCCATCCGATCAATGACTTCCTGCTTCGTCGGGTGAAGCGGCATGGCGGGGTGGGCGCGGCGCAGCGGGCCTTGGGGGGTGTCCAACGCGGGGTCGTGTCACCTCGTCTCTCGCGACTGGCCACCCTGGGACGGCTCGACCTCTCGCTGGAGTCTTTCGTGCTCGAACCGGAAGTACGAGTCGCTCTTCACGGGGGACGAGCGAGCGGAAGCGTTGCGTCGTCTCGAGCGGGTGGGGTCGTCCCTGCGCTCCCGACAGGCGGCAGTGGCGTCCGAGGATCTTCTGGAGTTGTTCGAGGTTGTCCCTTGACGGCCTACGTCGCGTGCTGTCGGAGGGGGCGTCGCCCCTTGAAGCGGACACCCTCTATACCCGCGATACGGAAGGTCTCAGAGGCCGCGCGGTCTGCGGCTCTCATCCGCGAATCCAGGAGGAAGGTGCGCGATGCCTAGCCTTCCCTGCCACCACTGCGGCAAGGTCAAGCGGTGCACGATGCACCGGGACGACGAGCGCGGTGGCGCCATCGTCTACCTCTGCGCTCGGTGCGAACGCGAACTCGGCTATGGCCATGGAGGTGCGTGATGGGGCACTTCTACACAGAGGTGCAGGCGATCGGCCCGACTCGCGAGGAGGCTCAGACGAAGGCGACTGAGGAGTTCTTCCATGAGCACGGACATCGTCACTCACTCCGAGGGGTCGAGGCAGCACGGCTTCTCCGGCGCGTGCCCCCAACGCGGTGCGTGACGCGGGAAGTCGACAAACCAGGGTTCGGAGTGAACGTGCAGTTACCGAACGGTCATTGGCTGTGGAGTGGTGAGGAGGAAGACCCTACGGCTCCGACCGAGAAGTGGTGGGGCGAGTGGCAATTCGTGCTCCACACCCACGCCTGAAGACGTTGCGACTTGACCCAACACCCACGCCTGCGCTACGGTCTCGAGCGTGAAGAGACGCGACGTTGCGGGTGGGAAAGGGCTAATTCCCCCGTCGCGCAGGCGGCGCAAGCTCAAGCCGCGCGGCAAGGCGTTCGCCAAAGGCGCGAACAGTCAGAACGGCGAGGTGTTCCGCCGCGGCGTCGACCTGATCCCGCGCGGGTCCGTGAGTTCGCTCTACACGATGGTGCTCAACGATGACGGGGAGTTAGCGCGCACGCTCGGTCGGGAGAAGACGTTGAAGGATCAACCCGCGCGCGCGGCGCGAGTTCTGATTGCGCAATCACTGCTGCGGGCGATCCGCAGTCCGGCCAGGGTCCTGAAGGCGTTGGAACAGATCGGGGACCGTCTGGAGGGCACGCCGGTGAAGAAGGTGGAACAGGTCGGGCGCCGGTCGGTCGTGTTCTACAACAGCGCCGGGCCCCTGCCGCCCCAGCTCGTCGGCTCGGGCTCGACGCCGCCGGGCCCACACGAAGTCACGGCCCCGAGTATCGCGGCCCCGCTCCTGGCAGAGGCCACGCGCCTCCCCGAGGAGGTCCGAGAGATCGCGCAGCGCGGGACCGAAGAGTGAAGGGTAGCCCAAATTGACCGCTGTGACGCCTGCTGAGCCCCCGCAGCTCAGCGCCATGATGGTCCTCTACATCCGGCTCGTCGCCGCCCACTGGCGCGCTCTCACCGGCTGGGTCGTGGCGGTGCTGATCGGCGCGTCCGTGGTGATCGTCTGGGAGAACCCAGGTCGCTGGGAAGCGCGGGCCCGACTCGCGGTGGAAGGCCCACCCGACATCCTGCCCATCGTCAAAGCGCGCATCGCCAGCCAAGACCTCGCGCGCAAACTCGGTGTAAAGACGGTCACGGTGAGCCCTGGACGCGAGGACGTCGCCGTGCTCGACATCATCGGGACTGGCCCGGATGGTGCCGCCGCCATCAGGGCCGTGAACGCGGTGCTCGACGCCATTGTCAGCGACAACGAGCAAGCCCACCGCGCGACCGGCGCCGAGTACCGCGCCCTGGTCGAGCGGCGTGAACAGTGGGCCGTGCGTGAAACCGGCGTCATCAACGCTCAGATCCAGCAATTACACACGAGCCTGCGCGATCTCGACGCCCATCGAGCGACGGAAGCCCGCGGCCTCACCGACCGCCTGCGCGAGCTCGACGCGAGAATTGCCCCGGCGACCCGAGACGCTGATGCCGCGAGCCTTCGCCTCGCCACAGATAGCACCTGGTGGGTCCCCTCCGTCGAACAGCGCCGCCTCGAGCGCTTGGAGCGGGAACGCGAAACTCTCCGTGTGGCCCTTGAAGCACTGGAAATCCGGCGGGCATCCGCCGAACGGATCCGCCTCGATCACTTGGAACGGCTCGAACTCCGGCGCGTGCAGATTGCGACCCCGCCGCCGGTCCCCGCGCAGCCGCGCGCGATCAAGTACGTTCTGCACCGCATCGACCGCGCGGTCAACGCCACCCGGCTCCCGTTGCCCTGGGGGTCGCTCGGTGTAGCCGGACTGGCGGCGGTCATCGCGGGCGTCCTCGCGCTCGGCGTCATGCACTGGTGGCAGGAGGCAACGGCCAATGCCTAACGAACCTACCTGGGACGCAGTGACCTCGGATTCATTGCGAATGCCGGGCGAGATCAAGCATCTTGCCGCGTTGGGCGACTCGCTGATCGCCTTCACCGACCGCGGCGTCTTCCGAGTGAAGCACATTCCTCCTCGCTGGTGGCACCGGCTCGGCTGGATGCCGATGCGCGCATGGTACGCGATGACGGCGATCAACGAGCCGACGGCGACGCCCGACGTTCGGCCGAACACCGCTCCCATCGGACTTCTCATCCTGAGCGGGGCCACCCTGCTCAGCGCTGCGCTCAACGTCGCCTGGCTTCTGTACGAACTGGGCGTCGTCGACCTCGGGCTGCGATGACTGGCCGCAGCCGCAGGGTCTTGGTGGGGATCATGGTAGGGATGCTCGCGGGCGCGGGCGTCGCAGCCATTGTGCGCGATCTCGTGTGGCCGCGGTGCCCCGTGGTCGGCGCGGGATGGGTCGAGGTGATCGAGTACCCGCTCGACGCCGAAGCTGACAAGATGACCGTGCAGCCCCCACGCGTGGTGCCCGAGGCTGACCGGACGATCCAGCGCGGCGGGACCCAGATCGCTATGGAGCCCATCCGCGGCGCGACGCCGCCGCGCTGCGAGCCGTCCGGTGTCGACCCCGAGACCTTCTATCGCTGGCGCCGAGCCTGTCTGAGAGAGCAGGCCAACGAACAGACGCGCGAGTTGGAGCGCGCCTACCGCGCGCACCTCGCCCGCGAGGGGCTAGCACCGGCGACCACGCATCTGCCGATCGGCGGATTCTGATGGCCCCGCGAGACCGCAACCGCTACGCCGTAGTGGAGCGTGTGGACCTCGAGCGGTTCGCGGCGGCGGTGCGCGAGGGGCTCACGAGCCGAGCTCTTGCCGAGCGGTTCGCGCTGTCTCCTCGGACAGCGGCGAAGTGGCGGGCGCGGGTGATGGAGGAGAGGAGGGCTTGAGCCTGGTGCTGGACATGGACGAGGCCATGTGGCTCAACGCCGTGGCGCTCGCGCGACGCTGATGGGCGACAAGAGCGCGATCGAGTGGACCGACGCGACGTGGAACCCGATCCGCGGCTGCTCGCGCGTGTCGGAGGGTTGCCGCAACTGCTACGCGGAGCGGGTGGCCGCGCGATTCTCTCGGCGTGGGCAAGCCTACGAAGGGCTGGCGCGCTCCGGGCAAGTGGCACGATCGGCATGGACCGGAGCGGTCCGCTTCATCGAGGATGCGCTCATGCTGCCGCTCCGCTGGAAGGCGCCGCGCCGAGTCTTCGTCAACTCGATGAGCGACCTGTTCCACGAGAAGGTCGAGGACGAGTGGATCGACCGGATCTTCGCGGTGATGGCGCTGACGCAACGCCATACCTACCAGATCCTGACGAAGCGGCCAGAACGGATGCGCGCCTACCTGACTGACGCGAAGCATCAACAGCGCGTGGTGAATCAGATGGACCGCCTCCTCGGCCCTGCGGGGCTTGTCGGCGAGAACGGCACCGACAACGGCTCCTCGGCGTATCCGCTTGTCAACGTCTGGTGCGGCACGTCCGTCGAGGACCAGGCGACGGCCGAGGAGCGCATTCCGGTGCTCCTCCAGACGCCGGCCGCCGTGCGGTGGGCGAGCTACGAGCCGGCGCTTGGGCCGGTGGACTTCAACCGCATCACGACCGAGCAACTCGCTGTCGCGTGGATCGACGCGCTGGCACCGCATCGTCTCTGCGGCAATGAGATGACGCGCCTCGACTGGATCGTGGTCGGCGGAGAGAGCGGACCGGGCGCGCGGCCGTTCGATCTCGCGTGGGCGCGCTCGACAATCATGCAGTGTCGAGCGGCTGGCGTGCCGGTCTTCGTGAAGCAGCTTGGCACACAGCCTATGGACTCGCACCATGGCCACGGCGAGCCGTGTTGCTCGCTCTCGCTCCGCGACCGCAAGGGAGGCAATCCCGACGAGTGGCCGGCCGATCTCCGCGTGCGCGAGTTCCCCGGATGACGCCCGACGACTCCGCGTCGGACGCGTTCACCGCCGAGCTCCCCCGCCGCCGGCGCGGCAAGCGCACGGGGTTGCTGCGCGCGGTCCATGTCATGGCCGCTGGGCTGTTCAGAGCTGCCGAGGAAATGCTGGGACCGCAGCGTCGCTCGATGCCAGGTGTCTCGATCACCCGCGAAGACGACACCGAGCTACGCGCCCGCACGCTAAAGCGGCTCGAGGTGGACCCGGGGCCGCTGGCGTTCGTCGACGCCTGTGACCTGCACGCGGCCGAGGTCGCGTTCGGCGAGGACGCGCTGGACGACATGAGTTTCGCGCAGATCACACGCCGGGAGCCCGGTCCGGTGAAACGGTGGCGTCCAGGCGAGCCGCCGCCGGCGACCGAGAAGGCGAAGCCCGAGGACCTCGTGAGCATCCAGCGTGGCACGATGAATCCTGGGGACGATAGGTGGCGGGAGATCCCAGACGATGACGAAGGTGAGGCATCCTCGTGACCGCGCTGGCGTGGGAGACTACGTGCGCCCTCACCCGTTCTATCCCCGGTACGTGGTTGTGTCGGCGCGAAGTGTCTTGTTCGTCGCTTGACGCGTTGCCATCAGATGCCGTAAGGTGAGCGGCGGTGAAGGAGAGCGCGCCCATGGTCAAGGTCCGAGGTCGTCGCATGATCGCGGCCAAGTTGCTCAACCGGACGCTCACGCCGCACGCCCGCGTCGCCGCGTTGGTCCAGGCCGTCGAAGAACGGCGACGACTCGCCGAGCTCGGTATTCGCCAGCCGTCAACCACCAGCGACGACGAGGCGTAGAAGGAGGCACACCATGAACCCCCTCGCCTACATCTTCTTCCAGCTCGCAATGCAGTTCGGCGCCATGGGCGTGAGCCCGGTGTCGCTCGCCTGCCCCGCCGGGCAGATGGTCGCCCTGAAGCCGGCGCCGGAGACGCGCATGAAGCTGATCAACAACCGCTGGGAACTGACGGACGACGCCTACGAATGCGTCGAGGTCGACGCGGACGGGAACGCCCCGGGGACGGGCGGCATCCCGGGCAGCCGAGGTGGTCGACGGTGACACTCATCGCGAGCAGCGTTGGGACCATCGTCGTCAGTATCCACAACGGCGACGCCTTGATACGCGTTCAATTTGCTGACGCGTGGGTCGAGACCGAGTTGCGGCATGATGCCTTCTCCGTCTACGGAACTCGACACGGCCTGTCTGGTCTGCTCCTCGGACGGTTCAACGCGCGGGCCGCGTCGTGGCACATCGAGCCGGCCGCCAACCCCCAAGGGCCTACGGCGGCGGCGGGCGCGTCGACCTACGCGCCGCCGGGTCACGTGCTGGATCAGGACGTGCTGGGTCAGGTGCGTGGCGAGGTCCGCTTCGACTGCCACACGCGATTCATCCTGCACGGGTGGGGACGCCTCACGGATTCGCTCTTCGCAGGTGTGGTGCTGCTCGACAGCGACGAGGCGCTCGGCCCCGCCACCTTGCGCGCGGCTCTCGTGGACGACGGCACGCCCCTCTGTCTGACGTACGCGCGTGCGGGGCTGTGCCAATGTCGTTCGTTGGTCCTCACGCCAATCAGCCGGAGCGGCTATGAATGAACCGGCGTTGGTGGCACGGTTGGACGCGATCCTCGCGCGCTGCGCTGCCGCGACCCCGCCCCCGTGGGTGTGGGACGACTACCCCGACGATGACGTTCCGACCGACCTCGCAGGCGACCTCCGTGCGCCCAACATGGACGTGAACGGGCCGACGTCGGGGGGCCATCATCCTGCGGTCATCGTGACGGACATGGGCACCTATCCGCCGCACGGCCCCGACCGGGCGTTCATCGCTCGCGCCCGCGAGGATCTGCCTTGGCTCGCGGCGCTCATGCAGGAGGCCGCCGGCGCGATTCACGCGCTCCTAGCGTCGCAGCAGCCGACGAGCTTCAACGAGGAGACGGCGCATCAGCTCGGCGCCGCCGTCCTCGCGCGGCTCGCCGCGTGCGACCCGGTGGAGGGCGGGTGAAAGGTCCGGTCTGCCGCTGCGGCTGCCTCGAGCGGGAGCATGCGCGGCGCGGGAAAACGAACGCAACGATCCCGACCCGCGCGTGTCGTCGATGCCGGTGTCTGCGCTTCACGCCCCTCGCGGGCGTGGTGGGCCTTCAGGGGAACCTCTACGAGGACGGCTCGCGGCGCTTCGCGGACCTACTGCGGACGCGCTGACGCTGACGAGCGGGAATAGGAGGCTTCATCATTGGATGATCCCATTACCGTGACGATCCGCACCGCCGCCACGGGACACTCAGTCCGACAGCGACGCGGTATCGGTCAAGGCGGCAGAACGGCAAGAAGCGCGGGGAACACCAGATAATCGCCGAGGACACGATCGGACGCCCGCTTCGACGGAACGAGGTGGTGCATCACCGCGACCTCGACAAAACGAACAACGACCCGGACAATCTTCGCGTGATGACACGCTCGGCGCATGGGCGACTCCACGCGAGCCTCTGGCGGCGTTCGTAGCATGGCAGCGACGTATGCGTTCCGCGCTCTCGCAGATCGGATAAGGTGCGATGAACCCCCTCATGCGGATGTTCCCCGGCGTGCGGCCCGGGCACGGGCCAGCGCCCGCCCCGTTGGTCGAGGAGGAGCGTCATGACGACAGTCGCGCGGTTGCGCCAGACTCCGGCCGAACGTGCGAAACGGATTCAAGTGTTGCGCAAGATGTGGAACGATCACGACCGGCTCGAGCGGGCGATCATCCGTGAAGAGCGCTGGTTCACCGACCGGGAGCTCGACGAGCTCTTGGACCGCGCCACAGAGGAGGACGACTGATGCGCACAGTGTCCGACGCGATGGTCGACGTGATCGCGCGCGTCGCCCACGAGGCGAACCGCGCCTGGTGCTATGAGCACGGCGATGACAGTCAGCCCCGGTGGGACGACGCCCCGGACTGGCAACGCGAGAGCGCGCGGAACGGCGTGGTCTTCGTGATCGCCAACCCCGCCGCCGACGCCGAAGCGAGTCACGATTCCTGGATGTTCTCGAAATCCGCCGACGGCTGGGTGTACGGCGAGGTGAAGCGCCCGGATGCCAAAACGCATCCGAATCTGAGACCGTACGCCGAGCTGCCCGAGTTCCAGCGGCGCAAGGACGCGCTGTTCCTCGCGATCGTGCGGGCGCTGGCTCCTGCCGCCGCATGAACGTGCGGGCCCACTGGCTCACCGTTCCCGCACTCTCGGTGTTGTTCGCCGGCGTGGTGCTCGTGCTCGGATGGCGGTGGATGGCGACGACGGTCGATACCGCGCTGGACACATTGCTGCCGCCACGCCCGTGATGAGTCAGAGCCACGGCTACTTTCCCTGCCTCAGTTGCCGGACGTTGCCCGGCGGCGAGCACACGCGGAACTGCAATCTCGGCCCAGGCGCCGCGCTTCGCCGGCAGATCTTCGCCTGGGTTCGGTGGATCGAGGGATGACCGCGATCGTGGGCTACACCGACGGCCACACGATGATGCTCGGAGCCGACTCCGCAGCGTCGGGGCGCGACGTCGTCATCGTCTGCGAGTTCCATAAGGTCTTCACCTCGGGCGCGGGTCTCGTCGGCGTGAGCGGCGGCCTGCGCATCGGACAACTAATTCGATTCCAGGGTGCACCCTTGGAGCTCGGCGACGACGGCCCCGTGCCGAGCCTGCTCCGCTGGATTCAGGCGCTCCGTGTCGGTCTCGGACCCGCCGGTGTCCTGCGGACCAAGGATGGGGTCGAAGAGCTTGCCGACAGCCAGATGCTCGTCGGACTCGCCGGCCGCTGGTTCGAGATCGACAGCGAGTGGCAGATTGTCGAGCCGACCACTCCCTACTGGGCGATCGGGAGCGGGCAGTTGCTCACCCTCGGGGCGCTGCACACCATGGCGTGGATCACCAGCGCTCCGAAGAGCCCTCGAATCGTGGTGACCGCCGCACTCCAGGCGGCGGCGATGTACGATCCGGGCGTGCGCGCTCCCTTCGAGTTCGTGGAGAGGCCCGTCTGGTGACACTTCCCGCTTGGGCGCTCAAGATCGGGGCTGACGCTGCGGCGGCGATCATTGAAGTCTCGGAGACGCATCCGGACCCGGAGTTCATCATCGACTTCGCCTCGATCATCGCCGCCGAGGTCGCCCGCTTCCACGCCGCGCAGGAGTCCGAGCAACTCCTCGCCGCCGTGGCGGCTGTGGCGGCACTGTGTGCGGAGACCGAGGACGGTCGCCTAGTGACCAAGGAAGCGGTGTCGCCCGTCGACTTCATGGGCAGAATCAAGGCGGTGGTGAACGCGGCAGCCGACAGTATCACGTGGCGGATTGCCTTCGTCGAGCGACTCGCCGACCTCGAGGCTCGGAGGGTGGACGATCGCCACCTGCTCACACGGGTGTGGCGTCTCATCGAGGTGTGGCCCACCCTCGGGGAGGGCGACCGCGCGAGCCTGGCCGACCTCGCCGACGGGTCTGACGATCCGCACGGGTGGATGGCGGCGCTCCACACGGACCTGAAGGCGTATCTCGCGCGCGCCGATGCCCCGGGGCCGGTCGCACGTCTGACCGAGGCCGTGAAAACTCACCGATACGCTCGTCATCGGTGGCGCACCCATGAGACGGCCTGCGCCACGTGCGACGCGCCCTGCGGGGGGTTCGTCATCGACCTCAATCGCCTCTGCCCGGACGGTCGCGCGCTACTGTCCGCTTGTGTCCTGGACTCGCTCGACGCCGCCCTCGAACATCTGGATTCCAGCTTCGTCGTCCTGCGGCGCTAGGATGCCACGCAAAAACTCGTCGGCGACCACCCTTGGGACCCATGGCATGGTCGATCGTCCCGACACACCCGGCGGTCCGTGCCTCGAGTGCCGCCACGTGTTCTGCATGGTGGAGCGCGCCACGGCCGCGCGCCGGTGCGTCAAGTGCCACGTGACGATCGGGTATGCCCGCGGGTATGAACAGGCGGGCGCGTCGATCCGGCACGACAGGTGCGATCCCGCAGCGCCGGCAAAGCCGCTCTACATGACCAAAAAGGGGACGGGCGTGCGGAGCCGTAAGAAAAACATTGCCCGCGCCGAGGATTCATCGGTAGGCTATGTCCCACACGAGGACGACCCGTCACGCGAGACAAGGGGAGAGCGCACATGAAGCGATTCAGGGGTGGGATCGGCCGCGTCATCGTCGGACTCTTCGCGCTCGTCATGCTCGGCGCCCTCGGCGTCGACCACATCGGCCTCTCGCCAGACCCCGCGTACGCGCAGGGGGGGCCCAGGCACCACTTCAGCATCATCGGGACGGACGGCCAGCCGATCACGAACGGGCGGTGCCGCTTCCTCACGGCGGGCACCAACACCAACCTGACGATCTACACCAACCGCACGCTCGCGACCACGACGACGAATCCGGCGACGATCGACACGACCTCGGGCGCCTGCGAGGCGTTCTTGCCCGATGCCACGGACACGATCGACGTGATCGTCTACGTGGACGGCGGCAGCTACAAGGGCGCGGTCCATCGCGCCGACGCCATGAGCCGGACGAGTATCAAGAAAATCGTCGTGGCGGGCTCCGGCGGCCTGAAGCACATCGCGATCCCGTTCCCTGCCGCCTCGGCGTCGGCCCAATCCAGCACCCTGACGCTGCCCAGGGGTGCGCTGATCACGCGCGTGCTCGCCGAGACAACGACGGCTGTGGCCACGTCCACGACCAACCTCACGAGCGCCGACTCAGGGGCGGGGACGTTCTCCGGGCGTCTGTGTAACGCCGTTACCACGGGCGCGGTGGGATTCGCCGACTGCGCGCCCGCCACGTTGCTCATGGCCGATTCCTCTTCGGCGCTCAGGGTCCACAACACGAATCACGAGACCGGCGGATTCTTCCACGTCTACTACGTGCTTCCAGGCAACGAGCCCTGATCGCGTGACGGTGTAGCGCTCATCGACGACGTTTAGTGAGGGTCGCCCCCCTGTAATCGTTAGGGCCCTCTTTTTACCCCGACCACGACGAGTAAGGGCCAGCCATGGCCAAGCATTGGTGGGAACGACTCGGCTCTATCCCATGCGCGTGCGGAGGGGAAGCGACGGACTACTCCGTCAACGAATTGGGCGATCTGGCTTGGGGCTTCTGTGACAGATGTGGACGGTTTGAGAGCATCACGGAGCCTGCGTGGATCGCCCGGGTGACGGCTCTTACTGCGGAATCATCCCCGTGACTGGAGTTCTCCTCGGCTTGCTCGTCGTTCTTGCCGCCGCCCCGTTGCCGGTGATCCTCCCCGGCATGCACGGGCTCGGTGGTCCCCAACTGCTCTGGCCGGCCATCGCGCTCGTCGCGGGCGGCGCCGTCGCATTGGTCGCTGCGGTCCTGCAGGTCTCGCGTCCGCTCGGCTGCCTCACGGCCTACCTTCTCCTGCGCGCAGCCTGGACAGCCGCCATGACGCCCGACGATGGTATCGTCCTGCGCACCGCGCTCGTACTGGTCCAGGCGCTCGGGGGAATCGGCGTCTACGCGCTCGTCGCGCACCGTCCGGCGCTAGCGCGCGGTGCCCTCGTGGGCTTCGTCGGGGCCGCCGCGTTCAACCTCACCCTCGGGCTCGAGGACATGCTCGGGATTCACGCCTGGCAGTGGCGCCAGACGCAGGTCGCCCACCTGCCCCACGGCTGGCTCCAGCATCCGAACCACTGGGGACTGTTCATGGCGATGGCGGTCCCCGTGGCGTGGTGGATGCTTTCCCGGCGCACCCTGCGCTGGGCGCCGCTCGTCTTCATCCCGGGCCTTGTCGTGGTCGCCAGCTCGCGGTCGATCGTGGCCATCATCGCGACGGTGGTGGTCGGCCTGCTGGTGCTGCGCCGGACCGTCCCCGCCATCGCGCGCCTTCGCGTCGTTACAATGGCCGGGCTGACCGTCGCGGCCTGCCTGCCGGCGCTGCTGACGGCCTACGCGGTGCGAGCGCACCTCCTAGCCGGGCGCTGGACGGTCTGGCGGGTCGCTGGAGACGCTCTTACGGGGTGGCCTGCCTTCTACCAAGCCTTCGGCGCCGGGCTCGGCTCCTGGCGCCTCTGGGCGCTGCACCCCGAGGGGCCGATCGTCCGCGGTTCGCCGGCGCATGGTCATGTGGGGCAGGGCGCGATGGCCGGTTGGTGGGCGACCGCACAGAACGAGTTTCTCCAGGGCGTCTTCGAGCTCGGGCTCGTGGGGGCGGTCCTGATCGGGTGGGTGCTGGCGCAACTCGTCCGCGATCTCCTGGGCGAGTACACATGGTGGGGGCCGAGCCCGTGGTCTTTCATTGCGGTCGTCGGCCTCGTGTCCCTGCCAGCCACGTTGGCGTTCCACCAGCCGTTTCTGGCCTACCCGCTGATCATCGGGGCTGCGGTCGCCCGGGCCAATATGGTCAAGGGGCTGGTCCCGCAGGGCCGCGCGCATCACGTCGTCCTGCGTCTGCTCGAACGATGAAGAGGCCTGCTCGCCTTCCTCCGCGTGAGAGCGAGACGGCGGATCGGATCTGGGTGGAGCAGAACGGCTGGCTAGATCGCTGCGCCTGCGGACGCTTCAAAGCCGAGCGCGCGCCGACCTGCCTGTCGTGTACCCGACGTCATAACGCGAAGAGGCGGGTTCCCCCTCAGCGACTAGGCATAGAGGAGTCTCGCGCGCTGTGACGACCGCCGCCGGCGACCACTTCCGGGTCGAGGGCGAGACTGGCGAGGTGCTCGGCGTCCCCTTCACACCCACGTGTTGGGCGTTCATCGACTGTGAGGAGGAAGTCGCGATTCTCGTTGGTCCGAGAAGAGAGGGAAAGTCGGTCGCGGGTATCGCGGCGATCATCCGTCACCGCCAGCGCATGCGCGGCGCGGGTGCCCTCAAGGCGGCGATCGTACGCGACACGTGGACTAACCTGAGCCGTACCGTGATGGAGACGCTGCGCGAGGGCCACATCAGCGGATGGTGGGACGTCGAGTTTCGCGAAGGCGGAACCGAGGCGTGGATCAACGGGGTCGAAGGCTCCCATGTCTGGTTCTTCGGCATGGATAGGCCGGCCGACGCGAACAAGTTCCAGAGCTTCGAGGCGGGCCTCGTGTCGATCGAGGAGCCCGCGCCGGCTGCGGACCTTGCGAGCGGCGTGCCCGTCGACGTCTTCGGCATGGCGGTCAGCTCGCTGTCACAAGTCAACGTCCCCCCGCGACTGCAGATCGTCATGAACCCTTCGGATGAAGAGCACTGGCCACTATGGCATGGGACTCCAGTCCTCACGCCGACCGGCTGGGTAAAGATCGGCGACCTGCGCCCTGGTGATCTGGTCATCGCGGCCGATGGCACGGCGACAGAAGTGACTGGCGTCTACCCGAGAGGCGCGCGGCCCCTTTACCGCGTGAAGTTCTCAGACAAAGCATCAACGCTCTGCACTGACGACCACCCATGGGGCATTCTGACGAAATGGGATCGAAGCGGTAAGGCGAAGCGCCAGCGCGCCAGCGTTCGAATGGTCACGACGGGCGAGATCCGACGCCATGTCGACGCGCGTCAGCTCGAAGTCGGACTCCATCCTGGTCGACGTCACTACTACCGCTGGACAATCCCGCTCGTCGCGCCCGTGCAGTTTCCGGAGCAGACCGTCCCGCTTGATCCCTATGTGCTCGGGGCCCTTCTCGGCGATGGCACGTTGACCATGCCCAATGGTCAAGTGAACCTCTGTAGTGCGGACGCTGAAGTGGTCGCTGCGGTCCGGGCAGGCTTGCCGTCCGACCACTACCTGCGCCATCTACGAAAGTACGACTACGTGATCCTATCCAAGGGTCGGTACACGCCGAACCTTGTCAACCGCGCCATCCGAGCGCTCGGTCTCAGCGGCCATGGGGCGGCGGCGAAGTCCATCCCGGACTGCTACCTCTGGAACACACCCGAGGTCCGGCTGGCGGTCCTGCAAGGTCTCCTGGACACCGACGGGCACGCGACCCGGGACGGCAATAGCGTCTCATTCGCGTCGATCTCGGAGCGATTGGTCGAAGGGGTCGAGTTCCTCGTGCGGTCGCTCGGCGGTGTCGCACGTCGGCGCGCCCAAAGGCCCGTGGGTCCGCGGTGCCCCCACGAGTTGCACGTGATCGGGATCACTCTGCCGGAAGGGGTCCAGCCGTTCCAGCTGTCTCGGAAGAACGCCCGACTGAAAACGAAGTCGAAGCGCCATCAGGCGCGCCGGTACGTTGTCGGCGTCGAACCCGCGGGCGAAGGTGAGGCCATCTGCATTTCTGTCGCGCACCCCAGCCATCTCTTCGTCGTGGACCAATTCATCGTCGCCCACAACACCCTCGAAGTAGCCGCGTTTCTCGAGGAGAAGAACCGCGCCGACTTCCGCGTCGCCACCTTCTGGATCCCGCCCGGGGAGAACCCGCATCTCCAGGCGGGCTATCGCGAGCGCATGCGCCTCGGGTTTGAGGCGGCCAACCGGCAGGACCTCATCATGCGGCTCGTCGAGGGCAAGGTCGCCACCGTGTCGACGGGCGAGGCGGTCACGCCGGAATTCAGCGACCTGCATTTGTTCAAGGACGCCAACGGCAAGCCGGAGGCGGCGCCGATGTCTCCGCGGTGGCCGACGTTTCGTTTTTTCGACTTCGGGCACAATCCAACGTGCATCTGGGCTCAGCTCACGCCGATGGGCTGGCTGAATGTGCTCGGTGCCATCGTCGGCGAGAACATGGGGATCGAGGAGTTGATCGAGCAGGAGGTCTTGCCCTGGCAGGCGCGGTTCGGTATGATGCCCGCCACTAGCCGTGTTGACAGCTTTGGGAAAGTCGCTCGGAGTGGCTACAGTTTTCGCGACATCGGCGACGCCGCCGCGCGGATTCGCGAGCAGACCTCGACGCGGCGCTCAGCGGCGTGGACCCTCGAGCGGATGCTGCGGACCTCGTTCGAGGCGGCGCCGATCGACTGGACGAGCCGGCGCAACGCGGTGAAAGGGGTGTTGAACCGGAACATCGGCGGGCGGCCGATGGTGATGTTCGACCCGTTCGAGTGCAAGCCGCTCATCAAGGCGCTGCGCGGGGGCTGGCGATTTGCCAAGGGGAAGGATGGGAAAGTGAGTCGGCTCCCAATAAAAGATAAATCATCACACCCGGGTGATGCGTTTGCGTACGGCTGCGCCGTCCTCTTCCCCTCCTACGTCTCGGTAACGCCCGCGATGCCGCGGGAGACGAAGTTGGTGTTGCCGCCGGCGCGGAGCTTCATGGGGCGATGATCGACCAGTCGGCCGAGGCGCAGGCGTGGCGGGCGCGCTTGGTGCTGGCACTCGCGCGTCTCGGGTGGGTAGGGCTGCAGACGAGCCAGCCCCCATCTGACCCCGCCGCGAATGGCGACTGTCTTCACACCCTCGCCGCTCACTTATCCGTGCTGTCCGCACGCGAGATGGCGCCGAGCCCCGAGGCGCTACGACCACGTGGCGCCGGGCGGGCTCCTGGAGGCGAAGGACCAGCAGGCGGAGGGCCTGGTGAAGTACTTAGGGGGAGGAGGATAAGCATGCGGGTCATTGCAGAGGAAGGGCGTCGGCCGATCAAGGCGTGGGTCGACGGCGTGGAACTGGAAGACTCCGCGCGCCAGCAGTTGCTCAACGTGGCGGCGCTGCCGTTCGTTTACCGACACGTGGCAGTGATGCCCGACGTGCATTGGGGGATGGGAGCGACCGTCGGCAGCGTGATCCCGACCCTCGGCGCGATCGTCCCCGCCGCCGTGGGCGTAGACATCGGGTGTGGCATGGTCTACGAGTGCACGACGCTGACCGCGAAGGATCTGCCGAACTCGCTCGGCGCGCTCCGTTCCGGTATCGAGGCTGCGGTCCCGCACGGCCGCACGAACAACGGCGGCCCCGGCGACGTGGGCGCATGGCCCGAGGCGCCGGATGATGTCGCGCGAGTGTGGGCCGATCTGGACGTGCGCTACAATGCGGTCCTGGCGAAGCATCCGAAGATCACGCCGCGCCAGACGCACCCGTCGAAACACATGGGCACGCTCGGCACCGGCAACCACTTCATTGAGGTGACGCTAGACGAAGCCGACCACGTGGGCGTGATGCTGCATTCGGGCTCGCGCGGCATCGGGAACGCCATCGGCCGCTATTTCATCGAGCGCGCGAAGCGTCAGATGGAGCGGTACTTCATCACGCTCCCGGACGCCGATCTCGCGTACCTGCCAGAATCGACGCAGGACTTCACGGACTACATCGAGGCCGTGGAGTGGGCGCAGGACTTCGCCCGCCTGAATCGGTATCTGATGCTTGGCGCGGTGATGGTGGCGATGCGAGCGACGCTCGGCCTACCGTTCGGCATCAGAGAGACAGCCGTCAACTGCCACCATAACTACGTCGCGCGCGAGCACCACTATGGTCAGAACGTGCTGGTCACGCGCAAGGGCGCGGTGCGTGCTCGGCAAGGCGACCTCGGCATCATCCCCGGGAGCATGGGCGTGCGCTCCTACATCGTGCGCGGCAAGGGTAACCCGGAGTCGTTCATGTCGTGCAGCCACGGTGCGGGTCGTCGCATGTCGCGCGGCGAGGCGAAGCGCCGCTTCACGCTGGCGGACCACGCCAAGGCGACCGAAGGCGTTGAGTGCCGCAAGGACGCTGACGTGATCGACGAGACGCCGGGCGCCTACAAGGACATCGATGCGGTGATTGCGGCGCAGACGGATCTCGTGGATGTGGTCCACACGCTCAAGCAGGTCGTCTGCGTGAAAGGATGAAGGCAGCCCACAAGTGACTTGCGGTAGCCACTTGCGCGCCGAGCCTCACGGGAGGGGGGATAAGGTGGTGATTCTACAGGCGTGTTCCACAAGTGGCTCTGTGTCTTCGGGAGGGCCTAACTCGGCGTCGTTTCACGACGAACGCCCCAGCGGCCTTGTGTCGGATCGGGCGCTTTGTGAGCGCGGCGCACAGAGACGGCCGCGTGCGGCAGCCGGGCCGTCAGGCCCGCCCCGATGACCTGCTCGCGCTGCGGCGGTGAACTCGTAGAGGACTTCGCGTTCAACCTCCAGATGGCCCGCTACGGCCTTCCCCAGCGGCGGCGGGCGTGCCTGAACGCTCACTCCTACATGACCGGCGTGCCGCTCTTGCCTCCGGCTGTATCGGGTGGGGCGCGTGGCGTCGGCTCAAGTCGGCGACTTGGGCGGGCGCCCGCCCTTCCTCCCGTTCCTGGCCGAGGCTCGAGCCTTGCGGCGGGACTTCCGGGCGCCGCCCTTGGCGCCGCGGCAGTGAGCGCAGAAGTGCGTGAGTGGGTGGCCGCAGACCGCGCACACGGTCATCTAGGCGCCCTCCGTGGGCGTCGGCGTGTCGAGATACGCGCGCAGCTCGTCCATCACCCGCACGACGGCGTCGATGCGCGGGCGGATGGCCTCGTAGTTCTCCGGCATTTCGGCTTGATAGCGGCGGATCTGGTTGGCGGCATCGGACAGCACATCAGAGATCATGGCTCAGCCCTCCCTGTGGATGGTGTGGTGAGGGGCGGGCGGGTTTCTCAGGCCCGCTCGCCCCGCCTGATCCTAGCTGCGCTTCACCGCCGCGTAGCCGCTCCAGTCCCACGCGTCGATGGTGTCCAGCGTGCCGTAGGCGTGCCCCCGATGGATGACGCCATACGCCTTGATGCCGAAGATCTGGCCGGTCGCGTTCACGACCATGTACTTACCGGACCCGCCGAAGTCGACGCGGGTGTACTTCGGCCCGACGTGGACGGCCACGCGGTAGTGGTCTGTCTCCAGCGGCAGATTCGGATACTCGCGCGCCAGTCGTGTGCGCTGCTCGCGCTCCATCCGCTCGGCGAACGCCTGCACCATCCGCGCGCGTTCGGGGATGTGGCCGGGCTGCGTGATAAACGCCCAGTCATGGCGGAGGCTCCCGCCGTAGGCGCGCAACGTCGCCGCCTTGTCTCGTCGCCCCGCCGCCCACTCCTCGCGCTTGTCGATCTTGGCTTCCAGCCGTTCCCGTCGGGTCATGGCCGCCTCCTATGCCGCCACGGTGGCGGGTTTGCGGGATTTGGGGATGGGCGCGGCCACTTCGGAGGCAAGGGCCAGCGTGTAGCCGCTCATCCCCACGCCTCCGATCCACCGGGGCGGTACGACAACCCACTTGGACGTGTAGGTATCGCGCACGTCGGCCGCGAACGCCATCGACCCGCCCGCCTTCTCGACAGCCTTGCGGAAGGGCGCGTAGGTGCCTTGCGAGCGCCCAAGGCGCACGACCTCCAGATACCATGGGTCACGTGTACCGCGCTCGAGTGCGCGGTCGCTGCACGCGCGGGGCGTGGAGTAGTCAGGCGGAGGCGGGACGACCAGCGGGCCGTGGGCGTAGGCGCTGTGAGGCACCGGGTGCCCTCTGTCGTCCGCGTCGGGGCATTCCGGCGCGTGGGCCAGCGTGACGGTGACGGGGCGGGGCGGCCCGCCCTGCCATGACAGCGTTCCGGCGAGGATCAGGGCGCGGTCAGTCGGGGCGTTCATGCCGCCACCATGGCGCCGAGCGCGTCCGTCTGCGCCACGTCGAACACTGTCACCATGACGAAGCGTGGGCGCTCGCTGCTCGTCTCGCCGGGCTCGGGCGCCGCGTTCGCGCCATCCTCGCGCCCGCGCACGGGCGCCCAGATCATCAAGCCGTGTTCACCCTTGCGGACCACGCGCCCGTGCGCCTTCCATTGGTTGAATCCGCCTACCACCGTCGCGGCCGGGCACTGGCAGGCCAGTAGGCAGGCGTTGTGAACGCTCAGCCGGCGCCCTTCGACCGTGACGGCGCCCGCCAGCCGCTCGGCCATGGCCGCGCGCTGCCCGTCGTCCATGCCGGCGATCTGCTCGGCCAGTGTCGTGAATTGCGCCCGGCGTGCCTCAGCCTTCGCGCGCTGCTCGTCGGTCAGGTTCCGTCGTCTCATGGCTTGCCTCCCCGGCATTCGGCGTTCTCAGCGCCGTTCCTAACACCCGTGATGCTAAGCGCGCTTTGCTTTGCGTGCAAGGATTATTTTCACACCATGCATGGTAGGCTGTGGTCATGGACGCTCAAGCTGGCGCGGACGCACGCGGAATCAACCTGAATCAACGTACGGCCGCGTCAATTGTTGACGGACCTAAACGGGGTCGGGGTCGTCCGCCGCGGTCGCGGGATGCCGGCACGTGGTGGCCCGTCTACGTGGCGACGTATCGGGCCACCGGCAGTGCGTACCTGGCCGCGGAGGCGGCCGGGGTCAGCGTACCGACGGCCCGCCGCTATCGCTTGGAGGATCCGGCCCGCCAGCGGGAGATCCGGCACGCGCGCCGCTACTTCGCCGAGAGCATGGAGTACGAGCTGGTCAAGCAGTCCCGCGGCGAGAGCAAGGGGTCGTTCCTGGCGACCGTGGCCCGCCTGAAGGCGACCCACCGCCGGATGCTCGAGCGCTACTCGGAGAAGGTCGCGGACACCCGCGTGCTGAATCTTCAGGTGAACCACTACGGGCTGCCGGCCGCCCTCCCCGACCCGCGCGCGTTCCTGGCCGACTGCCTCGCGGACGCGACCCCGGCCACGAGGGCCCTCCTCGGAGCCGTCTCGGCGACGCCCATCGAGGATGCCGTGATCGTGGCGGGCGAGACGCCCGAGAATCAGGAGACGCCATGACGCCAGAGGAACGGGCCCGCCGCCTGATCTGGGACGCGTCCTGAGCTCGCGCGTCTTGGGGCGCTCTGGGCCGAGGTCATCGTCGCTGTCCGCGCCAGCCCGATGAGTCCCTGGGACGGGATCCAGCTTCGCGACATCGCCGGCCGCCTGGATGCTCTCGGCGCGCTTGATCCTGCCGCGCGCACGTTCGAGGTGCTCGACGAGATCGCGCCAGACCGGAACCTCGTTGCACTCCGACAGGGCTACTCGGAGACCATCGCCGAGATCGTCCTCGCGCTCGTGCGCCACGATGAAAGAGCCGCGTTCGAGACGCTGCTGCACCTCTGGGGCGGGCCCTACGGCATGACGACGGACGAGGCGTGGGAGGGGACGCGGCGACGGTTGAGGAACAAGTCGTGATCGCCGCCCTGTCCGGCCGGCTCCGGCGACTCCGCAAGAAGAGACCGTCGGTGAGGTCATGATGAATCGGCGCGCGTTCCTGCGCTCCCTGTTTCGTGGCGTGGCCGTGGTCACCATCGCGCCGTCGATTTTCAATGAAGTGGTTAGGGCGGCTGTTGCGCCGGCGAACCCGATCTTCTCGGGGACACTTGGCCTTGGCCTGTGGTCCGCTGTGACCATTCATGAGATTGATGAAATTCCGCGTCTCAGCGCCTTCGCCTGGATCGCGTCATGGTGTCGGCCACCATGGTGAAGGTAAAGGACCAGTAAACGCGGTAACTATGTAATTCCTTTCCATTCGCCGAGCGGCTTGGCACAGTGATGAGTCAATGGCCGCTCCCCCGCCGAAGGACGACGACTTTCAGGCGCAGCTCGATGCCGTCCTCGCGTCGATCCAAGACGCCTACCCGCCGCTGCGCAATCAGAACCTGCGCGTGCGCCGCGGGCTCAAGCGCTCCGATGGGCGCCTGCTCGAGTTCTATCCAGAGTGGGAGACGTACTCGCCCTCGCCCGGCAGCCACACGATCGAGGTCTACGAGCCGGGGCTGAACGGCGGTGTGCTGCACGACAGCGTAGCCGGCGACGCGCTGCACCTGCTCGGCGCCGTGGATCCGCGCACGCGGGCTCCGGTCGACCCGGTCTTCCTGTCGATGAAGGAGAGTTTCAAGACCGCGATGAGCCCGCGTGACATGGAGCGGGAGCAGATCGTCTACCAGAAGCTCGTCGAGCAGGGGCGTGAGACGCGGTCGTTCGAGGACTACTTCGACCGCAGCCGCCTCGACGCCTACATCCGTGCCGGGCTCTTCCCGATGGTCAACCCGGACTGGCAGAAGCCCGGAGTGTTCACGCCCGACCAGCTCCATCTGCTCGAGCGGATGCGCGCGTATCTGCACACGGGGCGGGCGCCGTTCGAGGGGCCCGGAATCCGGCCCGAGGCGATGGCGGCTGGTGCGACCGACACGCTCGAAGGTCTGAAGGGCGCGCCGTACTACGGTGCCCCGGGTTCGCGAATCGAGCCGAATGTCATGAGCGACAGTATCGCGCCACGCGACCTCTGGCCGAGCGGGGACGTGTTCTCGGAAGGCGGCGAGCCGGACGAAGACCGCCCATTCGAGCAGGCCACGCCAGGGGAAATGAAACGGGACACCGATCTCAGTCGTATCAGACGTCGACAGCGCGGTTACGAGCCGTCGATCGTGCCGGAAGGGATCTAGTCTATGGCCCTGATCCCCGCCGCCGACGCGCTCCGCGCCGCCCTCGTGCCCTCGGGCTCGGCGTTTTCCGGCGGCGGCGGCTTCGACTCGATTTTCGCGGCGGCGGGCATCGCCCCGCTGATTGCTCGGCTGCAAGCGGAAGCTGCCGCAGCGGCGACCCGCGGGACCCCGCAGCAACCCGCGCATGTACGCGACCTCTGGGAACGCCTCACAGGTGGCCAGACGACGGACCAAGCACTTCGCGCGGGCAACCTCTTCCGCGTGCCCCCGGGCTTTGTCGTTCAGCGCGAGATCCCGTCGCTTGGCGCCAAGATCATCCGCAACGGAACCGAGGCGTTTCTGTTCAATGAGCGCACGGGGGCGATCACCCCACCGCAGCCGTCCACGCCGGCCGCGATATCCGCCCCAGCGCCGAGTCTCGGCATCTCAGATTACGCGTCCGCGTCGCCCACCATCGCATCGGCCGACATCGAGCGACTTCTCGCGGCGCTCTTGGCGAACACCAGCGGCGGGCTTGGCCGCGGGGGGATCTCGCTCGAAGGCGCGGCGCGCACGGCTGTGCCGGGGCCTGTGAACCAGACCGCCGCAGGCAATCTTCGGATCATCGACGCGACCGACCCCCTCGTCACGGGTAGCCGGGTCGCGCAGACCTTCACCGACGGTTCGCAACGGCTGATTGCCCCGGATGGCCGCTCGTTCGCCTACGACCCCGTGACAGGCGCGTTCGCGGAGCTCTATCAAGTGCCGGCCGCAGGTACGACGCCGCGCGTTACGACGGGCGCGCCCGCGGGCCTCGTGCCGATCGACCAGGTGCGCCAGCAGTTGATCGCCGCTCTGCGCCAGCAGCAGGCCGGGGACCTTGGCGCCGGAGCGGAAACGCTTGCTGCGCCAGCCGGTGGGTCAGCGACGGCGACCCAGCAAAAAACACCGGAGCAAATCGCGGCCGAGGTCGACGACACGACACTGCAGGAGTTGATCTCGGCGGGCTTCACCGCCGCGCAGATCGCGTCGTTCATTCCAGGAGCGGGGAACTTCCTGAGCGTCGACAGTTCATCGCTGTTGTCTCCTTCCATCGCGCCGTTCTCGACGGGCACAGCCGCGGCCGAGAGCGCGCTCACGTTCGGTGGCAGCGATGTCGTTAGTGCAGACATTCCGATCCTGCCGGCTGTTGCGGCGGTCCTGGGCATTGCCAATGCGATTGCTGGCGACGCTCCCGATGGGATCAAGGCGCTCCTGACTGGCGGGTCGGCGGTAAATCTCATCGCGACAGCCGCCACCAATCCGGCGATCATGGGCGCGCTGGGCTTGGCAACCCTGCCGGTCGAGTTCGTGCCCGGCATTGGGCAAGCGGTACAGACCGTCCTCGCGCTGCTCACGGCGCCCGGCAGCCCCGGCAACCCGATGCACTACTACTTCGAGCGCCGCAACGAACTGGCGGCCCTGCCCACGAACCTACGGGTCCTCGCGGACCAGATCATGCGGTCGACGACCGAGGAAGAGCTCCAGGCCGCGGTCTCGTGGAACGGCCAGGAGTTCGGCGCCGTGTTCGATCCGAGTGGGCGGGTGCTGATTCGCGGCGTCCACGCCGACCTCGGCGCACTCGAAGGGCAACTCACGCAGTTCGTCCAGCGCCAGCGCCAGTTGATCAACGCGACCGATCCGCAGACGGTCGCGTTGCGCAACGCCATCCGCGCGGACAACGTCAAGCGCGGCGTGGCGGCCGACACGATCGCGCAATACGGGGCGGACAACGACAACCTCGGCGACAAGGCGGGGATCTTCCGCGAGACGGCCGTCGCTGGGTTCAGGCCGACCGAAAACTATCTCATCCCGGTGCCCCCGCCCGATCCGAAGTCGTTCATTCGGACGTTCAAGAATGAAGCCGGCAACGAGTTCGGCGTGAAAGAAGACGGCACCTACGTGAACATTACAGGGCAACCGACCTCGATGTTCGCGCCAGGGGATCCGTGGACGCCGAGCCGCGCCGACACCACGCGGCGCCTCAACGACATCGTCACCCAACAAGCGATCGCCGTCCACCGCGCTGGCGATCAACCGGCACAGGTCGCGCAACTCCAGGAGCTCGAGAAGGCGTACCAGACGCTCGGCATCCCGGCTGTGTCCGTCATGGACGAGCTCGCGCGGGTGTCGGCCCCGGGCTACGACCAGGGTTTCGATTTCGCGCGGCGCGCCGCCCAGAACCCGTACGCCAGCGAGAGCGGCCCCGCCGACCTCCAACGCCTGGACATAGAGGCAGCCTTGGCGGCGGATCCGCTGATCGGGGAGAGTCGGGGGCCTTGGTTCTTGTACGCCGGGCAGAACGACAGCCCCGGGGCATGAAGAATCTATGAATCGCGTGCTCATCATCGCGATCCTCCTGTGCGGGGTCACGCCGCTCACCGCAGGCGCCCATCCCGGCCGACTGGATTCCACGGGTTGTCACGACGTTCATACCCGTTTTGTTTACAAGAGCGGCAAGGTTGCCGAGCCCGGCACCCGGCACTGCCACCGCGGGCTCGGCGCCGCCAAGCTCGACGGATCAGAAGTGCTCGCCGACGAGGGTGCGACCGACGAGGCGCGCGATCCCTTGGGAGTGCCCATGAGCCTCCAGCCGCATCGGCGAATCAGCGCCGGGGAGATCAACGCAGCCATCGCCGACCTTGGATGCACTGCCCTACGGCCGTTCGCCGAGCGCGAGCCGGTGCTCCCGCCCGTGGTCGAGGCGCTGATGCGCTGCGCCGAGGGTCGCCCGCATACCGAGGCGACCGCCCTCACGATCAAACGCATGCGCTGGATGCGCGGGGAGCGGTGGTAGTCGCGTGTCGGTAGAACTCGACGCGCTCGTCACCATCAACGGGCGCTCCGTACCCGTCGGCGTGGCGGACGATCACGCCATGCGGGTGCGCGCCTGGTATCTGGACGCGGTCAACCACCCCAAGTGGGTGAACTACATCCGGGAGTCCACCGAGGACCTCGGGTTTTACATCGGTGGCGAGCTGCAGTGGTCGCACGACGGCAGCACCAGCGACCTGCAACGGCTGAAGATGCAGCAGCGGACCGTGGTGTCGTTGAACTACATCCAGTCTGTCGCGAACGTCCTCATCGGCATGGAACGCCAGAATCGCTTCGACACGCGGGCCGTCCCGCAGGGCGACGAGGACGACCAGAGCGCGGAGCTCATGACGTGGCTCCTGAAGTTCGTCCAAGACCAAGCGGAAGTGCCCGACATCATTTCGGAGGGCTTCGCGGACGGCGTGATCCGGGGCATGTCCGTGTTCGAAGTCGGCATCGACGACACGGACGAGGAGCCCGGCGAAATATTCGTCCGCAAGTACGTGCCGGGTCAGGACGTGGTGTGGGACCCGTACTGGACCTCTTACGACCTCTCCGATCGCGAAGGCGGCGCCCGCTTCGTGATGAAGTATCGCTGGGCCTACGTGCCCGATCTGTGCGCGTCCTATCCTGAGCACAAGAACGCCATCCGTGCCGCCACGACCGACATCGACATCTTCCGGCTCGTCGACCAGATGACGACGAGCGGGCCGCCCTCCGATGCGTTCGGCGCTGTCGCGAGCCACCCCCACGAGGCCCTCACGCACAACACGATGTTCTACGACCCCGACGAGCAACGGGCGCTCGTCATCGAGACGTGGT
>ERZ1292637.440-Hain-H14-01um-R3-440-length-24678-cov-8_pt1 | contig 24678 bp, 49 predicted proteins | sample MGYA00564405_ERZ1292637 | MGnify/ENA primary metagenome ERZ1292637 (study PRJEB36523, sample SAMEA6512645) | groundwater metagenome | collected 2019-01-09 | study: AquaDiva: Metagenomics assemblies of 32 groundwater samples | reverse complement strand
GCGTCCCAGATGGGAATCATCTCCATCGACTGGCCCACGGCAAATCCCATCTCAGAGGCGTCGGTGAAGCGCACGATAAAGTTGGAGTGCTGTTCGTCCAGTTGGCGCTCCATGAACTTCGTCCAGAACAGATTGACGGTCGCGCTGGGCTCGTTCTTAATCGACAAGAACTGTGGCGAAAAGGCCGCCTGCACCATCGCCACGGCAAACTGCACGGCCGCGTACGGCTTGGGAAGGACCGCGCGGTTCTGCCAGTCGAGCTTGGCGGCGTAGTTGGGCGGTTCTTTCTCCTGGTAGATGTCCCAGGTCTGCCGCTGAATGAGGCGCACATCGCGCAGCGCCGTCGCGGTGGTGCGGCAGCATTCTTCCACGTAGTCCACAAAGTGCCGTGGATTCTCGCCGGCGTAGGCCTCTGCTGCGTTGGTGCGCTCCCCCATCTCCTGATCATCGGCGACACTGATGTTCTGGAGCTCACGCAGGATGCGGCTGATTTCGGTCCGAATCAGGCCTTCCTGCGGAGGGATGGGATTGTACCCGCGCAGACCTACTGGAGTGGTGGCCATCTATGCAAGATCCTTCTGCTGTACAGCACAATCGGCAAGGAGGGCGTCAACTTTCGCGTTCCACGCGTCAAGCGGCAACAAGGTGTCATCGGGAACAAAGTCCGAGGCGTCGCAGGGCTCTGGCAACCGCCAAGAATGCGCCTCCAAGGTATACGGACACGATTCCTCAAGCCAGACGAATGGCTCTGGCACAGCTGGCGAGTCTACGCGCCACGTGGGACGCGCCTCCACAACATGGTACGGCTGGTCTTCTGGCGTCAGTAGGACTTGCTCTGGAATCCAATCTATGATAGGCCAAGTGTATTCTAAATCCCGCAACCTCCGCCTTATCTGTGCAATGAGTGTATCCATGCTGGCCATTACCTCTTTCCATTCACAAACGGCAGCGCCCGCTTCTTGGCGCGGCTGCGCTTCTTCCGGGATTGGCCTGAAACACTCATGGCGATCGCCACTGCTTGTTTGCGGTTGGTCACCACTGGGCCACTTGACGAGCCGCTGTGGAGTTCGCCCGCAGAGAATTTGTGCATCTCCTCGGCCATGGCTTCGTCTTTGGCCTTCTTCGAGGCGCTACGAGGCAGGCGTGGCATCGCGTCCCTCTATCTCTTGCATAAGTTGCCCAACCGTCGTGCACACCACCGCCGCCCCATCGCGGCGTATAATCGTACAGGCCATCTCAAAGCGCTCATGAGGACAATACGTCCGGCGGTACGTGTCATCATACTCTAAGTGGCAGGTAGCACATTTCACGAGCATTACTTCTTCCAGTCAATCTTGGCGTACTGCTCCCGGTAACGCTGGCTCGGCGGCAATCGTCCAGCTTCCCGTCCCGGATCACCGCTGGGGAGATTTGGGGGCGAATCCGACCAGCCAAGCGTAGGATCAGGATAGTACACGGTTTTCTCGCCACCGTCCCGTCCACTGCGTAGATCAACAAAGACTTCCTGTGTGATAGGAGTCCCGTGGCGATCTTTCCCCAGCATCTGGCGCATGGGATACATCCGCTCGGACACGCGTGAGCCGACTTTCTGCTCAACCGTGAGTGAGCTTTGTCGCCGTTCCCGGTTACTGCTCATAACGCCAGACGATCCAAAAGATCGCGTACATTGGCGGTAAGGCGCACCACGGTTTTCGTACGGTCATGGAGTTCCTGCCCCAGCCGAAACCCAAACGGTGGTGCTTCTTGCGCCATATTCTTCGGTGTTCCACCAGGCAGAAGCACGCCACCATGTTCGAGGCGTTCGCGCAATGTATCCAAGACCATGCTCGCTTCTTCAACTTGATCACCAAGTTCAACGACGAGTGAGGCCAATGGAGAAAGCGTGCTGGTCTGCTCTGGCCCTGCAGGCGCAGAAGGGTAAGAATATCCAGCCTGTTCGCGTGCATAATCTTGTGGCATCTTGCTCTCCTTTATCCACCCATGCTTCTGGTGGCGTAGCTACTCGCCAGAGCACGGACGCGCCGCTGCTGCGGGTAGTGGGATTTGCGCAGATACGTCTGATGTGTCAGTGCGCTCCAGGGCGCAATAACACACACGGCATTCGCCCAGGCATCACATACATGGCTCGCATCATCCTTGAGCGGCGTCAGTTGTGTCGCCACGCCGGCTTTATTTATGGGATAGTGCCAGCGGCCCTTCAACCCACCGATCAACCTCTTGCACCGCACCGGATCAATGAGCACGGCTGGTTGCCCGCGCACCATCCATTGCAGCGCATGCAGCACCCCGAGACGAATCTGTGGCCAGGTCTGCGGACCAAGCTCAAAGGGCACGAGTTGCCCCATGCCAGGATCAAACTCTTGCTGCACGGCATCGGCGGCGCACTCGTCGTGCCGGCTCTGATCTGGCTGGCGCATGGTGCGGTCGCCAATCTGCCGCCAGCCATACGATTTATCTTTCCAGCGCGGCGATTGGACGAGGGGATTCACCTGGTTGTGGAGGAGATCTCGGACGTCCTCTCCATCAACACACTCGTCCAGAATCCAGACCCGGCCATCTGGCCACTGCTGCCCCATGACCACCGCAGGATTGGTCCAACTATCCCATCCCACCCAGGACATCAACCCTTCCACAGGCTCAAGCGGGATCGGCGAGACATGAATTGCCGGATTAAACGAGCGCCCAGTCACCGCCTTGCCCGGATAGCGCATCGCCGCCTCACCCTTGACGAACCGGGCATAGCCAATAGGATCATGGGCATACGCCGCGATGACCGCCTGCTGGGACTCGGCTTTCAGATGTGTGTTCTCGCCGGGAGGGATTTCGATTGTTTCTTTGGTAATGAGAGGGGTGCGTGGGTCCACCATCCCATCCGGGGCCATGAGACATCGGCTGTAGAACCAATGCTCCTCGTCGGGATGGTTCGAGCTTATCTGGAGCCGGCCTTTGGTGCCTTGTTGACGGGTACAGCGCACCAGAGCGGCATTGTAGAGGTCCTCCGAGAGGCCCGCGTTGGCGGTGCGGGCATCCGTATAGGGGCACGGTTCTTCGAGCCAAATAAGCCCCCACTCCCCACCCTGGATGTCCGCGATCGAGGCCAGGTCGTCAATCCCCAAAAGGTCCACATCAATGCCATGGCCCGTGTAGAGTTGGAGTTTCTTAAAGTCGTGACTCCACTTATGCGGGGTGCTGGATTCTTCAAAGAAACGCTCAAAGGCGGGAACAATAGTGCGCAGGATGTTGGTATGCGTATCACGGATCACACAGGCGTGGAGCTTCACCCCACAGCGATAGCCGTGATAAATCATGGACATGATACATGCCCACGTTTTTCCTTGCCCGAACGTCGATACCGCCACGACGATCGTCGCCGTGGACTGGATAATACGTTCCTGCGCCGGCGACGGCACGATCTCATGCTTGCGCATCGTCGCGGCCGAAACCGCACTCAGCGTTGGAACGTCCGGGGGATACCAGGGCATAGGCGTGTGTCCTGTGGACGGCGTCCCTCGCAATCACACAACGAGGGGAAAAATCACTGCTGCCCTATGGCCCTATGGCGGATACATGCTAAGATAGGGCTCCATGTATACAGAGACGCCAACTGACCAGCGGTCAACACAGGGCAGCATCAAAAAAACTAATAGCAAGTTTAGCCGGGCATGTCAAGCCCGTGCAGGCACTCCCACAACTATATGAAGGAACACCTATGCATCGCTCTCCTTCTCAACTGTTGTACCGCGCCTGGCCGGCGCTCGCCCTCCTCGTCCTCCTCAGCGGCACGCCCGCCCAGGCTTTGACGCTCGGCTGGACGGCTCCGACCACCAATTTGGATGGCTCGCCGCTCACCGATCTGGCATACTATCGGCTGTATTATCGTGCCCCAGGAACCGTCCCCTGGGTGCTGGTCGTCGGCGCCGAAGTTGCCGCGACGGTGCTGTCGGTGACAGTAAGTCCCCCCGTGGTGGGCGACTATGTCGTACGGGCGGTAAATAGCGCCGGCGTTGAATCGGACAACTCGAACATCCACTCGGTCAAGAAGCCGAGTCGCATCACCACGCTTCATCGGCAGTAAGCCTGCCGTACAGGAGGTTTTCGTATGCGTACCACTCGTCGCTCTCCCCGTGCCCTCATGATTGTCCTCCTTGCCGTAAGCCTTACCCTCACTGGGTGTGCGGGCATGACCGTCCATGATGTCCTCACCCGTCATCATCTCCTCCTCAAGCTCGCCGTCCAGACGGGCACGGTCATGATCGTGCGAGACAAACCCCAGGTCGCGCCCACCGTTGTACAAGTGGCGGTGATTTTGCGGCAAACGGTCACCGTGCGTGACCCGTTGGCCCCGCTGGCGGCGATGGAACTCCTCAAGGCGGAGTTGGGAAAGATGCGGCTCGGCGCTGAGGAGCGTTTGCTGATCCTGGCGCTGGCTGACGCGGTGTACAAGGAAGTGCATGACTACATGCTCAGGCAGCGCGGAGACGTGCCGGCGGCGATTCGGTTGACGGTGGCCGAAGTCGCAACCTGGATAGAGGACGCCGCGGCTGTGTATGTTGCCAAGCGGGTATAGCCACACATAGGAGACTCCATGCCGCAATTAGAGACCAAGGAATTTTACAAAACATCGGAATGGTGGCTTACCATAGCCAGCAATGTCCTGGCTATTGGGGCACAAGTCGCTGAGGTACTCCCCCCCAAGTATGGTCTTGCCATTATGGCGGTCGTCAATATGGGCTATGCGCTAAGTCGCGGCATAGCAAAAAGCGGAGTGCCGCCCAAGCCATAAGACTCTGAGAGTGTGGTGCTGAGAGGATGATACAGAGACTATGGCAGAACGCCGCGCTGTCCCTCAGGATCTTCCACCGCAGCGACAGAGCAATGGCAATGGCTGGAAATCTCTCTCTATCGCGTTGATCAGCCTCGTCGGCACCGTCTTTGTCCTGGTGACGACCTTCACAAAGGGGACGGCCACTATTGAGCAAGTCCGCGAAGAACGCGCCATCTCGAAAGAGGAGCGTGCCCAGTCGAAAAGTGAGGCCGACGGCATCTGGAAGGGCCTCCAGGCCCTGGAAGAACGGGTGACGGCGCTCACTCGTGACCAGGATCGCCGGGGTGGGCGTGTCGATCGGCTCGAAGAAGCACACCAGCGTGTGGAAGGCCGTCTGGCGGCTCTTGAAGCCGCCCTTGGCACGCTGATGCAACTCAGGGCGCAGTTGGAGGCGCTCAAAGATTCAGTTAATCGCGTGGATAATCAACTCAGAGATCTAAACGAGAGATTGCAACGGAGGCCAGAGCCACTGCCGGAGTCGCCGCGTGGCCGGCCCCTTCCGCGCGGCTTCCCTTAGTGAATAACAGAGGAGAAAATCTATGACACGATTACTGATCCTTAGCCTAGGCGTGCTATTCGGTCTGAGCGGCTGTCTTCCCCAGGTAGCCCAAGCTCCACCCCAAGCGGCAGTTGTTCCCATAGCCTCCCAGATGGTCATTTCTCCGCCGTCAGTCAAATCGCAGGAGGCGGCACAGGCTATTGAAAAGAGCGCAAAAGACACCGAACTCAAAGCCAAAGAGGTGGCGCTCGCCGCGTATGAGCGGCTGGTCGAAAGCACGCGGCAAGGAAAAGTGAGCCAAGCGAACTATAGCAAAGCCCAGAAGATCTATGACGGGGTGGTGTCGGCGCTGCATGCCTATAGCGTCCTGTCACCGCTGGGAGGGCGGCCGGCCGACGATGCCCGCCTAGCCGTGGCAAAAGCGCTCGCAGAGTTTCTCACGCAGGTCCAGCAGCTCAAGGTGTTTTAGGACGACCTCATGCTGCTTCCTCAGGACCAAACGGATCGCCATCCTCGTAGGCTTGCAGGACTTTCCCCCGAAATGCCTCCGCCGCCGCAGAACGACCCAGGTGAGTGCCCTTTTCGATAAGGCTACTCTTCTGACGCATCGAGCATAGGCCTAGACGGTCTCTCTGCGACAGCAAAGTACCCATCATGACGTACAACGAGGAGATGGGGACACCACAGGATACTCTCCGCATTGGTGGTACGAAACGTCATTCCCGGCTCCCACATACCTCCACACGCACGACAATGGATACGTGCCGGTGGAGTCTCTCGCATGACCACGCCAAGCGCCTCTGAAGGATTGAGCATGGGCAGGCCGAGGGGATCATCAGTAGACCAACACAGCGGGCCGCGCCAGACATCATCGAGGGTGGCGCCATCAAGAGGCACAGAGCCGCAGTCCGGCTCATATTGCAGCTCGTCCTCCTCCCGCTGTATCCAGGCCGCTATGCGTTGTAGGGAGGCGTCAAGGCCCATGGTTGTTGCTCTCCTTCAGAGTGCGCTTGCATATATGGCTGGTCTGCCGCAAGCTAGGTAACAACATTGACAAGGCTCTCAAACAGATACTGTCCAGGTCATCCTGCGTCCTCAACTCCGAACGGATCCCCATCCTCATAGGCCCGCAGGACGGCCTCGCGAAACGCCTCCCAGTCACGCTTCTTGATGCCCCCGCTCTCTAGATATGGTAAGTCGTACAGGTCGCAGAGCTTCTGCGCGGCCTGCCGCAATTTGCGACTCGCATCTACGAGACAGAAAATGGCAGCGCGTTGTGACACCCCTGGAACCATTGCCACCTGCTCAATCCTGTGGATGCGCGCAGTGAAAAACTCATCGTAGACCGGCGTTGTTTCCTCGTCTGCCATCTAGCCCCCTTATAAGCGAAAGTGCTCTGCCGCCTCTGCTATTATGAGCATGTCTGCGGCAGTGAGACGGACCCCCTGCTCCCAGTGGTCATACAGCGCCTGCTGGCCTTCCGTGCAGGCAAAGTCCCCGGTCTGCTGTAGCGCATGGAGAAAGCGTTGCAACGTCCTCGCCTCCAGCCAGATACACTCCCAGCACATGTTGCCTACCCAGGAGCGCCTCTTGACAACCTCGAACGTCTCGCTGCTGAGGACGAGAGACATGATGTTGAGCGTCATCGGATGCCCCTCGCCGCCTAGCCACCCCTCATGCTCCAGCGTCATCGCGTCATGTAACTCTACGACGCGCAGGAGTCCATCGGCATTGCCGCGTTCATCGTTACATGCCAGCATGACGGGGACGATCAATTCCGTCACCGCAGGATCTCCATTTGTTGGAAGTCCATCGCTGCCCTTTCTTGTGTGCGCTACCGCAGCAGCAGCTTCCCATCGCACCGGAGCACCGTCAGGGACAGTCGTGAGAAGGCCTCGTCATCGGGTATCGCCAGCCCCCTGCTCAAACAGCATCCCGGTCGGTTCATGGCGGTTGGGCCATTCGTGCACGAACAACCGTCGCAGATGCACGTCGATCTCTGGCCGTATCTCTCCCGAACCCTCTTTCCAGTTGAACGTCCATTCAACGGCGTGCACCCGCCACCGCGTGGGCGTGTTGATCTCGCCGTCAATCGGATGCAGGATACGTCCCAAGATGATCAAGTCTCCACGCCGTGGCACGGCAGTCCCGTGACAACTATAGAGGCTCGCTCCCTGCCAGACAAAGGTGATGAGGCATAGGGCAGAAGAATCAGAGGGGTGCATCATGACTGACTCCTTTCCTGTCAGAGGCTGAGGCCGCCCGGCCTTTCTCCTGGCTTTCAGCCGGGCGCGCGCCAGACTAAGCTCCCCCGCAAGGGGGCCCTCCAGGAGGCCGCGGTGGCACCTCAGCGTCAAGCGCTCTTGCGACTGGTAGGATCGTGGGCTTGTCGCCAATGGAGATCCGTAATAGTGGGATCATGTGCTAACAATGTCATGCGATGTGTAATGACGCACGGCGGTAGGCAATCGAGACAGAATGCGAGAAAAGATGCAGAACCATCTCGGTCACGTTGTTCCCCACCAGGACGCTTCCCTGTCTGACAGACCGTCTCGGTATACCAGAAGCGAAACTGATGCAGATCTATCACGCTATAGGCTTCAAGGCGTTGCGTCATCTCATTGCCCCACCCGTACAGGAAGCAGTCGCCCCAGCCACAAAGCATCTTGGTAAATTCAGTCTCCATGCCAGACCGCCGCGCAAAGCGAAACGTGATTTCATTCCGCCGATTAAAGGCTAGTCGTTGGGACAGGCGGCGCACGCGGACGGGAAACCGCTGGGCTCCTACTGCAAACATGAGATCGGTATTGTGTATGCGATCTTCATCGAGTGGCGCAATCTGAATACATGCTAACCCCAGTAGCATCTTGATATGCGGCGTAAATTGGTCAGCCCACGCATGGGATTCCTGCCAAGGCTCATTCACCGTTGGTCTCCTGTGGAGATTCGAGCCCCCATGAATCGAACCCCGGGATTGCTCTGCGTCCAAACATATCGAGGCGCCTCCCAGCAGTGACGCGGCGTAGCGTCGCATAGAAACACTCCGGCTTTTCGCTGTGCTCGCCACGCGGTGCCTTAAAATAGGTCTTGAAATCTTTTGTGTCCACGAAAATGGGTACTCCTTTGCGCCCGTAGAGTGCAAATTCTACGTTATTCTGCGCCAACCCGAGCGGTTGCATGCCGCCAGTTTTTTCCCAGACAAAGCAACAGCTATAGGTCAACCCCCAGGCCTCAAACAACGTCAGGGCCGCAGGCAAAAAGCGCTGCGTAGTCCACACCCAGACATGGGCGCTCGCAGCCAGCGGGAGATGGAGCAAACGAATCCTCTCCACGGGCATCGTCGGATACGCAAGCGCAACTTGATTAGGTCGGGCCTCACGACCCTGGAAGGCAACGGGCCAGGGCGGATCAACCACGACGACATCATAGACGCCCTCGGCCGCCTTGATCGTCTGATTGGCTCTATCCTCCAGCGCTTTTTTCGCCGCAGTACGTTTGGCAAAGTAGGGCTTTTTGCGCTTGCGATAGGCCCGCATTTTTTCTGTATGGTTCTTATAGATACGTGGACGACCGACTGGGTTGGGCATATATTCTCTCCCATTTCGTCTACAGATTATGTATACGAAATTCCAGCAGTGCGGTCAAGGGAGAAAATGGCTCATCTCAGTATCGTTTCGTCTCAGCACGACCAGGGCTTCCAGGGCCTGATCCCATTCGTGATGGACTCTCTCGTAGATGGCAGACATTGCTTGACATCGTGCCTCCACGTCCGTCCCAGTCAACGCGAGCCTGTGCTCCCACAGCGCCTGCGTCAGCCGGGCGTAGGGCGTCAGGAGTTGGGGGGTAGGAGCGGAGGTCATGTTGCCCGCTGTTGTGGGAACAGGCGGATAGGGCACGTCCCCAGCCGTCAGCGGCGCAGAGGTCGGAGTATGGCTCCCGGCGGTGCCTTGCACGGGAATCGTCAAGCTCCCATACTCGACAAACTGCAAGCCCTCGGCCTTGAGCTGTCCCAGCGTCCGCAGGCTCCGGTCATCGAAGGCAAAAGGATTCCGGTGTTGTTTATCCATGAAGATCTCCTGAGAAAAGGTCTAACTGTCGTCTCGCTGTATCGAGCATCGGCAGTGTCGTGCCATAGCGTGAGGCACTAGACCCGTCAAACGAGGTTGCCCCTGCGGCTACACAGAGGGCAATCCGCCGGGCTGTATTCACCCGTCCAACATGACACCAGCACCCTGCCTGGCGTGCCAGCGTCCCCCACTGCGGCAGAGTCTGCTCTTTCCAGGCCGTAGAGCCGCCCACGAAGATGCCCACGCGGGCGCCCAACCACGGGGCCACATCGGTCGGCGTCAACCCATCCTGGACGGCCAGAAGGGCTCGGGGACTGGCGTCGAGTACCCGCCGCATCCACTGCAGGGAAAGGTCCAGGGACGCCTGCCCACCGGCGACAATGTCGGGGATTGTCGTCCAGTCGGCGTGTGCGCCCAGTTTGCCCAGGGCGTGTTCAAAGGCCCGCACATCAAAGACGCGCCCTTGTTGATAATATGCCCAGGCGCCGTTATCAAGAGCGTACGCAAACCCCTCGGTGCGTAACGAGGCCGCTGCACACACCAGCAGGCGCCACTCGGCCCGCCGTAATGCTGCCAGATTCCGCCGCGTGCCTGTCCGTGCCGCATACGCGAGCATGCCCCTCTCCTCCAGATGGTCAGCCGTGCCCGTGGGCCACGCTCCCCTGTGGAGTGCGGTCCAATGAGTGCACGTCGTTTGGGCCACGACTGACCATCGCTGACCTCTACCGCCGCCCCCATTCCAGCACGGTCTTCCGCTTCATGCAGAGCACATAACGGAATCCGGACCAGCGCGTGTTCGATGACCGCATCGTGGATGACAGACAAAATTGACATACAGACTCCTTATCACACGGGGGAAGGCGGGCCGGGTTACACGGCCCATCCTTACTTGCGCATAGCCCGATCAAAACGGCCCGTCCGTTGAGCGAACCGCCCACGATCTGTCCCAGGCCCAACCCACTCTTTGCCTTGCTTTTTGAGCATATCGTCCTTGATGATTTCTTTCGGTTGTGGGAGGATTATATCCTCCTCTGCGGAGAGGGCTCGCAGGGAGTGGTGGACCTGGGACCGGCAGAGCCCATGACTCTGCCGCTTCGCCCATGTGCCTCCCCAGCCACCGCAGCCGTTCTTGATCTTTGGGATATGTCTATAGGACCGACTCATCTCAAACGCTCCTCGCTAGGGAAGGCGGGCCGAGTTACACGGCCCAGGTGGTGATGAAGCCAGCCTGCTGACGGCAGCGCCTTCCTATGATGCTCCCTCGTTCTTGAACAGCGGCAGACCTGTGTAATCGTCTATGCCTGCTGGCGGCCTTTGTGTCCCTTCCCACTGAGCCAGTGCGTTCAATTGCAAGCGCGCCCTCGCCTGATCATGCAGATAGGCATACGACAAGTCCAGTCCTACACCATGGCGGCCTAATGCGCGTGCCACTAAGGGGACTGTGCCACTCCCAACGAAGGGGTCCAGCGCGAGGCAGGGCACCGGGGGACCTGCCTCGCATTGGCACGCAGATTCCCAGCCCGTCGTGTGGACTGCAACCGTCCGTTCCCCCTGGCCCACAGGGGCAAGAGGCGCACGGGCATCATGCGTTTTCCCGCGCTGAAAACTGCTGCCATTATACGAGGGGACATCGCCAGTGAGGCGCTGGACAGTACGCACCCACGGAGTCCCACACGCGGGGCAACACCCACGCTCACTCGTCCCAGCTTTGATGCAGCGCTCGACAAGGGCCGTGGGCATCGTCGCAAAATGGGCACCCGTGTAGGACTCCGTAGGCAGTGACCACACCGACCGGCTGTTGCGCCCGGTCCACGTCTCCAGTGTGCGCCGTGCCCATCCTGTGTGTCCAAGGGTCCCACGGCTCGCAGGGTAACAATCAAGCCCCCCGTGTCCTGCTTCCTTAATGGCTTCGGCGTCATAAAAGTAGGTCGGGGACTTGGCGAGGAGAAACACCTGCTCATGCGTTTTGGTCGGACGATCAGTCACACTCTCAGGCATCGGATTCGGCTTCGCCCAGATGATCTCTGAGCGCAGTATCCAGCCGTCCGCTTGCAGTGCAAGGGCGACGCGCCACGGGACGCCAGACAGTTGTTTTTTGGCATAACTATCCCCGAGCACAAGGAACAGACATCCGTCGTTCCGCAGCACTCGCCACAGCTCTCGCCCAACTGCCACCAGATGACACACGTAACACTCCCCGCAACCCCGCCCGGCCGCCCAGCCAAGGCAATCATGCACCGCTTCACCGCCCAACTCTCCCTGACTCGCGCCAATGCCGTACGATCTCAGCCCCCAGTATGGCGGGCTCGTACAAATCATCTGGCAACACTGGTCGGCGAGTGGGATATGCAGACTGTCGGCGTGTACAAGCATAACGCCGGTCATTACATCTCCTCCACCGTGTAAACCCCCTCGCCGATCGTCCCCTGCGCCACCGCCCGCGTCGGCCCCCGAGACGTTCGCGCATACAAGATGCGAAAGCGCCGCCACGGCGCATGGGGGTCAGCGGGGTCGGCGTCCTGGGTGTGCAGGTACAGGTAGTACATAGCCATCACTGCGGCCGTTCTGGCTGCTGCTGGCGAGTCCGGTAATAGATGAGTTCCATGTCTCCGAGCGTCCTACTGAGGAGTTGGTCGTGCGCCACAACCTGCTGGCGCATCTGCTCTTTCAGCCACTCCGGGACGCTGAGGGCGTTGACGTGGTCAATCCACGCCGTCCGCTCCATCACGCCCATATGCTCCCTCTCCCAGTACTCCGGCGGTTTCCTCCGGTTACGCGTCATCTTCTACCCGCTCATACATTGCTTCAAATGTAGTCGCCTTGCAGGGATAGACCTCGCCCTCAATCCCTCGGATCACATAATCGTAGGGGCGCGCAATCATCCTCCCTTCGAGCGTGGCAATGCTGAGTGCATACGTCCCATCTGGCGCTTCCGGAAGGATGGCGATGTCCGTGCTCAAGCGCAGAATCGCTGCCAGATGCTCTTTCGAGCCATCCAATTGCCACGCGTCGATCACCACAGGCTTTTTTCGGTATCGTGCCATATCTATCTCTCCTTATACTCCAGCTGTGCCATCGTCCCCTCCTCCCGGCGCCGCGCCTGCTCCGCTTCGACCTCCCGCAGCCGCTCGGTCAACACGGCGTACTGCTCGCGCAGGGCCTTCTCCCAGGCGTCGAGCAGGTTCTGCGGCATCTGGGGCAAGTCGTAGGCAAGCAGGGTGGCGTGGGGGCCTTTAGGCATCCGTCACTCCTTCCGTCTGTCGGTGCTGTTCCATGACTGCCAGCACGCTCACCAGTAATAATGCGTGTGCCTCGGTTAGCACCTCGGTCGGCCACTTCACACTGACGGCCCGCAGGCCCCCGATGGCGACCCAGGCCTCGCCGTAGGAGCGGTGATCCCCGTACCACAGCGCAGACGTGGTCATGCTCTTGTCGCGGAGACGGCAGAACGCTTGATACGCCTGCCCAAGATGACTCAGCGGCCACCAGACCGTCTCGTATTCCAGATGAAAAGGATAGGGAAAACCATCAGGCCACACAATATTTTCACCGGCCAACCCAAGTTCCCACGCCAGACTGGTCAACGCTACCCCGTCGAGGGCGCGGATGACCTCGGCGGCGAGTGGCTCAGGCAGTGGCACCTCCTCTGCAAGCGTTGGCTCCTCTTGCATCACAATCGGAAACGTAAACCGCCGCCACACCCGTGGGAAGCCCTCCTGGGCGAGCGCACACGTCTCCACAAAGGTGTGCAGCCCACGCAGGACAAACGTGCTGCAACTCCCAGCACGGGTATCTATCGAGTAATCCCAGAAGCTCAGCAGCGTCCAGCCATTGAGGTGCACGAGGGTGGCGCGGCCCTCAACCTGGGGTAGCCGTGGGGGCAGGACGCCGCAGTCCAGCGCGGCGAATGGACAGGGAAAATCCTCTGGCACGGCGTACATCCCTATGCGAGAGCCCGTCATAATATGCAGATAATGTCCAACGTCCTTCCAACAGCCGAAATAGTACATCTGCGGCATGTCAGCCATCGCCTACCCCCTTATGGCATGTCATCGAACGCCTCAGCAATAAACATGAGACAGAGCATGGCCACGATGCCCCATCCCGCCAGGGCAAGCACCACCGCACCACAGGCGAGCCACCAGCACATACGCCCGCCCTCCTCTTCGTTACCAGAACAACCGGCCGAGCCATCCCGCGAGCGCTGCCACAACCGCCGTCATGAATCCACTCAGGAACGCACGCCAACAGGTACGACACAAGACGCCGACCAGTTCAGCCCGACTCATCTCTCCGCAGTTCTGGCAGGCCTTGGGGCTCATGCTCGCTCCTCCATTATTCCTGCGGCTTTAACATCTGTGCCAAGACTCCACGTTCTGTGACAAATCCGGCCGCAGAAAAGTGTCCTCCTCCATTATATTGGCGTGCTACCTCACTGAGATCGACTTTCCCATGCCCGCGCAGGCCCCATTGCACCTTGTCATCGCGGAAGAAGAAATAGGCGCAAAACGGGATCTCCGGGCGCGTGGTGCACAGATAATCGCCGACTTCGGAAAAGAGTGTCGTCGCGTTGACAATCGGCACCTGATACCCGGCGATCTCGCCCCAGATCGCCCGTGCCGCTTGCTCCTGTACGAGGGCATCCGCGTAGCGCTGCATGGCGTTGCCCTCAGTGATGATCCGGTGCATCCCCTCCGCCTCGTCCATGTCCTGGGCAAACTGCTCAATACTCAGGAAGTCCTTGTCACAGGCCCAATACGCTAGGCTGACGGCCTTGCTGTCGGGGAGTGTCCACTGCCAGAGGTCGCGGTCCCGGACGTAAGCGAAAAACAGCGGCATCTCACCGGGCTCCGCACCCTCCTCACTGAGCGAACGATACCCATGCAGATGCTTCCATGTGAGCGATGCTCCTGATTCTTGCAAGTCAAAGCGGACATCTAAGCCTCGAATCTCTTGACGCACGAGACTCTCTAGATCCCGCTGCGCACTGACATGGTGATCCAGTACCGTCACATACGGTTCACGGGATTTTCCCAGATTCAGCCGTGCGGCGAGCAAGGCCTGGAGCGTTGCCGCCGGATAGCTAAAATCCACGATATAGACCGTGTGATCCCGTGGAATCTCCGGACACGGCTCGCCATACACCACTGGCAGATACTGGGCGTCATCGCCAAACACTTGCCAACACGCAAACGCGCTGGCATAACCATCGGGACAGTTTTTATGGAAAAGGACCGTCGTATGCATAGTTGTACCTATTCCCGCTCCTCTGTGGCCATAGAGGGCTTCTCACGTTTGGTATCATCGGTCGTGTGCCGCAGGGTGTTGCCTTCATCCTCCTTACTCCTGTCACAGGCGTGTGGAGAGGCATAAGACCAGAAGGCGTATTCGTTACAGGCCGGGCAGAACCACTGGCAACTCATGGCCTTGCTCCTTCTTCGGGTGTTCTCGTGCCACCGTGAACGCGCAGCGTATCCATGGCCACCCCGATCATCGTCAGACAGACACCAGCCAGTAGGCCCAAACAGAAAAATATCCAGCACATACGCCCTCCTACTGCCGCCCGACCGTCACCACGCACGGTTCCCCACCCGTCCCGTGTACGACGACCTGGGCCGCTGGCGCACGGGCCCAGTACTGGTGCCAGGCCTGGGCGAACACGGCCTGGGCCTGCGCACAGGGGAGGTGGGCATTGTGCAGGGCGACGGTGAGGATGAAATGCACATGGGTCGGGTCAAGGGCGGAGGGTGTCATCAGGCTGTCCTTCTGCTCCCTGGGGCGGAGCGTATTCGGTTAAAAACTGTTCCACGGACATGGTACGATGCCGCTGCACGGCGCTAATCGCACCACAGCAGGGCCTGCGCTTGACCGTCACCAATACGACTTTGTAGTGCGCCTGAGCATACGACTGGCATGCCGTCAGCCATGTGATGGCATGCGTGAGGCTCTCGAACATATACCCATCCAGGTCACGCCCGGGCGGAATGGTCGCCAGCAGGATCCCCTCTTCTGTGGGATACCGGTGGCGGCCTGCGGATGGCTCGGCATCAAGGCTCATGACATAGACTCCTTTCCATGCCTCCTGGGGCGCTCTGCCGGGATCGCATATCAAATAGTGATGGCTGTTCTTGTAAGGCTGCTAAGGCTGCCAGCCGGCGATACACCGCCTCCATGGTCGCAAGCTCATGATCGGCCTGGGCCTGCGTCATGCGGTTGCGCACAACTAGATTAGGATAGACTTTTTTTCTGAGTGATAGTTCCCGTAACACGCAGGCGATTTCGGTATCAAGGCTCATAGCTCCCTCCTACCGTCCGATGGTGCCACGATCTGGCTGACTTGGGCAATGCGTTCGCCTATCCACCGGAGGACATCACCGCAAAGAACAATAAATTCTTCGTCGGTCAGGTGTCGCTTAGCAATATTGGCTTCTTCGCACACCCACTGCAGATTTTCGATCTGATCCGACCCTCCGCGTGCTTTGGGCAGCTTGTGGTCAATCTGGGCGCTACGATCCAGCCGACGACCTGTCAGCGCACAGATCCCTCGCTGTTGTTTCCATAGGAGAGCGAGTTGCCGTGCAGTAGCCTTGTCCTTGCCACGAAGATGCTGTTCCCGTTTCCAAAAAAACCTCCGGCTCGTATATGCGCGCATCTTCGTATTATGTCGCTCGCGGTGCTTGGCGTGATGCGCACGCCCTTTTGCTCGTGCGACCTGTATATCTTTCGCTCGGAGACGGGCCATGCCTTCCCTCTTCGCTTTTCTCGTTTCCTCCGCTGGCCTGGCGGGCGGACGGTAGCATGACAAGCCAAGGGCATGGGCCTTTTGTTGGATCTGTTTCCATGTTCGCTTCGGCAAGAGTATTCGAAAGTTCGCTTCGACACCCCTTTCATACTCACTCATCACAATCGCTATCTCTGGAGCCGACCATCTCGGCTTTCGCACGCTCAAGTGTGCGTTGTTCATTGTCTACTTTCTGAATTTGTTGCCCTATCCAAAAAAGAACAGGAACCGCGAAGGAATTGCCAATGCTTTTATACCTCGGTCCGTCTTTTGCTGGCTTCCCGCGATAGGGCACGAGCGTGTAGTTGCGCGGGAGTCCCTGCAAAAACTCCGCCTCTAGGGGGGTCAAACGACGCAACATCGTTGTGGTGTCCTGGATATGGGTCCAACTGCCAGAGCCTGGATTTGTCAAGCAGTACGCAAGATCATTTTGATGTTCTAGGGCACACCCATCACCTCGCCCACGTTCGGTAAACGCGATCACGCACGGCCCCTGTGATGTGTCGCTGTTATCAGGTTGCTTCCCGTAGTTCTGCGTGAGGCATGGTGCTACATCTCGCAGCACAAGATGTTCGTGGCTCTCCTGCTCCCTCGCCCGCAACGTGCCAACAGTATCCGCATCGTCCCAGTAGCCGTTGCCGGTGGCGTTATAAACTGCCGGTTCTTTGCTTGTCCCCAATGTAGGACAGATAGCAGCAGGATTCATGGATTGCTGGCTACTTGCCTTGAAATGGAAGGCCATCAGATTCACGTCATCTTCCCGGCGTCGCCCGGCATATCCGCCTCTGCCATGGCTATCAACGCCTTGTGTAAGGCAGGCGGCAACGTCTTGCCTCTCTGCGCGGCGCGGCGTAGGATGCCCCTGCACGCTGTCGGTGAGAGACAGTAACGCCGCAGGTGCTCGCCAGTTTCGAGCACCTCGGATAGCGAGGATAAAGACACGTCGGCGGCGTTGGGGGACGCCGAACCATTGAGCATCGAGAATCCTCCAGGCAGCGGTTCGGCGGGGTCCAGTAACCACACCTGCGTCCGTCCAGCGTTGTCCGCGTGCTGGAACGAGTGGGGCATCTGCGCCCACCAGGCCTGCCAGAAAGATGCCGAACGCATTGTCTCGGGTACTGAGGAGTCCAGGAACGTTTTCGGTGAGGCTCCAAAGAGGGTCAATTGCATTGAGAGCTCGGAGATACGTGAAGAGGAGATTGCCACGGGGATCCTCCAGCGACTGTCGTTGACCGGCGACCGAAAAAGCCTGGCACGGAGGCCCACCTACTACCACATCGACTTGCCCGTCATAGGCTTGCCAGTTGACCGCAGTCATATCGCCCACGTTTGGTACCGTGGGATAATGGTGCTGCAACACGGCACAACAGAACGGGTCAATTTCCGCATACGCCACCGGCTTCCATCCCAGCGGAGCCCAACCCACAGAGGCGGCTTCAATGCCAGAAAACAGGGATATATAGTTCATGCGCCCTGCTCGCTTTCGTGAAGGATACGATGGCAGTTGGGGCACAGGACTTGCCCATTAGTGAGTGTATGGACCCCGCCTTGTGATTGAGGGATGATATGATGAACATCGCATCTTGCTTTATCCCATCCACACAGCACACAGACATTCCCGTGTGCACGGCGCACGGCTTTTGACCACCCATGCTTGGTTTTGTAGACTCGGCTTATGCCATCCCAGACAGCATACGTTAGTCCCTTATTCCATCCTCCACGATGCGTACGCTGGGATGTTTCAGAACGCAGACAGCCACAGGACCGTGTGCCTTTCTTGTTTTTACGGAGACTTGCAGAGGACACAATCGTGACGGTTCGACAATCACAGAGACATTCCCAGGCTATATGATTGTCTCGTGTGACACCGTAAGGTTTCAGAGCAACTAATCTGCCAAAACGTTGTCCTGCTATGTTTTTGTAATTACCCATAGGCTTGCGTAACGGGTCAAGAACCTGTGCAATAACAGTCATGATGTTCTCCTCAAACTATTATAACACAGATTGTAGAAATTTACTTTCTCGAAAATTATCCAACAACACAGCAGAACGGATCAATCTCGGCAAACCACTGGGCTTGCCAGCCTAGCGGGGCAAAGGCCAGGGTAGCGGCTTCGATCCCACTACAGACACTCCCGTAACGCATCACGTCTTCCTTCCCTCGTGCCGCAGGGCCAGCCGCACCCGCTCGACCATCACCACATGCCCTGCCTGCGCTTCATTCCAGGTACCATAGCGGACTTGTGCGTTCTGGAGCGGCCCCCCAGCGACCAGGGTTTCAAACAGGAGCGGCGGATCCGCGTCGGGGGCACCAAGGCTGAGTCCCAAGAACGTCGTGCGCACGGTGATCGCCGCGCCGCCGATGCAGGTCTCCGCAACACGGCGGTCAGCGGTCTCGATCCACGCGACCCAGGCCTCCAGGTCAGCCACGGGCTCTGGGACCATGCCGTTGAGGATGTAGAGTTGAGCCATCAATCCTCCGTGGCGGGGACTCCGGCATTCATGCCGGAGAGGACGGTTGCAGCTATGCTGCAACACCTGTTGCGTCCTGCACTCCCAGTTACACGATTCTGCAATCACTGTTACAGTTGCATTAGAACTATGATTATGCTAGACTCTCTCTGCGTGTCCTCCCCGGCAACGGCGCTCTCCGGAGATGCCTTCCAGGCCAGGCGATTGGCGCCAGGAGTGATCCACGCATGTGCGCGAGTGCATGGGATGAGTGATCGTCCGACGCTGCAAGGCGGGATTGGCGTCTCCTCGCGTAACGCGCTGCACGAACGCCTATCCCGAGCGTGTTCACCCAGCGTTCCGTGGAAGTCGGATACGACCGTCTGGGCTGCATCACGAAGACGGTTGGAATGTACCAGGGTTGCGATGTCTGCGGGTGTCGGTTCGCCGCATCGTGTGGTTATCGTCATACGCCTCCTTAGGTACAAGCTCCACCATTCATGGCGGGGTCGGTGACTACTCATACCCCACGACGAGCGTCGCGCTGTCGATCGCCCGCTGACAGATATTCTGATGCCCAAGACACGCCACCGCATACAGCACCTCGACCACCTGCGGGCCGGGCTGCACAGTCTGCACAAACGTGTAGCCGGTCAGTCGCTGGAGATCGCCCGAACCGCCGGCCCCATAGCCGGGCTCCACAAACGCCGGAGGCGCACCAAAGACCAACAGATTGCTTGGCCACTGGCCCGGCATGGGCACGCCGTTGACGCGGAGTTGATACACGATCAGCGCCGTACCCGGATGCGGCCGCGAGGCAAAGTGCACGACGAGGCAACTCCCTGGCTCCGTCGCCTGCACGGCGGCGCTGATGAGCGGCGTGGCATGGAACTGGCCGCCGGTCTCGACAAAATTCACGGTTGCCACATGCCGGGCGGCAGTCGAGACCGCAGTCACCTGCGGTGCGGTGGTGTGGCAGGCCTGCTGCCGGTGGGTGGCATAACTGAGGGAGGCGAGGCTTCCACTGAGGAGCGTCAGGGCGAGAAGTGCGGTCATGAGGGTTCGCATGGTGATCCTCCTTTAGAATGCCGGCACAGTCTTATAGTGCCATTGGGCGTTTTTCCATTGGGCGAGCACGAACGAGAAGCAGCGGTAGTAGGCCGCCGCCCATTTAGTTTTTTCCCAATCCTTGGCGCGGATAAAGCCACCTTTCACCTCGTGAAATTCCAAGCCCCCCGTGGGCGTCCAAATGAGAAAATCCGGGGTATAGCTCGTGCGCGGCGCGAGGTAGAGACCCTTGCACGGCTCATAGTACCACTCCGCGATCTCACCGATCAGCCTACGCCCCTGCAGCACCTGGGCATAGCGGCGCTCGGTGTCAGAACGGTAGCGGTCTGTTGTGGGTGGTTTTTGCCGCCCGTCTGCCCTGTCAATCGATGCAGACTCTTCGGCTACGTGAGGGGCATGGAAGAGGGCAACAACGTCGGTGCGTATCAGCCGGCCGTCAGCCTGTGCCAAAAGTGCTGCGCAGCGTGGACAATATTGGCCCGGCTTGCCGGTGCACGTACAGCTTCTAGGCATCGGCAGGCTCCTCATTCAGCGGACAGGGCCGCGTACACGCAGCCGCCTCGCGGATGGGACAGGGGCACAGGCTTTTCTCGCCCAGCGGCTCTAAGAGATTCTGTCGATAGGCCACGTCCCCGACTTCGACCTGATACACGCGCCTGGCATTCCGGAGGGTGCGATACCCGTACCGGTTGCCCACAAACACCTCTTGCCAGGTCGTGCCGTCCCAGATCGCGTGGACGACGTACCATTTCCCGTCGTTCTGCGTCAGTTGAATCCAATGCGGCGGATGCCGCCAGGCTACCACGAGGTCGCCATACGGGGAATACTGTGTCGCCATCGTTCTACGATCCTCTGCGTCATGGGGACTTCCCGCGGGCGCACCTCCGAGGGCCGCTGTCTCTAACCAGGGGCGGTCCGTACCTACGCCAACCGCACACCTCTCAAAGAACCCGGCGCGCTGTACCTCACGGCATCGGCCCACCGCGGGGAGCACTGTGTGACCCTTAGAACGGAGTTGCGTCCTCATCCACCAGCTGCTCATCCGCCAGCCGCCGCTGCACATCGTCCCGCATCGCCGCCAGGGCCTCCAGCGAAGCCTCCGCATCTTCGAGTAGCGCCAGGGCGTCGGCCTTCAACCGCACATCCTTCAGGCCCTGCACCAACCACGCGAGGTCGTCTCGTACACCGGCGGATACGTCGGAAGCGATGGACACCGCCTGTGTCTTCCGGCGTGCCTCAATCCTGGGCTTGAGTGCGGCATACACTTTGTCCGTCATGTCTAGCAGCATGCCAGGGGGGATATGCCGGATGTCCTGGACCTTCGCTTGTCGACACGCCCACACACAATACTCGTCATATTTTTCCGGGCCTCCCGCGTCGTTGTACCACTGCGCAATCTGGGCCCAGACGGGATGGAGCGGGATCGCGTCGCCCACTGGCTGTTTGGGGCCACTGACAGCCTCACTGTTTTGTAACCCAGATGCGGACGCCTGATCGGACGCAATCGGTAGCGATACCCCAGGCTGCTGACGCCTGGGAGCCTCTGGGCGTGGCGTGCGGTCCCCATACAGATCCGCAATGTGGTCGTCCGTCGATTTCCCCTGTTCCTCCGACCGCTCCGCCAGGAGGCGTCGTCGCAGCCCGGAAGACTCGTCCACGAGTTCGCCCGTCTGGAGATCGAGGCGCACGCGCTCCCCCTCGAACTCGCTCTGAATCCACCCCAGGCCGATCAGGGCGAGGGTGGCACGCCGCAAACATTTCGTATTCCCCGTAATGCTCACCTGCCCATTCTGACGCATGACCCATGTTCCATACTGCGTCGTAGGACACCAGACGGGCTCAACGAGAGGATTCGTCAAGCGGACATTGCTCCCGGCAATATAGCGATGCTTCATCGCAACCTGCACAGGGACGTCACTGCCTGTACTCTTCCCCATTTTCCCCAGAGCATACCCTTCGAGCGTGGCGAGAATTTGCCAGGCATCCATTACTCCCGGCTTGCGCTTCTTGCCAAACCTCCCGCGTGCGTCGCCATCAGCGGCCATCATAGCGGCAAACATGGCACTTCGGGCTTCTGTGCTCAGGCGCGTGACCAGCGCCGGCATGTCTGCTGGGCTCTGGATCCCTGCCTTCGTTAATAACGCCCGGGAATCATGCGTCGAGAGATACCACCAGACTTGCGGCTTGCACTCAGAGATGTATCCACCAAAATCTCGCGTCGTGGGTTTGCCTATAGATTTCGAGACCGCATACCCGGTTCCTGTCAGGGCCGTTTCAATCGCCTCAAAATTTTCTTCCTTGCTTTGACAGATCCCTAAACGAACAAATGACTTCCGCCGTTGGAGCGTGCCATCGGTCATGATCCATCCAAGCACGGCGGCTTCCGCTGCGCTTAAAGCGGACATGCCTGATTCAGCCGGCGCGGCCAGAATAATCCGCTGTGAGGTTGTGATGGCATGGGCCTGGATTAACGCTCGCAGCGGACCACGCGTGGCATAGGGACCACGCGGACCACGCGTGCCGCTCCCTCTGCGATCAGGGCGATAGGGCTTGCTCCGTTCGACGGCCCAGGAATGATCGGGCGTACAGCGAAAATGATGCAGATCTGTGCCCATCTCGACGGTGACAGCCTCAGGAAACACTGTGACGTGTTCTAAGGGTGCCCACCGGCACTGATCGGTATCGCAATCGTAGGCTAAGACTTCCTCCCCAATAACCAGCCTATCATGGGCCTGCCAACCATTCCTCGTAAGCATCTCGCTGTCCAAAGGGACACAATCGGCGCGCATCAACGCGTTAGCCAAGGCTTCCCCACGCAGGGGCACCAGGAGGGGCTCCCCGTCCTCGTCCAGCGCGTCGACAAATTTGGGATTGCCATCTGGCCAGGTCCCGCGCTGTTCTCTTTTCTTCTTCGTGAGGGATACCACCGCTTGCGCGGGCACCGAGCGCCCATCCGGAGTAAACGCCACGGTCTCAACCCGGTAGAGCGGCTCCCCACACACGGTCTCATGCACGCGGCGCATGTCCCGGAAGCCGACCTGGTGGAGTTTGGCGAGCTGTTGCGTTGCCGTCGCGTTGGCATATAGCCAGATCGTTTTGTCCTGGCGTTCCAAGGGCGTAAAGGGTTGCGTGAGCGGATTGAGCCCCACGCTGAGGCACACGGCCCTGTAAAAATCAAGGCGCATCGCGCTGTCCATCTTTTTCATGTCGCCCAGCATGACAGCTTTGTTAATGACCTCAGGGTCATACCGATATTGCTCAAGGGCCTGGGAGTGGGCTGGATCCAGAATCGTTACGGCGGTTGACGTACTCATAGCAATCCTTTCCTGTCCTGTGTTACGCCTGTGGCTGTGAGCAGATATGTCGCTCTCCCAGCACAGGGGTGACTTCCGCCAAAATGCCATCTATGGTTCGCGCGATCACAACCTCTCCATTACACCCGCCACACCGCTCCACTCCCTCGCGGTGCTGGACCATCCCGCCTTCCAATGCCGGGATGCGCTTCTGGACACGGGCTTCCTTCGGTGCTGTGGGCTTAGCCATCTCTCTCTGCTCCTAGACTAAACAGGGACAGTTGGTCTTTCAGGGCCTTGCGTGCGCTCACAAAATTGGCAAACACCAGATCCAACCGCGCGTTGTTCTCCTCGCTGACAGCGACCGACCAACGCTTCGTGTCCTCATGCCATGCGCGTTCTGCGACCGGAAGGTGCCACTTGAACAGGCGCAGCACCGATTCAAACGACTCGCCGGCCTCGGGCTGGAAGAGGAAATACCAGCGGCCGTCGCGTTCTTCTACGTGCCGGATGCGTGCCATGCACAACCCGTCCTGAGCGATTAGGTGAGCACATCCAACCCAGCTATTCTGCGCGCATGGCTCGGACAGTAATCCACGTCCGGCTCCTGGTGGGTTGCATGCATCCTGCAAACGGGCCGGTCGCACGTTTGTCCCTGTTTTACGCCGTGCAGGGGATAATCACAGAGCTTGATGTTGTCCTGTGTCCCGCACACAACGCAGTACTTCGCTGGCCCATACCGACCACACACGATCGCGGGTATATACTTCCCCTCAACAAATATCTTCGTGACACGGCAGCCCATTGTCTGATCTTTTCTAATCGTCGTCAGGATCCAGCACCCCATCAGGATCCCCCTGGGCCCACTGCATGAGCGCCCGCGTCCACTGCAACAGCTGGCCTTCCACCTCCGCGAGCGTACAGATAAGATGACCGAATTGTTGCAGGGGCATGTCCTCTTCGAGGCGCCGCCGAAACGTCTGCAGCACGCCATCGAGGACGAGCACCTGATGGAGGGTCGTCGCCTGCACTTGCTCACGGACTTCTTCACGGGCCTCGTTGGGATCGATCATCGCGGAGACCTCCCTGGCACGCTGCGCGCCTCTCAGTTACAGCAACAGTCTAGACAAAAAAACTATTGTAACTGTATAATATGATTGTTATGATTGCAAGGATTATTTCACACATACAGAAAGGACCATCCTATGCGCATAGCCGCGCAGGTGGAAGTGCTCCGCGCCAGGGTCCATGCCGTCCGTGGCACCTGCTCGTTGCAGGATCTCAGTCTCGCCATTGGTATCAGTCATATCACCCTCGCACAGTTTTTGGCCGGGGTGAACTCGACGCGCGTGCCCCTGCTTGACAAGATCGAGAGGTGGGTGGAAGAGGAGGAAAACGCCCAGCAGGCACCGGGGTCTCTGCCGGCGGAGCCGTAAAGTGCCGCGCGAGGATCTCGCCACTCCCCCGCCAGTCCGCCTGCGCATAGGCCAGCAAGGGCGGCCGTAGGCGCTGCCGTTCTGTGTCGAGCAGTGACGTGCGGCGCGCCGGCAGCGGCCAGGAGCCAGGCGCGCTGGACCTTCGTCAGGGGGGCCGTGGGAGCCCGTACCCGTCCTCACGCTACGGACCATGCCGGGGATTGGCCCGGCGCGTACATGATACACCTCCTTGGCACGCTTCGCGCCTCTCAGTTACAG
>ERZ1292637.438-Hain-H14-01um-R3-438-length-24728-cov-4_pt1 | contig 24728 bp, 34 predicted proteins | sample MGYA00564405_ERZ1292637 | MGnify/ENA primary metagenome ERZ1292637 (study PRJEB36523, sample SAMEA6512645) | groundwater metagenome | collected 2019-01-09 | study: AquaDiva: Metagenomics assemblies of 32 groundwater samples | reverse complement strand
ATTGCTGATTACCACCATTATTACCAAGAGCAAGAATATCTGCCTGCACGTAATGATCAGCAGAAGACAAATCACTATCCGCACGGGCGCTACTACCCTGAGAACTCCCAGTCACATAGGTATGATCGGCATTGTTCGTCAAGACAGACCAGGCATCGCCAGCCGTATTGCCGTCAGTAAATTCAGTCCACGTCTGATCAGGGCCCAGCGTGGTGGAGTTGGCTGTATTAAAACTCTCTGTCAGCGTGGTCTCGTGAGGCAACGGCGTCTCACGAGGCAGATCAGGAGGCACAAATCGCTCGTATTGCCCAAGGTCCAGCCCGCGCCGCTCACAAAAGGTGGTTAATAGTTCTCGGTGAAAAGTTGGCCGATGCAACCCCGCCAAGGTCTCTGCCCGGACCTGTCTATACAAGCGTTGGTACATGGCTTGGGCTGAGAGCCACGCGGGAGCGTTGAAATCAACCGCCTCACGCCGATGCCATTGGCCAATGAAGAGTTCAAAGTTCAATCCTGCCGGCATCAATGGAGGACAGCACCGTATCGCATCAGGATCAGCCAGTTCCGTCAGACATTCCCACAACACATCTGACAGACGTGTCGCAGTGAATGGACGTAGACCCTGCACCGCTTGCCGCACCCGGTCACGGCGAACCGCAGTCAGCACCTCATCAGGGTCACTGGCGAGTTGCGTTGCGTTGGGAAGACTGACAGCATCGTCGCTGAATAAAATCGCGGCCCGTGGAGCCACTCCACCAGAACGTCCCTGATCAGCAAGAGCGCGTAGGTCAAGTACCGCCTGCGCTCCAATTGGCGCAGACCACCCCTGCAGTCCGCCAACTTGTTGCCACTCAAACGATCCAAGCCAAATTTTCATCGATAGAGCACCCTTATTCGGCTAAACATTTCAGGAGTGCTACGAGCGCGCGATGCTGCTCCCACACTTCCCGATTCGTCGGCCGTGATGGGTTCGCCGGGCGCGGCACCACTACTGCGTCCTGGCATTCGCGGGCGCTGACGGTGCCAGGCGGTCGAAAGGGACGACGTTGCTCAGCGCGGATTCGTTGCCCGTGAGGTCCACCGCGGTCACCGCTGCCCGACCTTGCGTGTTTGCAGGGATCCCAAAGGTGGGCGTAGCCCCAATCGCTGGTTGCAGCACCATGCCAATGTTCGCGTTTGGCACGCAGGTGGCAGAGGTGCCACAGGTGAATACGTTGTAATGGTCCACATCCGCCTCAGTGTTGCGGTCCCACACAAAGTTGGTAGGGGGGGCGGCCCATATCGGCATCGCGACGAGCAGGAACAAGAGCAGGAACAGGCACAGTCCTAGGACTCTCATGTCGTCACCGTCACGCACGCCGTCAGCTGCCAGGCCTGGCTGCACGTCTTATCGCCGAGGTCCTCCACCATCCGGTTGATCATGCGGCCTGAGACCGTACTCGACACCGTCGCGTTGCTGATGCCCCAGTTCCGCCAGGACCACACGGCGTCCACCGTGCTCTTCAGGATGCGGAACTCCAAGATGTTGCATGACCGGATGATCGGATAGCCGGACTCCATCGTGGACGCCGACACCGTCGTCCCGCTGATGAAGGCATCAGCCGCCGAATGGGCCGCCGATCCCGTCCCAACCCAGATGATCGCCCCAGTCGAGCCGTAGGGCTTGTCCACGCCGGTCCCGACGCCGGTCGTGACGATCCGCTCAGACAGCCAATCCCGCCCGATTCGTAAGAGTGGCACGGTCAACCCTCCTTTGTGTCAGCCTTTGGCGGGATCACCTGCACCCTCGCCACGCCGCTCTCGTAGATGACGTACTCGCTCGGCTGGAGGCCGGCCTCGATGTCGGCCCGCCCGCCGTCGAATTTCTCGATGTGCACGCGCTCGCGGACGTTGATCTCGGCCGGGTCCACGCCGGCCTGCTTTGCCTTCAAGGCGCGCAGCCGGTCCAGCACCTCGCGGAGCGTGAGGATCACCTTGTCGCTCATCGCAGCCTCCTGTAGGGACCCAATAGCGCCTCAGCTTCGTCGTCCATCTGCCCGCCCTCCTCGCGGTACGTGACGCTCAGGTCGCCGATCGATTGACTCTTCACGCTGGGATCGCCTTTCCGCCGCAGGTACCAGCTCCTCGCCTTCAGCAGCACGGCCTGCTCGACGGCCTGCGGGAGCGTGCGCCACGTGCTCGTCGTCCCGCCGACCGTGCTCGTGGTGCCGAGCGTCCACCCGGCCTCGTAGTCCACCAGGTAGGTGGCCGTCTCCATCCCCGGCACCGGGATGTCCGTCAAGCTCTCTACCGACCGCGCCGACCAGGCCCAGCCGTTGTCGCGGCTGAGCAGCCCCGCCTCGTCGTCGGCCCGCCGGTACTCCGTGCTCTTGATCTCGGTGGCGGTGCCCGTGTCGGTGCCCGCGTAGACCCGCGCCACGTGCCGGATGGGCACGCGGCTGAGCATCAGGTGCCGCCGCCCGTAGGCCGCGACGGTCTCGCTGTAGGCCTGCCGGAACGGGTAGTATCCGAGCTGGTCCACGGCCCACCCACTCGCCCGCGTGATCAGCCGGTCGAGCATGGCGTCGTCGGCGTTGTCCGTCAGCCCCAGCTCGTCCTTCAGGTTCGCGCGGCTGGTCAAATCCTCTGAACTGGAGGTCGCGCAGACGTTGAGCATCGCACCTCACGGCTTGGCGCTCAGGTGCTCCAGGTCCGCCCCGCGGAGCGTCAGCTCGATGTACTCGTGCCAGCGGCCCGCCTCGTTGATCGCGCCGTCCATGACATACACCTCGTTGAGCAGCTCGCGCCGCCGCTTCTGCAGCTCCTGGATGCGCGCCTGGAGCACGGAGAGTTTCAGCGGCCCCGTGTCGGGCTCCAGTTCGTAGCCGTACCAGTGGGAGCCCTTGCAGAGGGCCGACTGCTTCGGCAGGCGCACGATGATGTCCTTCGCGCAGGCGTACCCGATCAGGAACTCGACGCACGACTTCTGGTAGAAGTACTCGTCGCCGACCACGAGGTCGATCCCGTAGATGGCGATCTCCTTGAAGCCCTCCAGGATGGCCAGCGCCACCATGTAGGCCACGCTGCTCGTGAACTTGTACTGGAAGGTCTGCTCGATCAGCTCCTTCGGGTAGCGGACGGCGTTCGGGATGCCCGGCACGCGCTCCGTCATGTAGATTGGGATAGGCGCACTTTTCAACCAGCCGAGGTGGTCCGTGCCCTCCACGACGTGCTCGTTCCAGTTCATGTGGATCTCGAACCAGGCGTCCGCCCGCGGGATGTGCCGGTAGAGCTGGTTCAGGGCGATGATGACGTAGTCGGGGTCGTTGAACGGGGCCAGGTCTCGGCTGCTGGTGGCGAACCCGACGATGGCCGCCTTCGTGCGCCCGCGCCAGTCCACTTTCGCCGTTTCGTGGTCCAGGATGATCGGGTGGCCGGCGGCGGGATGGTCGAAATCGACACCAGGCCCGACCGCTTCCTTGATCTTCTCGCTGCCCATGATCTGTGCCTCCTATCGGTCGCGCTTCTTCAAGGCCAACAGATGAAACCCCTGGGACGCCGCCGTGCTCGTGCCGGTCGCGTAGAAGCTCACCGCGCCGATCGGCACGTCCTCGAACAGCTTGCTGACGCCGGTGGGGAATTGAACGTCGTCGCTACTGGCCGACCCGGCCCCCTGCAGGTTGGCCCAGAAGGTGCCGCCGCCGGTGCTCTCGATCTCGACCAGATCCGCGATGAATCCGAAGGTCTTCGTCTTCACGCTCGCGGTGGCGGTGCCCACGTAGTTGAAGGTCGAGTAGTAGCTGGGATATTCTGGCATCGTTCAGCCGCCCCAGGCGCTCAGTTGGTAGTGCTTATCCTCGCCAGCCGTGGACGTGGTCGTGGACGTGCTGATCACCCCGGCCACCTGCGTCTCGGCTTCGCCATCGAAAACCTGCCCGTGCAGGAGCTCAGGGTCGCCAGTGGTCGCCGCGCTGCTGTCGAGACTGTAGTGAAGCGGCACCCCGCCGCGGTTGATCAGGCGCACGCGCTCGCTCGGGAACCCGAAGTCGTGCCCGTCCCCGCCCGTGCTCACCTGCCCCGCGAAGCTGTACTGGTTCTCGGCTTTCGGCATCAGTCGTCCTCAACCTTCACCGCGTCGCTAGTCGACACCTCGCGAACCGCTCGCTTGCTGGCATGGCCGACGTACTCGATGTGCTGCAGCGGAATGCTGGCCAGGTGCAGCGCCCTCGCGCACTCGGCCACCATCGCGTCTGCGCCGTCTGCCCATGCGCCTTCCGCCACCTCGATCGCGATCTTGTGCGTCTTCATGATCTCCGGCCAGCGGATTCATATTGCCCGCCTTTGCTGCGGACCGGTCCCCTCATCATCTTGTCCTGAGGCGGCGCGGCCATCGCGGCGGCGGCCAGATCGGCGTAGACGCCAGCCCCCGCTCCGACGATGAGCTGGGCTTCGTCATCCTCGAACCCCGCCACGTCGCCCGCGCTGAACCGCGCTAGCGAGCGCGCCGTCCAGCCCCTGAGTATCCGCACCAGCGGCACGCCGACACTCCTTACTGCATGACGGCCCGTAGCGTCTGCTCACACGCCCCAGAGGTGATGTTTTCCTCTGGCAAGCGCAGCACACGATAACCGATGGCTTCTAGCCGCGCATCGCGCCTGGCGTCATACTCTTTGCGTCCAGGTCGCGAGTGCCAATATTCGCCATCGCATTCCAAGATTAGATTCCTGTCTGGAATCAGGAAATCAGGGAACGTCCCGGCAACGAAGGCTTGGCGCTCATAGTTAATGCCTAGCGCATCGAGAACATTCGCGACTGTGGTTTCCAGCGCAGATGAGCGTCTTCGCGTGCATACCAATCTTGCCTTACGCTGTTCAGCACTAAGACGTTGCCAGGATAGTTGCATGTTTAGACGCCACTGCTCGCGTTGTTCATGCGTCAACCGACTTAACGCTGCCTTCGTTTGTTGGCTGCGTAGGACCTTCAACTCCGGCGTATAGACCGTCTTCATCCGAGCTTTCGCTTCTACGCTCAGCTGCGCCAATGCTTGCCTTGTACCGATTGCAATCTTATTCCGGTGCTCGGTAGTCAGCGGTTCCGGCGGATGGTCACGGAAATAGCGTTTTCTCCCAGCACTCACAGCGAGTTTATGGGCGTCGCTTAGAGGCTTGCCGCGCAATGCGGCGCTCATCTTCGCTTTATGTTCAGGGCTCAGGGGTACACCGCGACACTGAGCTGCTCGGACTGCCACGGCCTTTGCCGTATGCCCCTTCATCTTGCCTTGGCGATAAGCCAGCCGCAGACCCGCACTAATGCGAGCCTTGTGAGCCCCGGTCATTTCAGTTCCCCTATAAATCAACAGCCATTAAGCTGTTGAGGTGGTGGTGCTCCCCGCCCCCGTGCTCGCCGGCAGCGGCCACTCGTCCGCCCCGCCGAACCGGATGACCGAGGCGACACGAAAATGCTCGTCTCCGCTCGACTCGGTTGTGACCTTGTTTTTGGACGGCGACGTGACCGTGCGCAGGTACCGTTTGGCTGCCGTCACGTCGTACTGCCCGGCGAGTTCCCCGAAGTACGGCCCGGTGCTCCAGTTCGCCATCGGCGTGGTCTGGGCCGACGTGAAGAACACCTTGTCCGTCGGCTGCTGCCCGGTGCTGTAGTCGGCCGCATCGCCCCCGCCGGAGCTGTCCCCATGCTGGAGCTTGATCCCCATGGACAGCTTGCGGTCCGCTTCTGTGCTGCCGCGGCTTGCCCAGAGGTAGGCTCCGACCGTGGCCTTCATCAGGATGCCGCCGCCGTACTGCGTATCCAGTCGGTCCAGCACCCGGCCGTTGATCCCGCCCGCCGCCGTGGTCGATTGGACGACGTTCGGATCTGTACTGGTAGTTCCCGCGGTCGAAAACACAATCTTCGGATCGGCCGCGCATGTGACGATGATGCGCTCCTCGAGCGCCTGCACCGTGATCCCCAAATCCCGTGAGAGGCCCATCGGCTTGTCCTCCTTTTATCGCTGCGCGCCCTGCCCCGCCGGGCCGCCGTCAGCCCTGGGCTACACGCCCCAGCGCACGCCCGTCAACACCGCGATCGACTCGTCGCGCCGCGCCACGAAGTCATGCGACGCGATCGCCCGCACCACCGTCTCGTCCCTGGAGAAGGCCGCCTGCACGGCCGACCCGTCGTGATAGGCCGCCTCACCAGAGGCGTCGACCCGCAGCCGCGGGCTCTCGCCGATCACCACGTCGTCGAAGTCGGCGATGTAAATCTCCGTCGCATCCGTGTTCGCCCCGCTCGTCAGAGTCTCCGGAATGTTGGTCGTCCAGAAGAACGGCCAGCCCCAGAGGTTCCCCGCCAGCATCTCCGCCCGGAAGGCGTAGTTCCCGTTCCCGTCCCGCACCGTGGTCAGGTAGCGGTACGTCCGCGGGCTAATGAGCCACCGCGGGCGCGTCATCGGAATGTTGTTCTTCATCAGCTGCTGGACGAGCTTCCCCAGGTCGACGGTCGTGTTCGCCAGCGACTCCGTCCCGTTGGCCGCGATCAGGTTGGCCGCGGCCGCCCAGTAGCGCATGCCCTTGGGCGTCCCGCTCGTCCCGTCGTCTCGGATGAAGGCACTGTCCTCGCGGCTCGACATGTACCGCACCACGTCATCCCGCACCACCGTGTCCGCGCTCGGCGAGCTGTACGCCAGCAGGTCGTTGCTCAGCGGCACCAGGACCGCCAGCTTCCGCCAGCGCAGCGTCACCTGGCCTGTAGCGATCGCGCTCTTCGTGATGTTGGTGTTCTCCCCGATGTAGCTCCCAGACACCCCGGACGTGACCTTCGGGATGTTCATGTTCCCGTTGGTCATGGGGATCGTCCGCGGCCCAGCCCGGCGCACGACGCCAGCCGCCCGCAGCAGCTCGATCACGTCGGTCGAGAACGCCTCCGGCACCAGGAACCCGCCCGCCGACGGGTCGGCGGCCGTCATGGCCTTTTCGATCTGGTCCGCGATCTCGTCCTCGTGCCAGGTCCGCGCGATCTTCGCGGCCCGCTCCGGATCGTTCTTCCCCTTGATGAGGCACCGGACGAAACACCCGAACGCCTCGCCCTTGGTACGCGGTTTTGGCTCATCTGGCCGCCGCTGCCCTTCCAGCAGTCCCTTGATCCACGGCGGCGCCGCGAGGTTCTTGGCGACGCTCGCCTCGACGGCCTCCTTGACGGCCGGGCCAAGCGCGTCTTTCAGATAGCCGAGCGTCTCGCCCCTCAGAAACTCCTGCACCTGCTCCCTCGTCATTTGTACTGTGCCCATCGAAGCCCCTCCTTGTCCGTCAGGTAATGCGCCCGCGTGCCGCCGCGATGGCGCTCTGCACTTCGGTTTGAATAGCCTCCCGCAGCACGGCCGCGAGCGCCGCCCTCAACTCGTCCTCGTCGACCGCGTAGCCGTCCGGCTTCCCGTCGGTCAGTTCCAGCACCGCTTCGGTGCACGTTTCTGTGAGCTCCAGGATGATCTCTTCGCCAGCCGGCCCACGCGCGGGCGCCGCCTCCGCCTCGTCTGGCTTTTGTAGTTCGCCTAAGATGTCGTTGAGGCTCGTGAGCGCCTGCCGCAGCCGCTCCTCGTTGCGGGAGGAGAGGACCCGGCCACGCTTGTCCGTGACGTGTCCGTTCCCGCTGCTCAGGCCTTTGCCGAGCGGGCAGTCCTTGCCTTCCGGGCACTGCGCCATATCGGCTTGCATGGGGCAGTCCTTGCCCTTCGGGCAGTCGCCGTAGGGCTTGGCTTGCTTCCAGGCAGCCTGGTACAGCCACGCTGGGCGCACAAACGTCGCCTTCCGACGCTGTGCCTCAGCAATCACCTCGCGCTGCTCACGGACCTTGGCCACCGCCGCTTCCACGGCGGTATCAAGCGTGCAGTCGCGCTCAGCTCTGATCTTGTCGGCGAAGGTGGCGAGTTCCCGCATGTGGGCGCCGGAATACCCGCTCGTCTCCTTGGCCACGCGGCGCGCAATCGAGCACGACGGAAGCCAGCGCTTGAGCATGGCCATTCGCGTCTGCTCGTCTGGCAGGTCGAAGAGCAGCACGTCGTCGAACCGGCCAGGGCGATCGATCAACGCCTTCGGGAACGTCTCCGGGTGGTTCGTGGTGAGGATCGTGACCACGCCACTGCTCCGGCGTAGGCCGTCCATTTCGGTTTTGATCAAATCGACGGTGGTGTCATAGAGCCAGTTGTCAACGTCCTCGATGAAGAGGATCGTCGGGGCACATTCGCGTGCTAGGTCGAAGGCATGCGTGATGCCGCCGAACGAACCGCTGTAGTAAAAGTCGCGTGCCGCGACCCAGATGAACGTCGCGTCTGATTCGTTCATCATGGCGCGACCACTCAACGTCTTCCCCGTTCCGGGAGGACCCATGAACAGTAGCCCACGATTCGATGATTGCGCCGACATACCTTTGACTGCGCGCGTCAAGCAGGCTCGTGTGCTCTCAGGGAGGAACACGTCTTCCCAGGAGGTTCCGTCGCGCTCCAGGAACTCGCCTGACAACGAGAATTGCTCACCCTTGAGGTAGTTGATCTCCGCAGCGCGCTCCTGCGTGGTTCGGAAGAAATCATGGAGGGTAGTTTTGTGAGCGGTGGCGCTGTAGCCCGTGAGGATGAGCCCGTTCCAGTTCGGGTCCACGGCAAGCACGATCTTCGCGACGCCGACCTTCGAGCGTAGAAACCGAGTGCCTTCAATCAGGAAGGTGGCGCTCATCTTGGAATTGAGGCGGACATCTTCATACAGGGGCGTTTTCTCCTTGCCGCCGTCCGTGAAGTTTCTCAAGGCGTCGAGATCCCAGACAGAGAGTATGTTGTCGAGGGCGCTGAAGAACGAGCCTACCTTGGCGTGCGGCACGGCCGTGCGGGTCTGGTACACCTGGGCTATCGGGACGCCCAAGTAGCGGCTGATCCAGCCAAAGATCGGCGACGACGGTTCGACGGGCTCGGCCTGGATGTCGAAGGCTTTCGAGAGGCTGAGGTTCCACCGCTCGCGCGCATCGTGGATCTTGATGACGGGGGCGCTGGACTCAGCCTGGTGCCGCCGCCACTGTGAGTGGCACACGGCGGCCCGCTGGTCGTTCTCCGAGTAATCCTCGTTCATCGTCGGGTTGCCCATGCACCGGCTGATGAAGTGATCCTGCTCCTCGTCGCCGTCCGGGATCGGCATCGGCTTGGCGACCAGGTCGGCCGCCCACCCGCGAAGGCGCTCCACCTCGCCCTTCTTGACCCACACGCCGTCGTGCCCGTGCCAGCCCGCCAGCACGCCTTCGGCCCAGTCCTTGATCGGGAGCAGGTCGATCCCGGCGGCCCGCGCCTCGACGAGCGCCTCCTGGTTGCTCGGGATCGGCACGACCGAGAACTCCAACAGCTCTTGCTCGTGGAAGTCCACCCCGCCGCGCTTGGCGTTCGGCTCGGCCTTGAGCGGCCTGAACCCGACGCTCGTCGCGCCGAGGTAACCGCCCTTGAGCATGCGGAACACGGTGTCGGCGAACGGATAGAGGTCTGGGGACGGGAACTGGGCCTCGGCGACCAGCTTGTCGCCGCGGGGAGCAATGGACAGGCACTTGGCCACGGGGAGGGCCCGGTAGTCGTGGGCCCACATTACAACAGGATTTTTAAGGTAGTTGTCGAGCTTCCACCCGCCGACGGCCACCACGTCCTTGTCGCGGTCCTCGGAGCTGGAGCTGATGACGAAGCGGATGGTGCGGGCCGGGTCATCGGGGAACTCGGTCGCGGTGGCGAGGCTCTTGCGGACGGCGCACGGGTCGGCGAGCTGCCGCTTGGCGAGCAGGTTGTGCCGGTACTGCTCGGCGTCGTACCAGGTCAGCCCGTTCGTCTTGGACAAAAGAAAAGCCCGGCCCCCTGGTCGGCCATCGTCCCAGGAGCACCGGGCTCCACCTTCTGCCCCGGCGGCAGCGCCGATTCGTACGTTACTGCGCCGTCAACGTCTAGGTTGAGGCTGGATTATAAACCCATTTGCCGAAAAAGTAAACCCCTTGCCTCAGCTCGTCAGGTACTGCTCCGTCTGCCCGCTCACGATCACTTTGGTCGGCACGTTGTCGCCGCGGAACTTCACGTCGATCCGCAGGCTGCACAGGTTCACGGCCGCGTCGATGCTCAGGCGCTGGCGCTCCAGCTCCTGGCGGATCGCAGAGCAGATGGCATCAGTGCGGGTCATTCTTGTGCTTCTGCCTTTGCAATCCGTTCAATCATGGCCTCTAAACGAGGAAGCAAATCGAGCTGAAAGCCTTCATCACATGAGAAGTCCCATTGCATGCGCTCACCGCGGTCTAAAATGAGTCTTAGCAATTCGCAATCACTCTCTATAGGTATCATTAACTTAGACATTGCTCGACTGCGCCATGAGGCGGTCCACGGCGCGCTTCTCGTCCCAGTAGTCCAGGCCATAGCGTGGACGCAGCCCCGTACTGTCCCAGTTCGGCGGGTGGAGCGCCAGCCCGTCGGCGGCCATGAGGTGGAGCGTCACGCCCTTGCCCTCCAGCCAGCCGAGCCACCACTCGACGCAGGCCCGCTCCACGGTCTGCTCGCGCCGCGTCCCGAACGGGAGGCACACGCCGTAGAGACCGATCTCACGGAACCCTTCGGCGTAAGCGAGCGCGAGCTGGTAGGCGAAGGTGCAGGAAAAATAATCCTGCCCGCCTGTGAGCCGGATCACGTCCTCCAACGGATAGCGCATGCTCGTTGGCATGCCCAGCGACTGATAATCTTCTACCGTGTACAGCCGCACAGGGCAGTCCCGCATGAAGGCCAGCTCGCGTTCGGTCTGCACATCGAGCGGGTGCAGCTCGAACCAGCGATCGGCCCGCACACGGCCCATGTTGTCATAGACCACCAGGCAGTTACAGGTCCAGATCTCCCATTCCTGCTCATTGGTTGGCGCGCTCAATTTCGTGTGTCCGGCACCGATGATGGCGACCTTGTATTTATGGATGAGGCTATATGGTGCTGGCACCTTCTCTTTAGTGACACGGTTCATCTCCCAGTGAGTGGGCAGCCGGTTGAGCGGCGACCATTCACGCGCACCGAGCCAGCTCTTGGCGTCAGCCATGCGGCCATCCCCCTTCCTGGCAGATCAATTTCCAGTATTCGCGAATCAAAATAGGGATCGCCCAAGCCACGGCGATGCGGCACGCTCGATTCGTCGTACAGTCGTGAAAGTGAAAGGCCTCGATGGTCACACCGTACGGTTGGCCGTCGCGTGTCCCATCGATGATAACGCGACCAGGTTGCATAAGTCGTTTGTTAGCCACGATTCCCCCGTTTGAACGTCCACACCGCGAACGCCGTGATCCCCAAACTACCGGCCAGCAGCCCCCAGCCGAGCCCGGAGAAGAATGAGGGCCAGTCCATCACGCGCCTTTCGTGAAACGCAAGCCGGCGCTACACCTACAATTATGTAGTATAATGCCGTTAGCGAGATACCAACCACTCCCAGTCTGGAGGTTATAGACATGCCCGGAAGACCACCGGCGTTCAACCTGAATGATCTGATCAAGGCTTACGTGGCCGGCGAAGCGCTGTATATCCTCGCGTCGCGGTTCAGGATAGGCAAACTGAAAATGAGGGCGATGCTGACTGCTGCTGGGATAGCTCTCCGTTCTGCTTGGCATCCTAGCGAGCGACGAAAGCGTGCCGCAAAGCAACGCCTTGCGCGCATGACTGTTGCGCAACGTAAGGCATTGACGGCCAATGCTCATAAGGCTCACGACGCGATGAGTGCTGGAAATCGCCGTCGTTGGGCGAATATGACACCAGCAGCGCGAGCCTATCAAGTGTCGGCCGCTAACAATGCCGTGCGCGGTGTGCCAAAGAGCCTCTCTCACAAAATGGCCAACGCGAGGACGATCGAGCGAACAGGCACGCCAACACTGCTGGAGCGATCTATCGGTGCTCTGCTGCAAGCTCATGGATACGAGACTGCCCATCTGAAAGCGATTGGCCCATACAATTGCGACCTCGTCATTGATTCCGTCGCCGTGGAAATCTGGGCGGCTGGTTTCCACAGCCAAGCCAGACACCGCCAGAGAGACCCGATACGCACTCGTTATTTGCTTAATCGTGGCTGGCATGTCCTGATCATCCGCATCGCGGGGAAGCGTCAATTCACGACTTCTGGCGCTGATGACATAGTGGCCTTTTTGCAGGCTGCCCGCGACAATCCAGCCATGCGGCGTCAATATCGGGTGATTTGGGGTACAGGCCAATTCATAGCCGCTGGCTGTGTGGATGATGATCAGGATGCCTTGGTAGCGGCGTTGCATCGCGCCTTGTAGCTGTCCGCAGACGCGCACAACGGTGTGTCCTGGTAAGCACTGCGGATGAATTTCTTGCGGGACCATAATACTTCGCCCATCCCCCACGATCCAGGGTTCATCTAGCGCGACTTCTTCACCGTCCATTTCCTCGCAGGCTTCGTCTAAACGGTCATCCGGCGTCGTGATCCACACCCGCACCGTGCGGTCGGGGTCGAGCAGCCCTTGTGCTTTGGCTTCCTTCCACAGCGTCAACTGCCCTTCGCTCTCGGCCCTGACCACCTCAGTGCGTGCGATCACCTCTGAACGGTAACGCAACAGCGCGTCACCGTAACGACTGGTCTTACGGTTGACCTCTTCGGCCAGCCGGTCGGCGGACCACCGCGGATGCTTATCGGTGAGTTGGTTGGTCATCTTCTCGCGGAACGCGCTTACGGCCCGCTGCTGGCGGGAGTGCAGGCCAACCACGTCGCGCAGTTCCCTGGCCACGTCGCGTACGGTCTTTCCAGTGCCGCTGACTGACTCTACGACGGCCGTGCGGATGGCGTCCCTCGTATCGCGCTCTACTTCCGTCACCAGGTCGGTGCTCCTGGTCTGCGCCCACTCCACGGCGTGGCGGTTCACCAGGTCGAGGCGCGGCTGGATGCCGACCGGCGCCAGCGACACGTCGCTCTCCATCTGGACGGCAGCCAGGAAGGCTCGCTGGACGATCTGGCTTGTCTCTAACTTCATCCCTGCCGTGACGGTCGCCAGCGTCAAGGCGGTCTCCACGAGGTCGCTGCGGCCGGTGGCCACCGCATCGGCCAGTCGTTCAAGGCTCGTGCTCGCCTTCATGCTCCTGACGCGGGCCAGGAAGGTGCGACGCAGGGCGGGCTCCAGGCGCTCGGCCAGTCGAAGCAGCGGCGGAAGATCATCGAGGTCGTCGGCTTGGAGGGCTTTGCGCTGGATGGCTTCCTCAATGGCTTCGAGATTTGGCAACGAGACGCGCGTTTCACTCCATTGCTGACGAATCGTGCGCACTGAGACTGGTTCAGGCCAGATGTCAAACACCAACCGCCTCCAACTTCATGCCCGCCTCAAGGTACACCACGGTGCCGTCCTTCAGAATCCACGGCCGCAAGCACCGCCCCGTCAGCGGGCCGAACGACAGCATCATGTCCAGGGGCAGCACCGTTTCGTCGGACAACGAGAACTGATACCGCGGCCCCGAGCGGTCCCAGACTTCGATGATCATAGAGGATCTATTTCTTTGATTCGTTCCGCAGCGCATGGGCCACAGATCGCATCAGCACCGTTCTGCTGCAACAACGAATCGCAAGCAAGTTTCAACAGCATACTGAACTCACGCCTAGATAGTTTTGGCACTGATACTGGCCTAACAGACACGCCACCGTTCTCACCTCGCAGAATCGATACGATGATGAGTGCATCGGCTAACCCATCGTCTGGCGAGCGCCGATCGTCAAGGTTAAATCTACCCTGTTCGCACGTCAGGGAATAGCGGAGTGAATAATGAGTAGAGTTTTTGTTAGTGTTCATCGTGAAGCCCCTGCCTTCAGCCCCAGCGCTTTGAGCGCCTCCAGCTCGCGCGTCTCCAGCCGCGAGAGGTCCCATGAGGCGGCCATCGGGATGACCGGCCCGGCCCCGGTCGCCGGGGCGAGCATGAGCGGCACGAGGCGCTGCTCCCCCGTGCCCTCCGGCAAGGGCTCCAGCCCCATGCGCGCCCGCCACTCGTCCAGCGTCACAGCCCACGGCGCGGCCTTCATGGCATCCATCTCAGCCTGCCTGTCTGCCTGGATCGGCGAGTCGTAGTCGAGCACCAGCCGCTCGTCGTACTGCGGGACGAGGCGCTCCTGGAGGTGCTCCCGGACGAGCTCCAGCCGCGGCGTCAGCACGTACAGGGCGAACAGAAAGTCGCTCGCGTCGATCGTCGCGCGGTTCGAGGATTGGAGAATCCCGAAAATCTCCGGTGGCATCCCGAAAATCTGCATGATGGCGTCCCGCTCGTGCTGGCGCAGCTCGATGAACTGCATGGCTCGGAAGTCCTGCCCGAACTCGTGCACGCCGACCTCCTGGTTGAGGAAGTGCGGGCGGTAGGCGCGGAAGAACCCCTCGTGCCGGCCCATCCAGTCCTCCTCTAAGCGCTTCAAGGCAGCTTCCCCTGTGAACCTGCCTGGTCCCTTCGGCCAGAGCATGAAGTCCGGCTTCGCGCGGTTGTAGAACCACGCCTTGCTGTGCTTGGCCGCGAACTCGTCGGTCTCCAGCTCGTCGGCCAGCGCCTGGGCCGTGCCGGCCCCGCGCCCGTAGGGGTCGGCCGGGTCGGGGTCGGTGAACGCCAGCACCTCGCTCGCAGGCACCTCGCCCTGCCAGCCAGGCATGGACAGGCGATAGGCTGGACGCAACGGGGTCGCTACCTCGGCCACCCACGATGGGACCAGCGGCCACAGGCTTACCGGCGTCCCGAGGGCATCCCGCTGGATCAACAGGAACGCCTCGCCGACCAGCTCCAAGTGCTGCTGGATAAGCCGCCGGACGAACGTTCCCAACTGCGTGGGGTTCGGGCGCGACAGGAGCGAAAGAAGCGGGTGCTCATCGATCTCGGTCAAGTCGCCGCGCTCGGCTAGGGTCTCAAGCTGATGGGAGCGCGTCCGCCACGCGGCCCGCTGGACCAGCCGCTCCATCCGGGGCGGCCGTCCTACCGTGTAGAGCCGCCATGTGGTCGAGGCCGTCGCGTGCGAGATCCGTCCGACGATGGCCCGCAGCCACGGGGCCTCGCGGTAGTGCTCCAACACCTGCCGCACCCCGCGCCTCGGCGGGGTCCCGTAGGGCGTGCTGAAGAAGCCCCTCGCGATGGCCTGGACGGCCTGCGCCTCGGCCTTGGTGAAGCGGCCCGTCAGCGAGCGGACGGCCAGCGACACGCGGTCACGGATCGTCAGATCATTCATTGAAAACCCTCCACTCCCATCGCCTTGAGCGCGGCCAGGCAGATCGCTAGCGGGGCCGTGTCGGCGCAGGCTTTCCAATCATGGTGCATCTCCTCATGCGGAGGGGCTGCAGTAATGTTGGGGAAGCACGCCGACCACCGGAAGCACGTGTCGTCTGACCACTCGCTCTCGGCGTTGATCTCCAATTTGAAGCCCATTCCAGGCAGAGTATATTTCATCGGGCAGGGATGATGCACCGCGATGAGATGCATCACCACCTCCCACGCCGCCGCTATGGAGGTGGAATAGGACGGAATTGGATCTTTGTCTGCCGTACGAATCCGTTTGCCGTGCTGATACCACGCATCTTCTTCTTTGTTCCAGATAAGCCCGGCTTCACCGTTTCGCGGGGCAGCCCAATCCATCACTCGCTCATCCACCAAGGCGTCCAACTCTCGACCGGCCACGGGCGTCACCATCAGTTACCTCCAGGCCAGTAGACCCCGCGCTCGCGGATGGCGTCCTCGATCACCTTGACAGCGCGCACGGCCTTGGTCTCCTCGTCCACCGGCTGATCCGCCCCGGTCGCCACCAGCGCCAGCGGCACCTGGAGTCCAAGTTCCGTGAACAGCCACACGTAGGCGTCTAGGCGGTCCGGGCTCTTCTCGCCAGGCACCCAAGTGCAGAGCTGATCCTCCAGCTCGGGGAAGCTCCCGCACAGGTGGAGCCGCCCCTGCTCGTCAAGCGCGCTGATCGGCTCGGCCCGCGTGTACTTCCCGCGGCTGGCGTAGACGAGCTTCACGGGCACGGTCGAGTCCACGGTGGACAGCGTGAGCCGCACCATCTCGCCGCCGTTGTTGGCCTCGGCCACGATGGCGTCGGCATGATGGTCCCGGTAGGCCCGCACGGCCCGACGCGCCCACTGGTCTGGGCTCCCGCGCACGGAGCAGTCCTGGAGCAGGTAGCCCTCCCCGTCCTCCCCCTTGCCGCCCACCATGATGCCGGCCTCTGCTGCCCCCTCGCGGTCGGCGTCGCTGGCCGACGGGTCGATGGCCACCACCACGCGAACCAGCCCTGGGGCGCCAGGCCGCCGGTTGCGCTCCAGCCAGTCGCGCTTCCACAAGGCCCCGAGCACGTCCTCCAGCATCTCGGCGTACAGCTCCTGCCGACCCAAGCGCGTCCCTTCGTACTGCCGGAGGATGTAGTCGCGGAACGTCGGGGCGAGGTTCGGCAGGTTGTCGTAGGTGGACCCGCCCGTCGCCACGGTCTTCGGGTCGGTCAGAATCGTCTTAAAGATCGGGATGGGGCGCGGGGTCGTCGTGACCAGCGCCTGCGGGTTGTCGCCGAGCCGCAAGCCGAGCATCAGGTTGTCCCACACCTCTTTCGGGTGCTTGAACTTACAGAACTCGTCGAGCCAGGCCTTGTGGTGCGCTGGGCCGCGGAGGTCGTCAGGAGTCTCAGAGGAGTAGCAAAAGCCCAGGCTCCCGTTCGGCCAGGTCACTTTGCGAAGGCTCGGTTGATAGGTCGGCCTGAACCACGGCGGCGACCGCTTGAGGATGCCCGCCTCCCCCTGAATCATGGTGTCCCGGTAGTCGTCCGGTTCCTTGCCCACCAGCGCGATCCGGCAGCCAGGCAGGGCCTTCGCCTGCGCGATCGCCCACTCGGCGCCCGGCCTGGTTTTCCCAAACCCCCTGCCCGCCTTGATGACCCATGTGAGCCAGTCGCCGGTCGGCGGAAGCTGCTCCGGCCGCGCCCAGAACGGCCAATCGTGCTCCAGCGCGAGGGCCTCGACCGGCGTCAAAGAGGCGAAGAATCGTTCGATCTGTTCAGCCGGCAGCCCGGCGAGCACCCGCGCCGTCGCCGTCACCTGCGCCGTCGCCACCTAAGCCTCCGTTGAGCAGCCGCAACACCCGGCCCTTCGCCTCGCGCGCGGCCTGCTCGGCCTCGACCGGCTGCACCAGGATCGCCCCGCCGTCCGCGCCCGTGACTTCGACGCGCTCGGTCGGCTTGCCATAGCCGTAAGACAGAATGAGCGAGGCCGCGCGCGTCGCCGTCGCCCCGTCGTTAGAATAGAGCGCGAGTTTCTCTAGCCGTTCAAGGATCAGCGGCCCGACGGCTTGGCACGCCGCCTTGATCTCGAAGGTCGCCTTATTGCAGACGCCCTTCAGTCGGCCGCCCGTCTTCGGCTTGCCCTTCTTCCAGCGCGTGTGCCCGCCGCGCATCGTCTACCGATCCTCCACTACAGACGTTATGGCAGGTTGCTATTATATACCGAACCGCCGCAAAAGGAAAACGGTTCATTGCACTTCATTCCGCGCCAGAACAACGCAGTTCATATCGAATCTCGGCGCCACTCCAGACCATCTCATTTCTCAACGCCACAGCACATCAAGACCCTGCACCCCATGACAGAACTCGCCGTCATATCAGCGCACCACGCGTCCGCCCACTGCTCGGCGTCACATCAGGTCAACTCAATCCGCTGCACCCAACATCACTGCTCGCCGCCACCTCACAACAAGCCAGTTCACTACAACGAACTTCTCATCCTTCTGTGATCGCCGGCGGCACGACCGGCGGGACCAGCCCCAGCCGCGTGAACGCCGACGGGTCGATCTGCACCTTCTTAATCTGGGCCTGCACGGCCAACTTCAACACCTGCAGCGGCACATCGATAATGATGGCCTTCTGGCCCTTGATCGTCGTGTTCATGGCATCGGCGCTCTTCGCATCAAGCGTACCACTGCGCTGCCGGTTGAACATCCACTCATTCGCCTCCACCAGATCGCTCGGCGTCTTTAGTGGAATCCGCCGCTTGGCATCGTCATGTGTCTTATTGCTTTGCATCGTCGTCCTCCTCCTGTTTAAGAATGGTGAACGTGTACTTCCCCTCCCCATTGCCGCGCTCGCCTCCGTAGCCGTGCACGCCGCCATACTCGAACAGCGTGATCAAGTCTTCACGGCTTACGCTCGGTTTGCTCCCCTTCGCTTTCAGCACCTTCAGGGTAAACTCCAGGCGCGCTGGCTCGATCCATTCGAACCGCTTGAGCGCGCTCTGCCCGCGGACGTGTACGGCCCTGTCCATCGCCCCGTCAGCCGAGAGGACTGGTGAACCATCAGGTCTTAGGACCGGCACCCAGTACACGCGCTCGTCCGGGTAGACGCCGTTGATCACGCGGGTCGAGAAGGCCCGCTCCCCTTCGATGCGCCCGACGTACTGGTTACTGATCACGCGCGAACAGTCCTTGATGTGGGCCTTGATCGTCGCCGCTCGGACCGTGCAGCAGCCCTCCCACCGCTGAAACACGAGCAGGGACCGCTGCTCATCGTCCGGCGGTTCTCCCAACGTCGCCAACACTTCCTCGTTGATCTCCGCCAGCGACTTCCCGCCTGGCGGCCGCACTTTCGGGGTACGGCTCGCCAGCCACGCCTCAACCATCTCCGGATCGGCCGGCACCGATCCGCAGAGCTTTGTCAGGAAATCCCATCGCATGTGATACGCGGTCCACATTAGGTTGCCCCCTCCTTGGTTTATGGCACCACGGCTCGAAACGGATTGTCCTCGATCAGCTTCCCTTTCAGCGCAAACCAGTCACCAGTCGCCAGTGCCCGTTTGCATTCGGCGAACGCCAGATCCGCCGCCTTCAGGCTGTCCACTACATCTTGTTCAGTATGAGCATAGGAAACATTCCAGCCTGAGGGATGAACAAGCACCCCGCCCGCCGCCATCTCCTGGAGCCACAAGCTCATGAGCTGCCGGTTCAACAGCCCAAACAGCACCTCAGTCTCGGCTCGCACTTCACGTGGCTGCGGCGCACCGGCCGTCCACCGCAGGCGCGGATGCACCGGGTAGCCTTCCATCACCGCCGGCAACTGATGCTTCGCAATTAGCACCTTCAGCCCATCGACAAACAGCCCGCCGATCCGCCACAGGTGCGCGATCACCGGCTCCTTCTCGTACACGTCCAGCACTGCCTGGCAGGCCGCCAGCGAGAGTGCCTCCCCGCCGAACGTGCCGCTCACCACGTCGGCATACTGCATCAGCTCGCGCCGCCCAACCAGACAGGCCAGCGGGAATCCGTTGGCCATCCCCTTGCCGAAGCAGGCCAGGTCAGGCACTACGCCGAAGTACTCCTGCCCGCCGGCCCGCGCCCACCGGAAGCCCGTCACCATCTCGTCAAAGATCAACACAACGCCATTGCGTAAACACCAATCGCGCACCTTAAGCAACCAATCATTACGCGGTGGTTCAAACAGGGTGGGTTCCATGATGACAGCAGCTACTTGGCCAGCATTGCGCCCAGGTACGCCATAGAATTCACACCACTCACGATCTGTGCAACCGTTATACTTTACGGTCCATACCAATTCCTCGTATTGCTTAGGTACACCATGATGCACAGGCTTCGTTGCCGCATGCCAGCTATGCCAGCCGTGATATTGCCCTTCGATGCAGAGGATCACATCCCGCCCGGTCGCCCGCCTGGCCACCCGGATCGCCGCTTCGGTACTTTCCGACCCAGTTTTCAGGAATCTAACCTGCTCTGCGCATGGGATCACCGCACAGAGGCGTTCGGCTACTTCCACCTCGATAGGCGTCGGCAACGACCATGAGGGGGCGTTCAGATTAAGCATGATCCCTGGCATGACTCCCCGTTGGTAGCCGATGCTGATGGCCCCGAGCCCGCAAATCCAGTCGATGTACTCGTGCCCATCGACGTCCCACACGTGGGACCCGCTGGCTTCTATCAGGAACGCCGGATGCGCCCCTTCCGAGAACTTCCCCGCTTGCTTGCTCAGCGTCTGCGCCCCGCCCGGCGTCACGGCGCGGGCGCGCGCCAGCCACTCCATCGACGTCTTATAACGGTCGCTCATTTTATTGGTCTCCTCTGTTAACCGATGCCCCATTATGTGACTCCATTCTGATTGGCCATAGTCCACGCCCCCATCGTGGCTTGCCAATCAGTAGCGTCAGCAGGTCTCAGATAGCTGGCCATGCACCTCGCCAACCGTAAATCCTGTTCCCGATCAATGCTCCATTTACAGGCTCCCATGTTTAGTGGTGCCGGTAAAGTCGTTCGCAAGCAGTGCTGTGAGATCCATCGTCCGACGTGCTCGCGATCTAATGCATCGGTCACAAGTTCGCACGCCCGCTCAAGCGCATCACGCGAAAAGACCTCTGTATCCAGTCCATCGGCCCATGTCGTATGGACTCCGCAATTGCAGCAGTATTCAACGCCACTTTCTAAGAAGCGCTCCAGCACACGACCGCTTAGCTGTGGATCAAGCCACGGGCAATCCGCCGTGACCCGCACGATCACATCTGCCTTTGCCAGCGCCGCGGCCCACTGGTAGCGAGCCAGCACGTCATCCTCCGGCACTGGCGGGAAGACGCACTGCACCGCCCGCACGGCGTCGTCCACCACGGCGCTGACCTCGTCGGCGGGCGTGTGTCGCGGCATGGCCAGGAGCACCCCCGCCACGCCGGGGATCAGCAACGCCCGCCGCAGCACGTGCCAAAGGAGCGCATGGCCGTTCAGCTCGGCCAAGACCTTGCGCGGCAAGCGGCGCGAGCTGAGGCGCGCCTGGATGATCACGACGATTCGCGGCTTCACACAAACCCTCTCGCGGCGAGGCCAGCCTTCACCTCGGCCGGCGAGTTGTGGCCTCGGCACCCAGGCGCCCACGGCCGCCAGCCTTCGCGCTCGCGCACGGCGAGGCGATTGGCGAACAAGTGCGCGCGGCAGTACCTCGTGGTCAAGTAGCAAGGTTTGGCGCACCTGTAACAGAGATGGAAGCGCCGACACCGTTTCCGCCAGCGCAGGTTCAGCGCATCTTTGACGGCGCGCGTCACCGCTTCACCGCCTCGATCACATCCCATTCAGCAGTATAGCGACCAGACTGATAGCTGCGGGTGACGAGGTTCATGGCCTCAATCGTGAAGCCAACCTGCTCCAACTCAGTCGTGACATTGCGAGCACTGTTCTGACGGAGTTCTGGATAGAGTCCACGATAGATCGCGTCAGAATCACCGTCATGCCACGTCATCATAAAGAAGACGCCGCCGGCCTTCAGCACGCGCATGATCTCCGTGTAGGCTGTCGCCTGGACGCTCCATGCCAGATGTTGCAGGCATTGCACATCGACGATCAACTCGACGGTCGCATCTTGAAACGGGCGCAATGTTGGCAAGGCAACATAGTGAAAAAAGACATGATCGAGCCTGCGCACGTTGATGAGATACTGACGCGCGACCCGAAGAGCTTCCTCGCTCGCATCGCTGGCATGCGTTTCAAATCCACTCTCTCTGAGCGCCCACGCATTGCGCCCAGTCCCACACCCGAGGTCGATCGCGGACTGTCCATTGAGTCCATGCGGATCGTGCTGACCAACCCAGTGCCGACTGCCCAAGAATCGGGTCAGGTCGCCCTCCGGCCACCACCGCAGCCCGATGCCTGTCGCATACTGCCGATCCCAGACGGTCTCGCTCACCCCCACTCCTCCAGCCGCTCGCTCAGGACGTAATAGGGCGTCAGGCGGTGCAGCACGACGGCCACGCGACCTTCCTCCTCCAGGAGGCTCAAGGCCGCCGAGAGCCGCACAAGCTCCGTGCTGAAGATCTGCCGTTTGAGCCGCTCGAACCCCGACACGCCGCCGAGCCTGCGAAGGACCTTGTGCACTTGGTTGGCCCGCCGCTGCGCGGCCACTTCATCCGTGACGATCATGGCCACCTCTTTTCTACGCAATGGAGCGTCTTCGCCTCGCCCCCGAAGCCGCGCTTGAACACCGCGAGCGTCGGATGGTCGAGCCAGCCCATTTCCAGTTGCTTGTAGCCCAGTTCCTTAAATGTCCTCATAGCGGTCCACAACACGGCATGCGACACGTGAGCCTCCGGCCAGGCTGCGCTCGCATAATAAACGCCGCCTTTATAGCTGATGAAATAGGCAATGCCGAGAGCCCGCCCAGCCCGTCGCGCGATGATCAGTCCGGCGTGCGCGAACCAAGACGCCATCATGTCCCATGTGGCCTGAGGCCGCGTGTCGCGCCCGGCCTCGCGCCGATGCATGTCTTGCAAGGCGGCTATTCCTGATCGATCGTTCTCGAAGCCAATGCTCAATTCCCGCAGCCCGCGGTGGATCTCCGCCCGATGCCCATCCTTCACGCCGGCCCAGAGGTCAGGGCCGGTCAGGTCGATCACCTGGGACTGCCACGAGACATCCTTGTAGCCGAGCCGGTCGAGCGCGACGGACGATACAGAAGTAAGCGGTGATTGCCGGAACGCCGCCAGATGAACCTCATGGTTCAAGCCGAGCCGGTCAATCTCACGGACCATGTGTTCATCAAGGTTAGACGGCACCGACGTGCCCACCGGCCACGCGCACGGGTCTCCGCCCATGCTGAACTGGTCGCCCTCCTGGATCAGCGTGCAGAGGCCGACGATCTGATCACCGTCCACCACCGCGAACGAGTGATCAACCCCGCCACTGTGCGCGAGGCAATACGAAATCCATTCTTCCCGGTGCCACCACCAACAGGCCGGGTGCGCATCTACGAAGGCGTTCCAGGCGCTGGGCTTGAGGTCTTGACGTTGGACGATCCTCATCGGAACTGTTTCATGAAATGAGGATTCATTGGAGACACGTCTTCCTTTCGATCATGCGAACATTCTGATTTACCGCATGTATAGCAGACCCATCGTTCATCGCCACACGCCTCGCAATACGGCCAATCTTGCCCGGGATGGCCGCAGTCAGCCGGGTCTATATCTATGTTGCTCATGCTTCCTCCCATTTTCCCGTGACCGCACTAAGCCGTGCCGCCTCAACCAGCCGCAACGCGCCGAGGCCGTCGGACAAGTGACCGCCAGCGAGAAACGCTTCGAGCTCCAGTCGGTAGGCCGCCTCGTTGGCCGCCTCCTCAAAGTCCCAGCTCCACGCCTGCACCGCGATGTACAAACGGACGTACCGGCAAACCATGATCGGCGCCGAATCCAGCCACAGGTCAACCTTGTAACATCGGTCCGTTGATTCAACAAACAGATGGTATTTAGTCCAGTCGTTCTGGGATCTAGACAACGGCATGACCTTGACCGATAATGTCGCGTCAAAGAGAAAGCACAGCAGATCCAGCTCGTGAGAGAATTCCATCAGCACATCGCGGCTGTACGTGCATGGCGGCCAATCCTTCATCGCCGCATAGCAGGCGATCACCCCACGCACCGGACAGCCTCGTTGACGCCGCAGCTCATCGCGCATCGCCCTGAGGCCGTCGTGGAACCGCAATTGATAGGCCACGGCCAAGCGAACATCGAGCTTGTTAGCTAGAGCATGGAGCACGTGACCGTCGGCCAAGTTCGTGGCGAGCGGCTTCTCGACGAGCGTGGGAATTCGTGCGCCGAGGCACTCCAGCACCGTCTTGAAGTGATCCTCCGGCGGGGTGGCCACGACGGCCGCGTCTGGCCGCAGTGCCAAGCCTTGGGCCAGCGAGCTGACTCGGACGACCCCGGCCATCGGCACGGGGCGCACATCGTACCCGATGACTTCGGCACCGAGCGCGATGGCATTCCTCGCATGCCGCCGCCCCGCGTTGCCAAGCCCGATGATGAGCATGGTCACAGCGTGCACTCCATCTTGATCAGTGTGTCGGAGATAGGATGAAACCCTGCTCTCAGCATGACTGTCATGGACGCGACGTTGAGGCCGCGTACGTCAGCCTCAACAAAATCTGCGCCGTGATCCCTCGCCTCATCGAGCAACGCTCGCACCAGGAGATGACCAAGGCCCCGGCCTCGCCACTTAGGCGCCAAGGCAAAACTCGCGCGGGCACGCCCGCCGCCGAGCAAGTCAAGGCGCCCGGTGCCCACCGCGGTAGGACCGCAACACGCCACATACAGACGACGACTGTGATCGTGGAGCATCCGTCTCATCCAGATCGCGTGCTGACCCTCCAGAATGGCCGTCCGATGTGCGGCCTGGTGAACGGTGACCGGATCGTTCCTCACCTCTAAGATGAACTTGGCATCAGCCAGCGTGGCGCGCCGCAACCGGACAGTCACCTCGCGCGGCACGTTCGGCGTCACGCGATGCCCTTCTGCCTTGCCAGCCACGTCGGAATCCATATCGGCCCAACCTCCCCTTTCTCCACAGGTTCGCTCCCTGGGAGTAGTTGACTCTTAGGAACCCATACTTCCAGCGGATCGCCAGCATCATCATTGAGGCGAACGAGCACGGCCTTCTCGCTCACGGCCACCACCTCCACTTCAAACTCCAGAGGCTCATCACCAGCGTCGTCACCCATCAGTGCGTCGCTCAACGAAGTGTGACAGCCCTATCAAAATACCAACACCAAGTAAAACCGCGAAGCAAAAACCAGCTAGAAAGGCCGCCCATGCTGGCGCCGTGGTCACCACGAGACAGTTAGTAATTGGCAAACTCATGTCATCACTCGATGCTTTCGCAGTGCCTCCTCACAAGGTTGAATTCGCTTGATCCCATCGCCTAGTGCAGCCTCTGCCCATCTAACATTCGCCACATACTCGCGCAGTTGCTC
>ERZ1292637.434-Hain-H14-01um-R3-434-length-24885-cov-62_pt1 | contig 24885 bp, 23 predicted proteins | sample MGYA00564405_ERZ1292637 | MGnify/ENA primary metagenome ERZ1292637 (study PRJEB36523, sample SAMEA6512645) | groundwater metagenome | collected 2019-01-09 | study: AquaDiva: Metagenomics assemblies of 32 groundwater samples | reverse complement strand
GACCGCAAGCGTGCGTCCGTGATCGACCTAACCGAGTTCCGAGCGGGGTGAGCAACTGATGACGCAAACTACGGTCGACCTCGCCCTAGCCAACATCGCGCTGGGCAAGGAGCGGTTCGCCGCACGCGCCGCGAAGAACATGGAGGTTCTGGCGATCCGCGAGGGCCGCTGGGAAGAGGTGGCCCCGGGATTCTTCCCCCCGGACCTGCCCGAGCCGATGGTCGCGAACTTCATCGACGTCGCGGCACGCGCGTCAGCGGAGATGATCGCGCCGCTCCCTAGTTTCTCGTGCTCGAACCCGAACATGTCCACGGACGCGGCCCGGAAGGCCGCGGACAAGCGGACAAAAGTCGTCTCCCACTACGTGACGCACTCCGACCTCGGGGCGCAGCACAATATGGCCGGCGACCACATCGACTCCTACGGGTTCACCACGTACATCGTGGAGCCCGACTGGGAGGCGCGGACCCCCTGCATCTACGTCGAAAGCGCCCTCGGAGCGATCTACGGGCTTGACCGCAGGGGCCGGACTATCTGGTACGCCCGGTGTTTCCGTCGGTCGATCGACGAGCTGAAGTTCGAGTACCCCGAGTACGCGACCGTCTGGAGCGACGCCCGCCACACCGGGGCGTCCACCGTCGAGCTGATCATGTACTACGGCCAGGATCGGGACATGCTCCTGGTCCCGGAGCTCGAGCTCGAGCTGCACAACGTCGAGAACCCGCTCGGCCGCTGCCGGGCGGTAGTCGTGGAGGCGCCGAAGACGGGGAACAACCCCCGTGGCGCGTACGACGACTCCATCTGGATCCAGCTGGCGCGGGCGAAGTTCGGCAACCTGACGATGCAGATCGCTCAGGATGTCGCGGACGCGCCCACCGCGGTCCCCGACGACGTCCAGAACTTCGAGACCGGCCCGAACGCGATCATCAAGACCGCGAACCCCCGAGACGTCCACAAGGTGGACCTGTCGGTGCCGAACCAGCCGTTCGCCGAGCTTCAGAACCTGTCGAACGAGCTCCGCACCGGAGCCCGCTACTCCGAGCTCCGGGACGGGAACACCGACGCCAGCATCATCACCGGCAAGGGCGTCCAGGCCCTTCTGGCCGGCTCCGACAACCGGATCAAGGCCCTCCAGGGGCGGATCGCGGCGGCGCTCAGCGACGTGATCGCGATGTGCCTCGAGATGGACGAGATCCTCTGGGGCGCCCGGGAGAAGTCGGTCTCGGGACTTCAGGACGGCGCCCCGTTCGAGATGAAGTACAAGCCGGCCAAGGATATCGCCGGCAACTACACGTGCTCGGTGTCCTACGGCCTCACGGCCGGACTGGACCCCAACCGAGCCCTGGTCTTCCTCCTCCAGCTGCAGACCGCCGGCAACCTGAGCCGGGACACGGTGATGCGGCAGCTGCCGTTCGACCTGAACGTCACCGAGGAGCTCAAGAAGATCTACGTCGAGAACATCCGTGACGCCCTGATGGGCGGCATGGCTGCGCTCCCGCAGGCCATCCCAGCGATGGCGATGCAGGGAGCGGACCCGACGGAGCTGCTGGTGAAAGCCAGCGCCGTCATCCAGGCCCTTCAGAAGGGGGCCTCCATCGAGGACGCCGTAGAGAAGGCGTTCCCCCCAGCCCCACCGCCACCGGAAATTCCAGCTGAACAGCAACCACCGGCAGCCGGCGGAGCAGTACCACCCCCTGGATCCCCCGCGGGTCCGGGCGGCACCCCAGCCTCTGACCTTCTGATGGCCATGGCTGGCACCGGACCCACCGGCGCACCGAACCTTTCGTTCAACGTCTCCCGGCGGAAACCTGTCTAGTCGCTAGACACCGAGTACTTCAAAAGATGTCGAATACGACCGCTTTTGCAGTGTTGCAACCAAAGAAGGCGCGGGCAGGTCTCCGCGTTCCAGAAGTTCACCGCACCCCTTCGACCGCCGAGCTAGCCCCTCGGTTGGGTGCGGTCTAGCGGTCGCGAACCGCTCGTCAAGACCCGGACTTTGAGGTCCGGTGCTCCGCTGACGAGATGGGCGCGACCTGCTTTTGCTGAGTTGGGCTCCAGTGCCGGCAGGGGAGACGTCCTCGTGGCCGGCCCTCTAGCAGGGTGACTGGAGTGGCCCCAGCGCGGCCTCATAAGCCGTAAGACGCGAGTTCGATTCTCGCCCCTGCCTCGAAGTACTACTTCAAAAGTACCCATTAGTGGTGACTTTTGAAGCGTCACCAACCACCCAAGGAGTACCGGTATGCCCAAGTCTGTGGGTCGCTACCAGCAAGGCGACCGTATCGAGAAGTCCGCCGTCGAGCCCGACCAGGCTGGAGTCCCCACGAAGGCCCCTCAGGCTGGCCCGACCCCGAAGGGTCGGCAGCACGAGAAGGAGCCGCACCGCACCTACCCGGCCAACCGGATCGCCGCGCACTGAGTCAGGAGCCCACCGTGGATGAGGACGCCTACACCGACGAGCCGGCCGAAGAGGTCCCCAGCACCAAGTGGCACTGGACCTTCCTGGCCGTCCGGTCGTTGAGCCTAGCTGCGAACGTCTCGAATGCCTTCCGGGCGTTCTTCGGTGAGGTCGCGACTGACATCGGCTCGTACGCGAACTACCAGATGGAGCGCGACGAGATCGACGAGTTCATCGGTGACGTCGACCTCGAGCTCGAATCGCTCCTCGAAGGTCCCCAGGAGGGCTGAGACAGATGGCGAACGGACATGGCGGCTACCGCCGACCGGCGAATCCGGCTGCCGTGTCAGGCCCTGGCAGCCTGTCGGCCAGGACTGATGGCGGCCCCGGCAAGAACAACGGCAGGCAAGCCATCGCCGCCCTACCCGATGCAGGGTACGGCGAACAGGCCGAGTTTCGGGGCGCCCAGGCGGGCGCACCAATCCAGAAGGTTGCAGCGCCGTCTAGCGGCGCTCCCGGAGGTGTGCCAAGCGGCGGCAGTCCGCTACCTCCGCCCCTGGACGCCCCGACCGGCCGCACTGATGAGCCGGTGACGTCCGGCGTCGATGTCGGCGCCGGGCCCGGCTCGGATGTGCTGGGTCTCGACAACCCGGCAGACATGACCGCCGAGGATGTGCGCTGGGCGAAGGCGTACCTCCCCACCATCCAGTACATGGTCGATTCGAACCCGCGCGCGTCATCGAGCACGCGCGCGTTGGTTCGCTATCTGCGCTCCCAGCGCTGAGAAGCAGCAGGGACGCCAAGGAGTGAGCAGTGGGTTTCCTCGACAGCGTCTTCGACGACAACGGGATGATCGGTCGCCTGGGGGAAACCCTCCAGGACGCCGCGTGGTTCGTGGGGGCGCCGTTCGGCGCCGCAATCGACATCGCGAAAGCCGGTCTACCTGGCGGGGAACCGGCCCTCCAGGGGGCCGTGAAGGCGATCACGACGGGGGCCCAGCGGGGGACCCAGCTGTTCTTCGGGGACGAGAACGACCCCGGGAGCGCTGACGACGACCGGCCGAACATCTTCAGCCCCGCGGTCAAAGAGATCAGCGACGCGCTCGAGTTCGTCTACGACAACGCGCTCGCGCAGCCGATCAACACCGCGAACATCCTGAGCCAGCGCGGTCTGGCTGACGTCGTCGGCGTCGAGGACAACGCCTCGCCGTTCGACGTCAGCTCCGCCTGGGAGCGCGCCGACGAGAAGACCGGCGGCTACGCCGGCAAGGGAACCTCGATCGGCCGCGAGTGGGCCAACCTGGTCACGGGTCTGAATGACCTGATGCCCGGGAACTGGTCCCGGGAAGGGCGTTTCGGCTCCCTAACCTCCGAGGGCCAGCAAGCCCTCGATGAGCACTCCCGCGTCTACGACATCCAGTCCGGCCTGGTCGACGCGACCGCCCGGCTGTTCCTGGACCCCACGATCGTCGTGGGTAAGGCCGCGAAGGTACTGCGCACCACGAAGGCGATCGCCGGCATCAAGGACGCCGACCAGATCGCAGGGAAGCTCGCCGAGACCGGCAAGTCCTGGGGCATGGACGGCTGGGGCGACCGGTTCGACAAGGCGATGGGGTGGGCCGCACAGCCCAACCGCACCGCCGGCGAACTCGTGGCTGGATTCCCGGGCCTGAAGGACAGCCTGGATGGCGACCAGATCGCCATCGTCATGGAGCAGACCAACAAGGTCATGCGCGCCCAGGGGAAGTCCGACGACGAGGTCCTGCAGCAGTTCCAGCTGATCAGCCGGGCGAGCATCGGCGACATGGACGCCCTGAAGGGCATCGACGAGTCCGCGGCGTTCGCCAAGGACGCGCTCGCGGCGATGAAGTCGAACCGCGACGACCTGAAGACCGCCTCCGAGTGGGCGGTCCAGTACTCCGACCGGGTCACCCCGGACGACATCGCTGAGGCCGCGCAAGAACTGAACCTGGTCAAGGACCTGGAGCTCCGCGGCCGGGACTACTTCACGAGCGACAGCTTCGTGAAGCTGACCAACGAGCGGCTGAAGTCCGTCTCGAAGGACATCCGCGCCGCCGAGGACGAAGCGGCCCGCCAGGTGCGGGTCCGCAACCTATTCAGGGACACCGACGGCCCCACCAGTAAGTTTGGCGGTCTGTCCGACCGGCCGATGCTGTCGGCTGCCATCCCGGTCAAGGGTGGCACCCGCGGCCTCGAGAAGCGCGCCGCGCGCGAGCGTGGCGAGAACATCGGCTTCGACTTCGTCTTCCAGAGCACCGCGTGGAACAAGGGCGTCAAGTACCTAGCTCCCCACATCTACCTGGGCGAGCGTGCTGTCCACGGCTTCAACAAGATGGCGCAGCCGCGCGCCATCGACGTCCACGACGAGCGCGCCGCGCTCGAGCTGGACAACTTCCTGAAGCATTCGAAGCTGGACGGCGAGACCCGATTGGGTCTCGTGTCCCGGCTCGCCGCGGCCCGCTCCGAGCAGGAGAAGGGCCACGTAGTCGAGGAGTCGATCAACCGGGCGACCGAGTCGATCCTCCGGTCGCACCGCGACAGTAACCCGCACTTCACCGACGAGGTGGAGAAAGAGGTAATGGTCGCGCTGGCCAAGGTGTCCGCGCGGGACCGCACCAGGACCGCGGCGCACACTCAGATGTTCACGGCCCACAAGACGACCGTCGACCAGGACGGCATCTCGGCCGGCTCCCGTGGGGATCTCCGGATCGGCGACGACGGCGAGGCCGAGTTCTACCCGCTGCTCGAGACGCAGCTGGTGAACCAGTTCGCGCTCCCGGACCTGCGCCGCACCGAGCACATCCTGCGCCGTCACTCCAACTGGATGACGGACATGGCCGCTTGGGCGAAGGGCGACCGAGCCCCAGACCCGAACCGGGTCAAGGAGATCTCGGAGCGGGTGTACGGGAAGACGGTCGAGCTCCGGCCCGGATTCGACATCCGGACCGCGAACCGGGCGCAAGCCGTCAACGACTTCGTCTGGAAGTCCGAGGAGAACGCGAAGCTCGTTCTCGAGGGGTTCACTCGCATCTGGAAGTACGGAGCCCTGGCGCTCCGCCCGGTGGCGTACGCCGTCCGGGTGAACGTCGACTCCGGGATGCGGATGGCCGCGGCCCTCGGGCCGGCGGCCTGGGTTATGCACTCGAGCCCCCGGGTCTTCGGGTACGCCACCCTAGGTGGCGCGAGCCGCGCCCGTCAGGTCGTGAAGTCGTTCGGGGACTCGCAGCGCGAGCTCGAGCTCCGGAAGGCCATGGAGCGCCTGGAGGACGCGCATGCGGCCGACACGGGCGAGAAGCTCGCCGACGGCGTCGACGAGACGTACGACGCCATGAAGGCCGAGCATGCGACGCTGAAGACCCGACTGGATCTGTACCGCACCGGCGGCCGGAAGGGCCGCAGAGACGCCTACGGGGCCTTCGGAGAGGCTGGCTATAAGCCGATCCAGACCCGCGCCGGCGAGCTCGAAGGAGCGTACGCCACCAAGCAGGGACAGACCGACCGCTGGATCATCTCCAGCCAGACGTCCGCGGCGATCATGGGGGACAGCAGCAAGCTGGCCCTGAAGACCGCCCAGCTCGGCAACTGGACGTACATCACGAACAAGGACCCGCTGCACCTGGATAACTGGAAGCACGCGGTGAACGCGCAGCTGATGCAGTCGGTGATCGGGAAGCGCGCCGTCCAGTACATGAACGAGTTCGACGACGCCGAGAAGGCGTCGGCCCGGCTCGCCCGGTGGGCGACCGGGACTCCCGAAGGCCGTGAGGTCATGGGGAGGCTTCAGTGGACCGGCGCCGACAAGACCCGCTGGTCGCGGGAGGTCGTCGGGTACGTCAACCACTACCTACCATCCCGGGAGCTGCGGGAGACCGCAGCGAAACGCAAGCTCACCCAGGTCGACCTGGAGACGGCGATCCCGAACGTCGAGAACCGGCCCCCGGTTCACGGCGAAGGCATCGCGATGGCCACCGGGCGCGGCAGCGTCCTCGGTGAGCAGATCAACAACATCTTCAGCTCCGTGATGCGGTGGGCCAGTGACGCCACCGAGGATCAGCTGGCCCGGCACCCGATGTACGCCGCGGTCTACGAGCAGGAGGCGAAGCGTCGCGCCGAGTTCCTGATGGCTGACTCCGTCAGGGAGCACATGAGCCTCGACGAGGTTCGGCGCCTGGTTCAAGACCAGGCCCACAAGAAGGCGCGGCAGGCGATCAAGAACTACATGTTCGACGTCGCCGCTACCTCCGACATCTCCCACTACATGCGATTCATGAGCCCGTTCATCGCAGCCTGGGAAGACACGGTCCGCAAGTGGGGCCGGATCGCAGTCGAGAACCCGGACATCGCCGGGAAGGCGTACCTGGTCTGGAACGCCCCGAATGACCTGGGGATCGTGGTCGACGAGGACGGTAACCCCGTCGAGTCGGACACGTTCACGGACAAGACGTACATCGTGATCCCCCGCGGGATCGGGAAGCACCTCCCCGGAGGCGCGGACTCCGACTTCAAGATCAGCAAGCAGGCGTTCAACCTGGTCCTCCAGGGTGGACTCCAACCGGGCTTCGGCCCGCTGGTCGCGTACCCAGTCGGGAAGATCCAGACCGCGGCGCCGGCGCTGAACGACGTGGCGAAGATCGTGAACCCGTACGGGCCTCCTGAGGGGTTCGTGGACGCGGTCGCACCCAGCGTCGTGAAGGCGCTCTACGACGCCACCCAGGACCAGTCACGGGCACACCAGCAGGACACCCGGCGGATCTACGCACAGATGCTCACCGAGTACAGGCTGGACCCTGAAAAGTTCGCAGGTAAGGAACCGACCATCGACGAGGCGGCCAAACGGGCCGGCGCGCTCGGCCGGATCAAGATCCTCAACCGGGTCGTCGGTCTGCCCCTCCCGGGCTTCCCGGCGATCTTCCAGTCGCCGTACCAGATGTACATCGACGCCTACCGCGCCTTGAACGAGCGGGAGCGCGCCGAAGGACACCCGAACGGGTGGGCCGACCACGAGTTCATCACGGGCTACGGGGAGACCTACTTCCCGCTGGTGCAGTCGGAGTCGAAGAACAACGCCGGTATCGGTGCGTCCGCGAACGCGGTGGACGCGGCGAGACAGTACAAGCAGCTGATCAGCAAGTACGGCGTCGAGGCAGGACAGGCGAAGCCGAACCTGATCCGGTTGATCATCGGCCAGGAGGGTGAAGGCGACTTCAACGAGTCGGCTCACCTGTGGCAGCAGCAGCAGGAGATCTCGCCGGCCTCCGGTATCAAGTACCGGGACTACGAGAACCCGCAGGAGGCGCAGGCGCAAGCTGACGCCGACCTGGGCTGGTACAAGTACCGCCAGTTCATGAACACCATGGACGCGATGGCGCTCGAGCAGGGACTGCGTACGTACGCGGACGACCCTGAACTCGTCGCCATCCGGCGCGAGTTCATCGACAACCTGCAAGCCGAGAACGACGCATGGCACGTCGAGTGGTCCCAGCGGGACAGCGACGCTTTCGAGCGCGACCTGCAAGCCCTCGGCGAGGTCGCCACCTCCGGCAAGTTCGGGCCGATGCGGACCGACATGCCCGGCGTCCAGCAGTACCTGGGTCTGCGTACCGCGCTGATCCAGCAGCTGCAGGAGTTCGAGATCACCCCGGGGTCGCAGGACGCAATCCCGTTCAAGCAGGAGTTCACGGACGCGGTCATGGGCCTGGTGTCCCAGAACAGTCAGTTCGCCGAGTGGTCCTACTACACCTTCCTGGAACGGGATCCGCTCTTGGAGCCGGTGACCGAGCAAGTCCTGCAAACAGCTCCGACCGATTGGGGATTCGATGGCCTCGCGTAAACGGCGCGCCCCTGAGTCCTCGGTCGTGACCGCCCAGCGCGCCGCCTCCGAGCGGCGCAAGGAGCGGGAGCAGGAAGCGAAGCAGCGCCAAGAGGACGCCCGGAAGCGGGCCGCCCAGCGGCCCACCCAGGCGACCTCCGTGGTCGATCCGCGCACCGGCCTGACGATCCCGGCGCCGGGGCCCAACCGCCCCGGCGACCCGGTGGGTCGCGGTGCGAACCTTGCGGCGCAAGGGAAGTCGGACGCCGGGCTGATCACCGGACTCTTCTCCGGGATCGGCAAGTCCGATCCCACGAAGCCCGCACCCCCCGAGGAGAAGCGGTCGCTCGCCGACCCGGCCCTCTTCGGGGTCTCGGACCGGGCCATCAAGAAGCGGATCGTCGATCAACGGAACGCGATCCAGGAGCTCAAGAACAAGAAGCTGAAGGCCGCCGGCGGCGCCGTCTACTTCGGGCCCAAGAAAGAGCAGATCCGCCGGCCGCAGCGCGGCGGCGAGTTCGAGGGTGGCACCGCCCGGATCCCGGCCTCAGTGGAAGTCGACGACGTCCGCAACAAGGACGAACTGATCGCGATGCTCACCGACGAGGGTCAGTTCAACGAGATCAAGAAGCGAGCCCAGGCTGCCGGCCTGGATGTTCAGGGCTACGGCGACGTGGCGAAGCTCTGGGAGTCCGTGGTGAAGCAGGCTGCCGCGGCCTACTCGACCAGCGGCAAGAAGGTCACCCCATGGGCGATCATGCAGCTGATGGGGAAGCAGGCCGTCAACGGCCGGCCCGCCTCGAAGACCACGACGTCCACCTCGATCGAGGACCTCGACCCGGCGCAAGCGCGACTGATGGTGGAGCGGTCCGCGACCGAGCTTCTCGGCCGGGCGCCCACGAAGGCCGAGATCGACGACTTCGTGTCGAAGGCTCAGACGATCGCGAAAGCGAACCCCCGGGTCACGAAGACCACCACGGACTACGACTTCGCGGGTGACCCCGTGAACCAGACGTCCACCTCCGCTGGCGGGGCGGAAGTCGTGAACGCCCGGGCTCAAGTCGCGGCCCAAGACATGATGCAGCAGGACGAGGAGTACGGCGCATTCCAGGCCGCCGGCGTCCTCATGCCATGGATGTTCGACGCGCTCGCGTCACCAATCTGAACGGAGTGACCTGATGGCTTGGTCTCCCGAGCAGATCTCGAACGCACGGGTCATCATCCAGGTTGGCCGCCAACTCGGCGCCTCCCAGCGCGACATCACGATCGCGCTGATGGCCGGCTTCGTCGAGAGCGGCCTCCGCAACCTCAACTACGGCGACCGTGACTCCATCGGGATGTTCCAGCAACGGAACGCCTGGGGGAGTCACGCCGACCGGCTCGACCCGGTGAAGTCCACCAGGATGTTCTTCCTGGGTGGATCGCAAGGCCAGCGTGGCCTCCTCGACTTCAAGAACCGCGGCGCCTGGGGCCTAGGTCAAGCAGCCCAGAAGGTTCAGGTCTCGGAGTTCCCCGACCGGTACGACCAGTGGAAAGACGAGAGCGAACAACTTCTCTCCGAGCTCGGCGGGGTGAAAGCCCTCCCTGGCGAACAGCTTCCCGCCGACGACCCGGGTATCCCCGCACTCCCTGCCGCCACAGACCCTCTGGCAGAGCCTGAGGCGCCCGCTGCCGCGATCACGGCGGCCGGGCTAGAGTCTCCTACCCCGAGCGGCGTCGACGCCTCAGGGGCCGAGTCTGCGACCGCCCCTGGCGCGGAGTCCGCGGACACGATGCCTGACTTCACTCAGCTCCCGGATCTCGACGAGACGATGTTCCTCCCGCCATCCACCGGCGGGGCTGGCGGAGTGGCCGGCTCCTTCGAGGGGATGTTCCCGAACCGGGGGCCGGTCGGAGGGGCACGCCAGCGCCTGGTCGACGTGGCTAAGGCGTCCCTCGGCGTCGACTACGTCTGGGGCGGCAATGACCTCCAGAACGGCGTTGACTGCTCCGGGTTCGTGCAGCAGGTCTACAAGCAGTTCGGAGTGAACCTTCCGCGCATCTCCGCAGCGCAGGCGCGCTCTGGGAAGCGCGTCGGCATGGGCGAGCTTCAGGCCGGCGACCTCGTGGCTTGGGACAACTCGAGTCGTAACAACGGCGCCGATCACATCGCGATCTACATCGGCAACAACCAGATCATCGAGGCGCCACGGCCTGGTCTCAGCGTCCGAATCCGAACCCTGGACGACAACGAGGGCGGCGCCTGGGGCGTCCGCCTGAACATCTGAGAGGCGACACGTGCCCATCGACCAGAATGAGATGGCCGCGACCTACGGCTGGTCGCTGGCGGTCCTTCGTAGCGATCCCGAGTTGAGTAAACTGTTCGATCGCGCCGTGGGCCCGCCCGCCTACGGCCAAGCTCGGTTTGTCGCCGAGCTCCGGAACACCAAGTGGTACAAGACTCGCTCGGAGTCCGTGCGCCAGTCGCTCGTCCTCCAGAAGGCAGACCCCGCCGAGTACAACCGGCGGGTCCAGCGCGCCAAGCAGGCTGTCGCCGACCAGTACTACGCGATGACCGGGCGCGCGATGACCGACGGGACCGCCGCCCTCCTGGGGAAGCAAGCGTTCCAGTTCGGCTTCAACGACGCCGAGATCCGCGACATGGTCGGGAACACGGCGAAGTCCCAGACCCTCATGATGAAAGGTGGCCTCGGCGGAACCCTCGGCGAAGCCGAGCGGCAGATCCGCCAAGCCGCCGACGACTACGGCCTCGACTTCTCTGACACCTACATCGCCGGCCGCCTCAACGACATCGCCCGTCAGAAGACGGACGTGACCGCGGAGGTCAACCGGTATCGCCAGTGGGCGAAGTCGGCGTACCCCGCACTCGCCGACCAGCTCGACCAGGGCGAGACGGTCAAGGATATCGCCGAGCCCTATCGGCAGATGCTGGCGCGGACCCTCGAGGTCTCCGACAAGAGCGTCGGCGTCTCCGACAAGCAGATCAAGAGGGCGCTCACCTACCGGCCGACGGTCGGGAAGAAGGTCGGCCCGCCGACCCTGATGTCGCTGTCGCAGTTCGAGGCGGAAGTGAAGAACGACCCCCGGTGGGACAAGACGAAGAACGCCCAGGATTCCATGATGGCGGTCGGCAGGAAGGTTCTTCAGGACATGGGCCTCGCTGCCGGAGGTGGTGAGTAGATGAGCTACTCGATGAATCGAGGTAGCGCCTGATGGCCACCCAGTACGAAAAGGAGCTCGCCAAGCTCGGCGGCGCCGAGAAGTCCGCCGCGAGCGCCCTGATCACGCTGTTCAGCCAGTACGGGCTGCAGACGTTGGCCAGCCGGATCATCACGTTCGTGAAGCAGGGGTACTCCGCTGACACGATGACGCTTATGCTCCAAGAGACCCCGGAGTACATGAAACGGTTCGCGGCAAATGACGCCCGAACGAAGGCCGGGCTACCGAAGCTGTCGCCCTCGGAGTACCTCGCCACCGAACGCCAGTACCGCCAGGTGATGGCGCAGGCCGGGTTTCCGAAGGGCTTCTACGACCAGACGTCGGACTTCCAGAAGTACCTGGAGAACGACATGTCGCCGGCCGAGCTGAACGACCGAGTGAAGAGCTGGCAGGATCTCGCGCAGTCTGACCAGAGTTCGCTCGATGAACTCCGCCGGCTGTACGGGATGAACGCGAACGACGCCGCCGCGTACGCCATGGACCCGAAGCGGGCGCTGCCCCTGATCCAGGCCCAGGCCCGCGCTGTCGGGTTCGCCGCGGCAGGTAAGCGCCACGGCTACACCATCGGCCGGGGAACCGCCGAGATGTACGGCGGGGGCGCCTACGACGTCACGGCCCAGGATGCCGAGAAGGGGTTCGCCACGATCGAAGAGATCCAGGCGGACACCGACCGGATCACCAACCTCTATGGCCTCGGCGACTACACCGCCGAGGACGCCGCGGCCGAGGTCTTCGGCGGAGACGCCGGCCAGGCCAAGAAGCGGAAGCGCGCCGCGAGCGCCGAGCGAGCCACGTTCTCCGACTCGAGCCGGGGCTCCACCGGCCGCAGCTCGCAATCCAACTACTGATCGGAAAACTGTCGTCGTTCGGCAACATTCGACAAATGTTGCCGAACGAGCACATTCGGGAAAGTGACCGTACGGCAACAGCACGAACAACCCGGAATAGGTCAGATCCTATTCCGGGCTTAGGGCCTCTAGCTCAACTGGTAGAGCTCCGGACTCTTAATCCGGAGGTTCTGGGTTCGAATCCCAGGGGACCCACCCAGCGCGGACCGACCGGCCCCATGCGCTGTGTACCCGAAAGACCGGTAGCCGCACGAGCACGACCCGTCCACCCCCGGATGGGTCTGTCGGCGTGTGCAGCCTCTAAAAGGAGTTGGGGAGTTATGGGTTACGACGACGGTTTCGACTTCGAGGATGAGCAGGACGCACCGAAGGGCCCGAAGGGCCTGCGGGAGGCGTACGACGCTCTCAAGAAGAAGTACGGCGACCTGGAAGCGGCGCACCGAGAGGTGTCCGGCCAGGTGACTGAACGGAACCTGAAGGACGTACTGGAGGGCAAAGGGCTTCGCCCGGCCCTGGCCAGGGTTATGAAGGCGGACGGCGTCGATGTTGCTGACGCCGCGGCCATCGAGACCTGGCTGAACACCCCCGCCAACCAGGAGGACTTCGCGTTCTCACTGGCGGCCGAGGGTGACGGTTCCTCCGACGAGGGCGGCGATGAGTCCCCTGAAGGCGCCGACGAGCACACCGAGCTCGCGGACGCGCACAGGCGGATGCAGGCAGCCACTGCCGGCGCCCTGCCCCCGAACAAATTCTCCGAAGCCTCGGCGCAGATCGGGCAGGCCGAATCCCTGGATCAGATCCAGGCGGCCCTCGACGCGGCGCTGAAGGCGACTCCAATGAAATGAGGTAACGGTCTAAATGGCCGATGCATACACCGGCTCAGCGGCTATCGCTGGCCTCGTCACCACGGCGTACGACCGTGCAGTGGCGCAGAAGAACCGGCACCGAGTGCTCCTGCGCTCGCTGCCCGACAAGCACCTCGTGGACCCGACCCACGCTGGTGACACCTTCCGGCTGTTCTTCCAGAACGAACTGGCGGAGTCCAGCTCCGAGCTCACCGAGCTCGTGGACCCGGACGCCGTTGCGGTGCCGAACGTCACGCCCCTCGACGTCGGCTTCCGTGAGTTCGGCCGGACGGTCTTCCGGACCAAGAAGCTCGATCTGACGTCGATGACGAAGATCGACCCGATGATCGTGAACGCGCTCTCGCGTGACCAGGCCGTCAGCCTGGACGCCGAGGTCGGCACGATCGCCTACGGCGGCACCAACGTGGAGTACGGCGGCGCGGCCACCTCGACCGCGACGATCGCCACCACTCACCTGATCAAGGGTCAGGACGTCCGGGAGATCGTGACGAAGCTGCGCACGAACGCCGCGGACCCGCGAGTCGGCGACCTGTACGTCGCCTACGTCCACCCGCACGTCGCGCTCGACCTCCGCACCGCGACTGGTGCGAACGAGTGGCGCGACGACCACAAGTACACCTCCCCGGACATGTTCTGGGCCGGTGCCACCGGGGTGTACGAGGGCGCGCTGTTCGTCGAGTCCGCCCGGATGAAGGTCGCCAACGGCGGCGTCGGCGGTCTCGTCGACGTGTACTCCAACCTGTTCGTCGGGTCGGAGGCGCTCGCCGAGGTCGTGTGGGAAGAGCCGCACACCCTGATCGGCGAGATCCCCGTCGACAAGCTGCAGCGGCACCGTCCGTTCTCGTGGTACGGCGCCCTGAACTGGAAGCGGTACCGCGAGGAGAACCTCTTCCGGTTCGAGGCCGCGGCCAGCCTGGGTAACAACGCGGCATAGCCCGTTGGCCCCATGAGGCCCATCTACAGGACCCCTTCGGCAATCGCCGGAGGGGTCCTGCTCTTCCCCAAAGGAATCTCTGTGCCAATCGCCACAACGGATATCAAGTTCAAGTACGCCACGTCCGCTGGTGCGGCTGGCAACAGCAACGCTGGCGCCGCGAACAGCTCTCTCGGTAAGTACATCAGCACCACCGAGGTTCCGACCGCCACGCTGAACGCGCTCTTCGACGACATCAGTGGGGCCGAGAACGCGGCCCTCGACGTCGAGTACCGCTGCGTCTTCATCCACAACAGCCACGGCTCGCTGACCCTGACCGCCCCGATCCTCTGGGTCGAGGCTCAGGTTGCCGACGGGGCGAGCGTCGCCATCGGCCTGGACACCACGGCGCCCACTGTGATCGCGAGTGCGCCCGTACAGGCGCTCACGGTCGCCACCGAACAGGACGCCCCGGCGGGCGTCGTGTTCTCCACCCCGATCACGAAGGGCACCGGGCTTGCTCTTGCCAGCATCCCGGCCGGCCAGTGCGCCGCCTTCTGGGTCAAGCGGACCGCGGCGAACTCGGACGCCATGAACGGCGACGGGTTCACCTTCCGAGTCGAGGGGGACACCGGTGCCTGATCTCCCAACCGACTACATCGCGCACGACTCCCGCAGCAGCGTCACGGCGATCAACAACGCGAACATCGAGATCAACTCTCTCCGTGCCCGCGCCACGGCCCTTGAGGCCGGCGGCGGGGGAGGTGGCGGAGGTGGCTTCGGCAACGGAATCATCGTCGCCTCCAGCCAGGCGAGCACGGCCGACAAGGCCCGCGCTCACTACGTCTGCGACGGTGCCGGGGACCAGGACCAGATCAACCTGGCCATCGAGGACGCCGCCGTCCTCCGAGCGAACGCGAAGACCGATAACACCGGCGCCGCGGACGACCTGGGCTCCCACTGGACGACCACAAGTCGTCAAGCGGGCAAGGTGATCCTGCTCGGCGGCCGGTACAACATCTCCGGCCCCATCCTGATGCGCACCGGCGTATGGCTGCAGGGCTCCGGCTTCCTGACGGAGCTGCGAGCCACCACCAACAACGGCACCGCGGTCATTCGCCTGAACCCCCAGGCGGGCCTGGGTGACGGCTCAGCCGCCCACCTGACGTACGTCAGCAACCTCTGGATCTACGGGAACTACGGCTCCGGCGGAACCTGCAAGGCCATCGACTACGACATGACCGGCTCGTCCGGTGGCACCGAGACTCGGGGTTACCCGGCTGTGAACCCGGACTCCTACCACTACGTGGTGGACTGTCTGATCACCGGGTTCGCCGGCGCGAACCGCGACGGCGTGTTCATCCACTCCACCGGGACCGCGAACAACCGCGGCAACATCATCCGCGGCCTCCAGATCCGCGACTGCGGCCGGGATGGCATCAGCTTCTCGAGCGCGTCCGACTCGTTCATCAGCGAGTGTCACATCGGCGGTTCGGTGCGGTACGGCTACAACATCAGCACCGGGAACACGAAGGTCACTGGGTGCAAGTCGTTCTACTCGGTCGTCGCTGGGTTCTTCTTCGGCTCCGGCCGAGGGACGCTCACTGGACTCGAGGCCCAGGACGACAAGATCGGGTTCCACTTCAGTGGTGTCCCGTACGTCGCGACCTCGTTGGTCGCCGACAGCTGCGAGACCGGCATCAAGGCCAGCACCGACCGGCTAGTGATGACCAGCTTCTCGGTCTTCCATCGCGGTGTCACCAGGCCGTACCCGGCGACCCTGACGGGTCTCCAGTTCGACTCGGCGTACGCGGACATGCTGATCCTCGGTCAGGTCGACAACTCGAACGTGACCACGCCGATCTCGGCCACCGTGCCGGGAACTCGGTCGTTCATGCGCGTCTCGAACGGGACAACCCTGGTCTCAGTAGGGACGTGATCTAGGTGGCTACCGTTCGCGGTTCAGCGAAGGTCACGAGCAACACCTCCGTCGGCCAGATCGACCTCGTCGTGCCTGCTGGGTCGCAGGCTGGCGACGTCGCAGCCCTGGTGCACGCATACAACCCGACCACGCAGGACTCGGTGTTCACGGGCACCGGGTGGACCCTGCTGGTCACCCAGAACTACAGCGCGTCCTTCCGGATCCGGGTCTACAAGAAGGTCCTGACCGCGCCGGACGCTGGCGCGACCGTCTCGTTCACGAACACCACTGGGCAGCGGATGGCCGCCAGCTGTGTGGTGCTCGCGGGCGCCACCGACGTGGACGTGCACGCGGTCCTCAACGAGACGACGTCGACGGCGACCCACACGGGCGCCACGACGGCCGCCCTGGCGGCGTCGGGCGTCGGGATCGCCTTCCTGTGCGAGCGATCGTCCGCGCCTAGCACCTCGGTCACCAGTGTCCCGTCAGGGTTCACTGCTGAGGCGGGCGGTACCGGGTTCGCCGCCGGCAACGGCTCCTGCTCTGTCGCAGCTGCCGTCAAGCTCACTCCCACGACCGCGGGGAACACCCTCGGCGGTGGTTCGTGGGTGATGTCGAACGCGAACGCCGGTGTGATCACCGTCGCGGTCGCGGTCACGGAGTCCGCTCCGATCACCCAGGTCGGTCGCTCTTTGAGCACCACTTGGAATCTTCGCCGGATCGTCGGTGACAGCTGGACGGGCGACCCCTCCGACCTGTTCGCGATCGCTGGCCGGGCTGACTCTTGGGCGATCTCCGACATCTCTGTCGTAGGGCGGTCGCTGTCGACGACCTGGAACATCCGAGGCTTCGTCGGAGTCAGCCTCGACACCACCTGGAACGTCGAGGAAGTAACAACCCCGCCGGATCCTGATCCGGACCCCGGGGCGCTCACCAAGCGAATCGTCTTCCCCGTTTACCAAGTGTCCGCAGGTAAGCGAATGCCCCTCGCTCGGATGCTGCTCGATCGGCCTCGGTCGCTCGTGAAGCTCAACGGCGAGTGGCTCGTGATCACATCCCCTGACCAAGAACTACTCGAGGCGTCCGAGAACTACTTCATCGGTGGCTACACGTACCTGCTCACCCCTGCCGAGGTCACGGCGCTGGGACTGCCTCCTCAGTACGTGGAGGACGTCCCTTGAACGTAGATCTTGAATCCTGGCAGGCGATCGCCGGTGGCGTCGCCCTGCTCGTCGTGGGAGTCCATGGCAAATGGGAGCAGTACCGCACCCGCAAGAAGGCGGAGAAGGCCGTAGAGCTGAGTCAGCCCACAGGCAACGGGTTCGCCAAGAGGGTCACGGACGCGCTCACGCGGATCGAAGAGACCCAGAAGAAGGACTCGGAGATGCTCTACGAGCACCTTCGGGCACACGCCAACTCGGACGTTCTGAACTCACCCCGGAGGGTTGCCCGTGACCTCACCGAACTGTAGCTCCGGCTGCAAGACCGGGCCGCACTCGACCTACGGGGAGTGCATCCGGTCGAAGGGCTTGAAGATCGCCTACTCCGGCATCGGGGGCGGCGACGCCACCGTCCAGAAACGGTGGGACGCCGAGCTGGACTCCTACCGGTCCGCGGTCGCTCAGGGGATCGAGCCGGAGTCCACGAACACCCGCGACATCCGCGCGGCTGTCGAGTGGTCGGACAGGCACGGCAAGGCGTACACCGAGCAGGCCGCGCACGACACGAACGTCGCGAAGATCCTCGAGAAGGTGGACTGAGTGGCGACGCACTTCGGCAGCAACGCCGTCACGGCGAACTCCACGACCGTCAGCGCCGCACTTCCGGCGGCGCTGCTGACCGGGGATATCGGTCTCGCGGTCGTCCTCTACAGCCCCTCCCTAGGGGCTCTCACGGTCACGCCGGCTACGGCCGGCTGGACCCTGCTTCAGGACATCACCTTCGGCGCCAGCTACCACGTGCTGGTCTACCGGAAGTCGCTCGGGTCGGGTGACTCGAGCACGAACATCACGGCCACCGGGCCGACTCAGAAGCTGACGATCGCCTACGAGGTGATCCGCGGCGCTACGGCGTACGACGACATCGCCTCGTTCGTCGGCTCGGTCATCCAGACCACCCAGACGAACCCATCGCTCGTGACGGACGCCCGCGATATCGCGGTCGCCTTCTGGTGTGAGCGCGAGAGCGTCCCCACCACCGGAGTCACTTCACCGTCGGGATTCACCCAGCGGTCGCAGGTCTACGGCACCGGCTCTGGGGCCACCAGCGCCGTGGTGTCGACGAACCTCACCGAGGCCCCATCCCCGGGACCGATCGGTGGTGGCATCTGGACCTCAACCGTCGCCAACGACGCCGTGATCACGGTCGTCATCGGCCTCACGGTTCCAGCGCCGGCGACGAACGCCTACGACGGTCTCGGGCTGAAGCACCACCTCAACCGGCTCGCCGGGACGCTGGCCGCCAACGGTCAGCCGACCCTGGAATGCCAGGCCGCGGCGAACGTCTGGGCTGGCACCAGCCAGCTGGACCTGACGAACGCCCTGAACGTGAAGGCCGCAACCGTCGGCCTCTCCGTAGTCGGGGCTCTCAACGTGATCGCCGGCACCACCAACCTGGACGACGACGCAGCGGCTGCGAGTATCCCATGACCACAGTGAGCCAACTGATCGATCAGTGCAGCAGCATGCTGCACTCGAACACCGGCGTCATCGAGGCGACCACGTTCCTCACCGCCTCCCTGGACACCGACGACGTCGAGGTCCAGGTGCAGCACCCGAACCGGTTGCTGCAGGGGATCATCGAGGTGGACGACGAGCTGATGTGGGTCTCCGACCAGGGGCCCACCAGCGTCACCCTGTTCCCCACCGGGCGTGGCGTCATGGGCAGTACGCCCGTGGCGCACCCGATCAACAGCCGGGTCACCAACGACCCGCTGATCCCGCGCCAGCGGATCTTCGAAGAGATCAAGTCGACGATCCGGCAGCTGTCTGATCTGTACGTGGTGAAGACCACGGAGATCACGAGCTCCTCGATCCAGAACACCTTCGAGGTCCCGGTCACGGTCGACCGGATCCTGAAGGTCCAGTGGGAGACGATCGGGCCGTCGCGCGAGTGGATGTCGGTGAACAACTACCAGCTCGACTCGAACGCCGACTTCCCCACAGGGAAGGCGCTCGTGATCCACAACCACGTCCAGTCGGGACGTCGGATCCAGGTCACGTACGCGGGGAGGCTGCCTGTCCCGGCGGCCACCACGGACGACCTGGAGACGATCGGGATCGCCCCTGAGCTCCACGACGTCATCAAGTACGGCGCAAGTTGGCGCACCATCCAGATGATGGCGCCGGCGCGGATGAACCCGCGGGCCGTCGAGTCACAGACGAACGCGAAGACCGCCACCCCGGACGTGATCTCCAAGCTGGCCAAGGACTTCTTCCAGATGTTCCAGCTTCGCCGGGAAGAGGAGCGCAAGAACCTCCTGGACAAGTACCCGATGCGGAAGCACTACGTTAGGTGAGTTGGTAACCGATGACCCGACGCTACTACCGCAACGGCCAGGCGACGGCGCTCACGGCGCCGATGGACGCGGTCCAGACCTCCCTGGAGGTGGACCAGGCGTCCAGCTTCCCGACCCAGTTCCCGTACACCCTGATCGTCGACCCGAACGGCGTCCTCGAAGAGGTCGTCGAGGTGTCGAACGCCGTCGGCACCACCCTCACGGTGACCCGTGGGGTGGACGGCACCACCTCGAGCGCCCACTCCGCCGGCGCGATCGTGTTCCACGGGGTCTCAGCCCGGGACCACGACGAGGCGAACGCCCACGTGAACGCCACCACGAACATCCACGGCGTCACCGGCGGCCTCGTCGGCCTCGCCGGGAACCAGACGATCGCCGGAGACAAGAGCTTCACCGGTGCGGTCACTGTCGGCGGTAGCGCCGTCGTGACCGTTGGCGGGACCCAGGCAGTCACGGGGGAGAAGACCTTCTCCGGCGGCCTGAAAACCACAGCCGGCGGGGATGTCGCGACCCTGGGCGCGACCCAGACGTTCACCGGGAGCAAGACACACTCCGGCACCGAGACGTTCACCGGACCGGTGACTGTTGGGGGTGACGCCCTCTACCCCGCCATCTACAAGGTCGCGACCGGCGACATCCCAACCCCGCTCAGTGGGGCCTGGGGTAACGTGACCGGCTTCTCGTTCACCGCTGTCGCTGGAGCGGTGTACGCCATCGACAGCGTGATGTTCCTCGAGAACCCATCCTCATCCACCGTTGATATCCGGTTCGGATACAGCTTCCCCGCCGGACGGATCAGCGCTGGCATGTCGGGCGTAGACACGAACGTCGACTCCCCTGCCTACAACGGCCCGAATACCGCCCACGCTGTGATCGCAGAGAGCACCTCACCACTGGACGAGCCGACCGGCCTCGGCACCCCGGCCGGGGTGCCGGTCGTAGCCCGACTCGCCGCGACGTTCTTCTGCACCACGGGCGGCACGGTGTGGCTGCGATTCCGGCAGAACACCTCGGACGCCTCTTTCACCACCAGGGTGAAGGACGGATCTCGTATGCGGATCCAGAGGATCTCCTGACTCCCGTGAGGCGATAGGTAGATGGCTGACGTCACCGAGCGGCTTCCGTATGCGATCTCCCGGAAGCTCCAGTCCACTGTCGACCAGGTCGCGGCCCGGAACGGCCGGCACATCGACTACACCGTCGGTGGGATTCCGTTCCGGCTCCGGCTCGCGGACGACAGTCCGCTGACCCTGGAGACGGCACCGGTCCAGAAGGCGCAGCAGGACACCGAGCCGGAGGCCGGGGAGCAGACCCTGGCCGGCTGGTGGCTCCGCAGCCAGGCCAGCTGGCATGAGGGTGCGGGCGCCAAGTACGCCGAGTCCCGCGGAGAGGTCAAGGAGACCTCCCGCTTCCTGGACTCCCTGAACGTCGACCCGTGGACCGCCGGGGACCTGAAGCTCCTCCGCCGGGCCGACTCGATCGCCACGAGCGGGAACCTGTCGGTCGCCATCGTTCCCACGGACACCGGGAACACGATCGTCACCGGCCAGTCCGGCGCCGTCCGGAAGTACACGGACCTGGGCGCCGGGCCCGTCGCCGACCTCTACATCGGTGCGGGTGTCTCGTTCACCAACGTGGTCGCCACCGAGGTCTACTGGTTCGCCGCTGGCAACGACGGCCGCGTCTACTCCGGCCCGACGACTGCGGTAACCGCGGCGCCGTCCGTCTGGAGCCTCACCGGCGCGAACCTGGCGAAGCCGACCAGGATCTTCTGGGCGAAGCACCGCCTCTGGGCCGTGAACGGCCATAAGATCTACGACGTGAACTTCCAGACCCCCGGCACCACCGGGGCCCCCACGGCGACCGCTGAGGTCTACAAGCACCCGTCGGCGTCCTGGGAGTACACCGACCTCTGTGACGCCCCTGGGGGCGTCCTGTTCTCCGGTCACGGCGACGGCGCCTCCCACCTTCAGCGGATCACGCTGAACAACGACGGCTCCGTCCCGACCCTGTCGGGCGCCACGACGACGGCGATCCTGCCGTCGGACGAGAAGGCTCTCCGGATCAGTTCTCTGACCGGGTCGCTGGTTTGCATCCTCACCTCGAAGGGGGTGAGGGTAGCTGCCGCTCAGGCGTCAGGAGAGCTCGTCTACGGGCCCCTCTTCCTGGAGAGGGACGTGGAGCTACCCCCGACCGCGAAACCCGCTCTAACGGCCGCTGGGCGCTTCTGGTGGCTGGTCTGGGGCGACACCCAGACGGTCTACCGAATCGACTCCTCCATCGAGGTCGATGAGGGCGTGTTCGCGTACGCCTCCGACATGAACGCGCCAGCGGCGACACCGTTCGTCGACGTCGCGGTCCGCGGTGAGCGGCCCGTCGTCGTCACCAGTTCCGGCGGCCTCGTCTGCCGCCACGAGACCGAGCTCGAGACCGAGGGCTGGATCCGGTCCGGCCGGATCCGGTACCGGACCGAAGAGCCGAAGCTGTTCCAGTTCGTGGACGTCTCGGCCGCGCCCCTACAGGGCGCGATCACCCTGGACGTCTTGAACGAGGCGGACTCCGAGATCCGCCTGATCACCTGGAGCAAGCCCGGGACGGGGACGCTCGCGACCGCGTCAGTGGGAACCGAGGTCGGGCCGGTTCGGTTCATGTCAGTGAAGCTGACCTTGACCCGAGCGTCCGACTCGATCTCCGGTCCCGTGATCCACGGGTGGCAAGTGAAGGCCCTGCCCGCGGTGAAGACCCAGCGGGTGTACACACTCCCCCTGGAGTGCTACGACCGGGAGCAGTGGGCCTCCGGCCAGGAGGACACCGACGGGTACGCCGGGTACGCCCGGGACCGGTACTACGGGATGCGCGCGGCTGAGGACGCCGGCGGCGTCGTCGTCCTGCGGGACTACCGCTTCGAGTCGCCGGTCGGGGAGCTCTGCAAGATCGAGGGGATGCGTTTCATCCAGACGCAGCCCGGGTCGCCGGACAGACTGTACGGCGGCTTCGGTGGTGTCCTGGTGCTCACCCTCAGAACATTGACGTAGGGGTCTTGTGACTCCAGCGGCACTGTCGTACGATCATCACTGGCGGCCTACCCCCCGCCGCCATTTAGCCCCCCGAGCCCCGCGCTCGGGGGGCGTCTTTTTGTTTGTGATCCTCTACGTCCTCGGAATATCTCCGGGTTCGACCACCCGGATTCCGCGCCGGGTCTTCTTGTGCGCCCGGCTGAGAACCTCCTCGAAGGTGGCGCTCTTTCGGTGATTGGCGCAGACGTCAACTTCCGAGACCGTCTTGGAGATCGCGATCTCGATTCGCTGCACCCCCACCTCCGGGGTGCCGCACCTCGCGAAGTCGCACGTCCTGACCCGGACCACCTTCTCAGCCATTTGCAGCCATCTCCTCCCTGGCTTGGCGGGCCACGTCCAGCTGGCTCACGTTCGCTGCACGCAGACCGGGAAACATCGGTTTTCCCTTCAACCTAGCGTCTCTGTGGATCCGGCTCGACTCCCATCCGATGTACCTCCGCGTCTCCGCCTCGGTTGCGTGGTTGAGCATGCTCCTCACTGTCTCAACGGGGTTGGGGTCACTTTCGTCACGCAGCTGTTCGGCGAGCGCCCGCGCGGCCGAGCGGCGCAGGGTGTGCATCCCCTCATTCAGGGGCTTCCCGTTCTCGTCCTTGACTGCGAACCCGACGGCCGTGAGGGCCTTCTTCGCGATCCCGTGCATCTCCCGTACGGGCCTACTCGGCACCAGCCGGGAGCTGTTCGGGATGATGTGGCCGCGGCCGGCCGGCTTCGGTGGGGTCTTCGCCGGTACCAGCCGCCAGTTCGGATCCAGGAGGCCGCACTCCTCGGTGTAGAACGTCAGCCACACCCGGAGCTCCTCATCGAGCTCCGTGGTGATCGGGAGGACGTCGGTCTTGAAAGTCTTCGGGATCCGGTAGGTGATCTCCCCGTCCTCGAGACGAAGGTCACCCACCCGGAGCTCCGAGAACTCGATGCTCCGGCCGAGCAGGTACATCCCCATGGCCAGCAGGATCCGATCCCGGGGATGCTTGGTGGCATCCAGGATCGCCGGGAACTTCGACACGGAGACGCCGCGCCACGGCCGCGGGGCGGCCCTCGGCGGCCGGCGGTCACCCATCGGATTCCCGTTCCGGCCGAGCCGGCGCGTTCTCGTCGCCCACTGAAAGAAGGTCCGCAGAGTGCTCGTGTCGAGCCGCAGGGAGCGCGCTGAGCGCTTTTCAGCGGCCCTCAGGAAGTACACGTCCACGTGGCCTTCGTGGACGTTCTCAGTGAGAATGTTGCCCGTGACCGTGAGGAACCTACGGAGGATCTCCCGCTGCCCCTTCAAGGTGCCAGCGGCGAGTCCCCGGGACGCCGCGTTCTTCATGTAGTCGTCTATCGAATCCGACAGCGCCTGTCGCATACCCGCACTCCTTCTCCCGCCTAGGAGCCCCGTAGTAGGCACCAAGGATACTCTGATGGTGACTATAGCAGCGCTGACCTGGGAAAACGAGCCCTTAGGTTGCAATTCGGGTGTGCGTTGGTACACCCAGTAGCAGAGCGACCAGCACGTTTCGGGCTCCCGGTGCAGCCCGACATACGTTACTCTAGTGCGAGACGCTGTCAACCGAACGGCCCCTGAGCGCGTCATACACCCGAAGTGACCATGGACTGTCCATCCGGAGTCACGCCGAGTACAGACTTAGAGAAGGGGGAACCGGCATGCCCGCAGAGCGCAAGATGCCTGACGCTCAGACGTTGCGCCGGTGGCTAGAGGACGAGGGTCTGACCCGCAAGCAGGTTGCGGATCGGATCGAGGAGACGACCGGTTGGAGGCCGAGCTCGCTCAGCTCGATCAGCATGGCCGCGGCCAGAGCCGGGATGGCGTCGCGCCGTAACCGCTGGGACGACATGCTGCCGTGGCGGGTGAAGGCGGAGCACCTGGACCTGAAGGAGGCCCTACTCCTGCGGAAGCTGGGCCGGCGGAAGGCGGGGCTGAAGAACGACGTCCGGTCCAACCGGTGGCTGGACGGGTGGCTCGCTGAGATGGAGGCCAACGGCCGCCCAGTGGTCCTGTACGTCCCTGACGCCCTGGACCAGGAGGACGTGTTCTCCTACGTGCCGCGCGTCCCTGAGGACGGCGACGGCCCGTACGACGTGATCCGCCGGCCGGCGGTTCAGGAGGCGCTGGACGCCCGTACACGGGCGTCCAGCGGTAAGATCCCCCGACATGGACCACCCGAACTCTGCTGAGATTGCCTTGACCGTTCCTGAGGTCGTCGGGGTTAGCGCCCTACTGCGCCTGATCTCCGACACGCTGGAGGGCCGGGTGCTCGTCGAGATGTGCGACGAGCCCCACGAGAGCGGCGCCCGGTGCGCCC
>ERZ1292637.425-Hain-H14-01um-R3-425-length-25431-cov-9_pt1 | contig 25431 bp, 26 predicted proteins | sample MGYA00564405_ERZ1292637 | MGnify/ENA primary metagenome ERZ1292637 (study PRJEB36523, sample SAMEA6512645) | groundwater metagenome | collected 2019-01-09 | study: AquaDiva: Metagenomics assemblies of 32 groundwater samples | reverse complement strand
ACTTATTTTTTTTAAATCAAATTTGACATTTTGTTTATATTTAAATAATATTATTAAATCTGAAATGTTTATAAAAATATTATTAAATTTTTTACATAAAATATTAGATAAAGATTTAATGATAACAATTCTTAGTAATGTATTTTATATTATTAATAATATAAATAATAATATTTATTTTGAATTTATTCGTCTTCAATTTAATCAATTAACATTAAATTATAATTTATTTTATAAAATAAATTATTTATTTTATATTGTTCGTAATACTTCTATTAAATTATATAAACAATATTTTATGTTAAAATTAAAAACCAAAAAATTATTATTAAGATATTATGTTTTTAAACGAAAAAAAAGATTAAAAGCATTAAGAAAAAAAAAAAAATCATGGTTTAGAATATCAAAAAGATTATTTCAATTATCATTATTTTTTTTAAAACCTTATAATTTAAATAAATTAAAATCAAAAATAAAAAATTTTATTAATTTAAATAAATTAATTGAATATTTAGACTTTTTTAAAAAGCGAAAAGATAAACCAAATTATTATTTTTTAGAAACATTTAGGGTTATTAATTTAGTTACGAAATCAAATTTATTAAATGCTTAATATTCAAAATCAATATCTTAATAAACAAAAAATTAGAAAATATAAAGAATTTGATGATTTTAAAACATTTAAAAAAGTATTTCCATTAGATGTTTTTAAAGCACATTATATTCATGACTTTTATTCAGCTGCAAAACTTGAAAGTTTACGAAAACTTTTAAATGTACGTAAAGAATTATTGCATATTTTTTTAATAAAAAGACATGTATTAGATAAAGCTGTTACAAAAAAATATTATCGATTATTTTCACCTGCAAAAATATTTATACGAAAATTTTCAGTTTTTAAAAAAAGACATTTTAAAAGAAAAAATAAAAAAAAAAAATTAAAATTACGTTTTAAACTTTTTTTTCGTTATAATTATGATAATTTTTTATTTTATTTAACAATTTTTAATAAACAATTTATTATTAAACCATTTAATTTTTTAGGTTCTTTACTTTTTTATAAAATGCGTCATTTTAGAAAATTGTATAGACTTCGTCCAAGTCAAAGAGAACCTTTTATTAGATTTCTTTTTTTATTTAATCGTCGAAAAAGAAGAAGAATTAGATTTACACGACGTCGAATTCGCTATTTAAAATATCGTTTTAAAAAAAAATTTTTAATGAAACGATTTAGACAAATAAAAGTTCGACGATTTAAAAATACTTTTAAATTTATTGCTTATTTTCATCATTTAAAACAAAAAAAATTATTAATTGATGATAATTTTAAAATTAAATCAGTTTTTCAGTTACCTTATAAATTATTAAAATTAAATTTTAATAAAATTTATAATGCTTATTATTTTTTTATTAATTTTCGTCATCGAAAACAAAAAATAAAAATTTTTACGAATAATGATAATACAAAAATTTTTAAAAATAAAAAAATAAAATTATATGATAATATAAAATTAATATTACAAAATAGATTAATTAGGAATAAAATAAACAATAAAAATAAAAAAAAAAAATTAAAAGAATTAATATTTTTTAATAAAAATAAAAAATTAAAAAAAATTGATTATTTTTATAAAAAAAAAAATATTAATTCTTTTAATTTAAAAATTAAATTATTAAAATCAAAATCAAATTTTTTAACTTTAGATTTTGATTTTGATTTTTTAGATAGATATTTAAAAAATGAATTGAATAAATATAAAGAACATATTATTAATAATAAAACTAATCATTTTCCGGATTATTTAATTTTAACATCTGTTTTAAAAAAAAATTTAAATTTATTTAAATTTTCAAAAAACAAAAAAAAAATTGATAATTTAATATTTATTTTTAAAAAAATAAATAAATTATCAAAAATGTTTTTTGTTTTAAAAAATAAATTAAATAATTTATTTTTAAAACAAAAAACAAAATTATCACGTTTATTTTTAAAATTATTAATTATTAATAAAAAAAAAAAAATTATAACTAAATTTAATAAATATAAAAAAACAATATTTAATTTATTATCTATAATAAAACAATTTAAAAATAATTTAAAAGAAGTAATTTTAAATTTTTATATTATATCTAATAAATTAAATAATATTAATAATAATAATAATAAGTTTAATTTTTTAAATAAAATTTATTATTTTTTAAAAAGAAGAAAATTAAAATCAAAATTAAAAAATAAACGAAATTTAATTTTTTCAATTTTATTTTTTAAAAAAAAAAATTTATTAGCTAGACCAAAACAATTTATTTTTTCTTATACTAATAAATTAAATAATAAACATTTAAAACCATGGAGAAAAAAAGTTTATTATATAAAAAGATATAAACGACAAAAAAAAAATTATTTACGACATATAAATAAAAATTTTTATGTATCAAGTTTTTATTTATATAAAAATTATTTTAATAAAAAAAAACTTTTAAAAAATAATTTTTATTCACATTTTTGTACTAAAAAATTTAAATTTATTGTTTTTAATTTTTTAAAAACAATAAATTTAAATTTTTCAAAAAATATTCAATTAAATAAAAATATTGATTTTTTACAAAATAAAAATACGATTATATAATTTATGTTAAATAATAAATATTTAAATATTAATAATAAAATAAAAAAAAAAATAATAAATTTATTTATTCCTATGCTTTTTGGAGTTAAAACTAATAGATTAATAACAACATTATATTATGAACATATGTATTATAAAGTATTTTATTTACTTTTTAACCATATTTCATTAATAGAAGTTTTTTTTAAAGACAAAAAAATTTTTTATAATTTTTCAAAATATTTTCAAACTAATTTATATATATATTTAATTAAAACAAATTTAATTATTTTAGATTTATTTTTTCATTTTTTTTATATGTTATTTTTAACATTTGAAAATTTTGAAGATGTTTATACTAATATTTTATTTTTACGAAGTTATAAATTTCGTGTTAAACGTAAAACATTTTTAAAAAACAGAATAAATTTAGATCATGGAATTAAATTTTATTTTAATCAAAGAATTAATTCTACTTCATTATATGCGTTAAATTATAATATTTATAAAAATATTTATTTTTCAAAATATAATTTACTCTTAATTCATACAAAATTAATTTATAAATTATTTCATTATTTTAAAATGTTGCAATATAAATTACAATCTTTTACTATTTTATATAAAAAACATTTTAAATTAGAAAAAAAAATTCGTTTATGGTTTGCAAAAAGTAATTTTATGATTTATAATCATTTAAATTTTAAATTAATTAAATATTTTTCTTTTTATAAATTTCATTTAGAAAAAAAATATTTATCTACTGAAGATCATTTATTTGAATTAAAAAAAATGATTTCATTAAAAAAAAATATTAATTTAACTAAAAAAACTATAAAAAAACCAATTTATAATAATATTATGAAGAATCAAGTATTAGAAGAAAGAAATAATAAAAAATTGATTGATTTAACATTTTTTACTGATATTTTTTTAGCTAAAAAAATATTTAACTTTATATTTGGTGTTACTTTAATTCCATCATATTCTTATTTATTTTATAATACTATTTATAAACTTAAGTGGTTAAAAATACAATTTATAAATAATAAAGTTTATTATAAAAAAAAATTTATTAATTTTTTTATTAAATTTAGTAGTTGTTATTTAATAAAAGCTATAAGACACAATGGTGGAATAACATTTATGTCTGAAGAACTTAAAAAAAAATTTTTAGAAAAATTTTTAATTAAATTTAAAAAAGTCCTTAATTTATTTATTTCAAATTTTTTTAATTTAAATAATTCAATTGAAAAAATCAAAATTACTTTTATTAATTTTGTTATGAAAAAAATTAAATTTGATTTTCTTTTAAAAGCGATATCATTTTTTGACTTTATAACAATATCAGAATTTTATACAAATATTATTCAACTTTTTGAACAATTTTTAAATAAAGATTTTGATATTAATAAATTTCATATGAATTTGACTTATAAACAAAAAGCAAGAAAACTTTATCTTTTTAAAAAAAAATTTTCAGTAGTTTATACTCATATTATGTATGATATACCACTTAAATTTCTTGCATGGAGAAAGTATATACATACTATATATATGAAACGTTTTAATGTTTTAAAAAGATTAATGCGAAATAGATTTTCAAACATTAATCTTTCTATTTTAGATTTACCTAGAATTATTTCATATTATTATGATATTGAAGACTTATATTATCCAATTATAAGATTTGCATTATTTTTTAATAATGATTCTAATAATGATTCTAATAATTATTATAATAATTTAATAAAAAAAACTCGTGGGTTTAAATTTAAATTATTATTTTTTTTAAAAAAAAAAAAAAGATGATAAAAAAAAAAAAAAAAATATTTTAAATTTATTATCTAAAAAATTAAAAAAAAAGAAAAAAATAAAAAAAATAAAAATTAAGAAAAAAAAAATTCGTAAATTAATTTTATTATTTTTTAAAGAAAAACGAATTAATTTTTTATTAAATACACATATAAAAAAATGTAATGATTTATTAAAAAATAAAATTTTATTTTTTAATAAACAAATAAAAAATAGAATTATTTATAAAAAATTATTATTAAAAAAAAAAACTATAAAATTAAATAAATTAAAATTTAAAAATTTAAAAAAAAATAAAATAAAATTAACAACTAATAAAAGAATTAATAATAATAAAAAAAAAAAAAAATTTACTAATTTTCAATATTTTAAATATCGTTTTTTTAAATTATATCAACGAAAAAAAATTAAACGAAATAGTTTTTTTCGTTATTATAGTAATAAAATAGATCGATTAAAAAAATATCAAAATCGTCATAATTTTAAAAAATTTAATAATCGTAATAATATTAAAAAATATAATAATGTTAAAAAATATAATAATAAAAAATATTATAATAAGAAAATTAAATTTAAAAAATTTAATAGAATAAGACAAACTAAAAAAGTAAAAAAAAAAATAAAAAAAATATTAAAATTTTTAAGAAAAAATAAAATTACTTCATATTTTTTTAATACTAAAATTCATATAAGAAAAAAACATAAATTAAATAATTTATTTTATAATAATTTAAAATTTAAAAAAAAATTATTTAAATTGAAAAATTTTAAAAATTATATATTAAGAGAAAAATTTTATCATATATTTTTTTTAAAAAAATTATTTAAAACAAAATGTTTTAAATATTCAAAAAATAAATTTTATAAAAATCGTTTTTTTAAAATTTATAATAAATTTAAATATAAAAAATTAAAAAAACTTAAATTATTTAAAGAAGTAGATAGAAAAAAATTAAAATTAAAAAAAAAAGTATTATTAAAAAAAAAATCATTTAAATTTAATAATAATTTAAAATTTAATTTTTTTGAATTACAAATTGTTAAAAAAAAATTAAATAAATTAAAAAAAATTAAAATTTTTAAAATAAAAAAAAAATTAAATAGAAAAAAAAGTGTATTATATAATTTAATTCAATCTAATTATTTATTTCAAATAAAAAAAAATATTATTTTAAAACTTAATAAAATTAAAGAATTAGAAATTAAAATATCAAAATTAATTGATCGTCGTAATAAATTAACTGATTCTTTAAAAATTTCTATTATTAATAAAAAAATATTTGAGTTAGAAAATCAATTAAAATATTTTAATAAAAATTCATTAAAAAATTCATTAAAAAAATTTTATAAAAAAAGAAATTTAATAAATTTAAATCTTTCATTAAAATTAAATAATATAAAAAAAAATGGTTTTAAAAAAAAACCATTTTTTATACAATATAATTTAAAAAATAATTTTTTTAAAAAAAAATTATTTAATTTAAATAAAAAGAGCCTTGAAAAAAAAACTCCTTTTTTTTTTTCAAAAAAATTTAAACGTTCAAAAATTGGAAAAAAATTTGAAATTTTTCTTAAATCTGCATTTTTTAAAAAATTAATAAATTTTAAAAAACATTATAAAAAATATTTACAAATAAAAAAACGAATTAAAAAAGATATAAAATTTAGATTAAATTATTATCTTATGCTTAAAGGTTATAAAAAATTTATTAAATTTAATAAAATAAAAAATAAAAGAAAAAAAAAAAATAAATATTTATTTTTAAAAAAAAAAATTAAAAAATTAAAATTAAAAAATAAAAAAAAATTAAAAAATAAAAAAATAAAAAAATATAAAATAAAAAAAATATTAATTAATGTAAAAATATTTCAAATTTTAAATCAAAATAATTATATTAGTTGTTTAATAAAAAAATTAGATTCAAATAATAATATTATTAATAATTTAATTAATTTAAAAAATAATAATAATAATAAATTGTTAAAATTATATTCTTTAAAATATAAAATGAAAAAAAAATTAATATCATTAAATTTTTTTTCATTATTTTTAAAAAATATAATTAAAAAAAAAAAAAAAATTATTTTTTTAAATCAATTAATAAATATAAATAAATTAAAATTTAAAAAATTATTAAATAAAAACAAAGTATTAAATAAAAAAAATTTAAAATTAAAAAAATTTAAAATTAAAAAATTAAAAATTAATTTAAAAAAATTAAAAATTAATTTAAAAAAATTAAAAATTAATTTAAAAAAATTAAAGAATTTTAAAAAAATTAAATTTAAAAATTTTATCTTGACACAAGATAATTTTGTTGGTAATTATTTAAAAAAAACTCAATTAACAAAATTAAAATTAAAGGAACAATTAAGAAAAAAAAAAATAGCAGAACAAGAATTAAAAGAAATGAAACATATTTTATTTTTAAAAAAAAAAGATGAAGAATCTGTTTTTAATATAAAATTGAGTAAAAATGCTACTACATTTGATTACGGTATGTCTTTAAAAGAAAGAAAAAAACGACATATTAATAGAGTTCAACGTTTTTATAAAAGACAATATGAACGAATACTAAATGAACAAAAAACAAGACAAAGAATTCCTCGTACAAAAAGAGAAATTTTTTTTTTTTTAAAAGCAAAAAAATTTGCATTATTTAAAAAATTAAATGAAAAAAAAAATAAATTTAATTTTAAAAAATATATGTTTTTTTTTAAAATTTTATTAAAAACACGATTAAATTTATTTGATAATCCAAGTAATTTTAAATTTTTATTTTTAAATAAATTAAAAAAATTAATTAAAAATATTTTATTTAAAAATAAAATAAATTATTATAATTTAGTAAAACATTCATTTAATGTTATGAGTTTTTATAATGAATATAGATTATGGCATTTACATTTTAAAAAATTAAAAAAAATACCATTTAAATTAATTCGTTTATATTCTAAATTTTATTTTAATAAATTATTATATAATTTAAAATTTAAATCAAATTTTTCGAAAATTTGTTATAATTATTTAGATGGTCGTGGAAAAGTTAAATATTTTAATATTAATTATCAAAAACCTTGTAAAAAAAAAAAAGTTAAAAAATTTTTTAAAAGTAAACTTTATAAATTATTTAAATCTTCAATGAATTTTTTTATGACAGCTAGAAAAGTCATTTTTAGTTTAATAAGAAATGGAAGTTTTTTAATGTATTATAAAGTTCATCAAGTTTATGGAAGAGTTGATAAACGATATTTATATCATAATCATAAAAAGAGTTTAATTGTTTCACTTTTTTTAAAAAATTTAAAATTAAAAAGTGCTTTTTATGTATCAAAACATGTTAAATATTCAAATTTTTTTTTTATTTATTGGGCTAAAAAATTTTATGGATATAATGTTTATGGTCGAACTAATTATGGTTTAGATAAATTTAGAATATTAAATAATTATTTTAAATTTTTTAAATCAAAAACATTTTTTTTTAATTATTTAATTAATTTTATTTTTTCTTATATTCAAAAAATAAATTTAAATATTTTTAATTATGTTTTTATTCTTAATCAATATAAAACAAAATTAATTATTGAATTAAATCAATTTTATAAATATTTAATTTTATTTTTTTTTAAAAAAAATCAATATTTAAATTTTTTAAATTTAAAAAAAGAATTTAATTTAACTATGCCAAAATATTTTTCATTTTTTTCAATTTTTTTTAAACAATTATCTATTGAATTAAGTAATTGGTATAATTTTGTTAATAATAATTCTGGTCTTTACCAATTAACATTTTTATTTAATTTATGTTTTAGTAATAATAATACTAATGCAATTTATTTACATTATAAATATAAATATTTATATTATTATCGTGTTTATAATTTTTATATTTTTTATATTTTTTATTATTTATATAATCATTTATTTAAAGTTTATAAAAAATTAAAATTAAAAGGATTTAAATTATCATATGATTTAATTAAACCTAATGAATATAATAGATATTATTTAGGTTTAAGAACTCGTATGTTAATTCTTACAATTCGTAATAAATTTAAACATGGTTTTACTATTCCAAAAATTTTTAAAACTATAAAATTTTTTTTACGTGAATCAATGAAAAAAAAAGAATTAGCAGGATATTATATTTCTATAAGAGGACGTTATAAGCGAAGTAGTAGATCAAATAAATTAATTATTAAAAAAGGAATTTATTCTTTTAATAATATTGATTTAAAAATTGATTCCGCGTATGGTACTTTAAATACAAGATATGGTATTGCAGGAATAAAAGTTATTTTTGCATTTAAATAAATTATGAAATTTTTTCCTAAAAATAAAAGATATTTAAAAATTTTTAAAATAAGATTAAATAATAAAAAAAAATTAACGAATAAAACAATTAAATTAAAATATGGTCAATTTGGTTTAAAAGCTTTAACACCAGGTGTTTAACTGTTAAACATTTTGAAATTTTAAGATTAAAATTAAAACAATATTTTAAACGAAAAGGAAATATTTATTTTCGCAAAATTCCATATCTTTTTACTTCTAAAAAACCAGCAGAAGTTCGAATGGGAAAAGGAAAAGGAGCTCATTTTGAATGGATTTGTCCTATTATGATTGGACAAGTTTTTGTTGAATTTAGTATGAAAAAAAATAGAAATAATTCATTATTTAAATTATTAAAAATGATAAGAAAATGTAAAAAAAGAATTCCTTTTCAATGTAAATTAATTACTAAAAATAAAAATTATTTTAGTAATAATATGGAAAAAAAATATAATATTTTAATAAAAAAATAATTTATGGTTTTTACTTCAACAATTTTAAAATGTATAGATAATTCAGGAGCGCTTACAGCAAAATGTTTAAAAATATTAGTAAATCACCAAAAAGTCAAGGTTATCCTGGTGATTATATTATTGTTTCAATAAAAACATATAGACCAAATAAAAAAGTTAAAAGAGGAGAAATTTATAAAGGTGTTTTATCAAGAGTTAGTTATAAAATAAAAAGATATGGACAAATTCGAGTTCAATGTACAACAAATGCTGTTGTTTTATTAAATACTCGAGAATTGCCATTAGGTTCTCGTGTATTACAACCTGTAATGCGTGAATTAAGAATAAAAAAACATTTTAAAATTTTAAGTTTAGCTGCAGCTGTTATTTAAATTTAATTTATGAATATTAATTTAAAATTAAGAGAATTCGGATTAAAAAATGATAATTTAATTAAAACATCATTATTTATTAGTAAACATTTACATTATAATATTTATACAATACCTAAAATAAAAACAATTAAATTAATATTTCCTTTATTATTTACAAATACATTACAAAATAGAATTAAAATTTTATTAATGATTTTATTTTTTTTAGAACAAATAACAAGTCAAAAAAGTATTATTAAAAAAGTTCAAATAATTAGTGATGAAAGTATGTGGATGAAATATCAAGTAACATTACATGGATTTAATTTATTTAAATTTATTTTGTTTTTTTCAGAATTTTTACAAAATCATCCTTTATTAAGATATTCTTATAAATTACCTTATTTAAAAAGAATAAATTCAAAATCATTAAAATTATTTATTTTTGATATGGATTTATTTTTTCCAAATTCCTTAAAACGTTATTTACCAGAAGTTAATTATTACTGGTTTGAAATTGAATTTAAAATTAATAATAATTTTAAATGTTTAAAGAAAACAAATATAGATTTGTATACTCAATTATTTTTTAATCCTAGTTTATTAGAATGGCAACCTTTAATAGTATAGTTAGAGATAATTTTAGACGAAAAATTTTTATTAAAAAATTTTTAAAAAAATCAATTTATTCTTCATTGTTATATAATTCTCGTTTATCGTTACAAGAACGACAAATTATTTATATTAAATATATAAAATATACTAATAATTTTTCTATTTCACGTTTAAGAAGTCATTGTTTTATGACAGGACATTCTCGCGCTATATATAATTGTGTTCAATTAAATAGACATCATTTTAAAAATATGGTTTTAAATGGCCATTTACCAGGTTGATTGTTAGCTCATGGTAAGTTCAGCATTAGCACGTTTAGTTTGTAATTTAAAGTTAAGTTTAGCTGCGAAAAAGTTTAATTGTAAGGTTCCATATTCAAAATTAAATATAAAAATTTTAAATATTTTATATACGGAAGGTTATATTAGAGGTTTTAAAGTTATTGAAAATGAAAAAATAATTTATGTTTTTATGAAATATGTTTATAATCAATCTATAATTCATGATTGTGCATTTTTTCCTATGAAAAATAAATTAAATCATTTAAAATATAATCAGTTGATTTCTTTATATGGATTTAAAACATTTGGTATTGTTTCAACTGATATTGGACTTTTAACATTACAACAATGTTTTTTATATAAAAAGGGAGAGTACTTTTATTAGTTTTAAAATAAAAAATTAATATAATTATGATAAAAAAATTTTATTTTTTTAAACAATTACATAAACCAGTAAATATAAAATTTAATAACAATTTTTGTTATTTAAGAGGGTTTTAACTAATAATTATATTTTTTATAAAAAAAATATGTTTTATAATTTATCATCATGTATTTTATTAAAAAAATCTAAAATATTTGATAATTTAATTATTAATTATTTATTAATACATAAAACATATATTAAATGTTTTTTTTCATTATTTTTATCAACTTTACAAGGAATTTCTCATGGATATAAATTAAAAATTTTTTTAAAAGGAAAAGGATTAAGATTAATTCTTAGAAAACGTTTAAATAAATTACCATATATTTATTTTAAATTAGGTTATAGTCATAAAATTTTTTTTACATTACCTAAAAATGTATGGTTCAGAGTTTTTGGACGTAAAAGAGCTTTAATTTTATATACATTAAATTATTCAATTTTGAGAAATATTATATTAAAATTACGTAGTTTTTATCCAATGTCATTATATAAACTACGTGGTTCTTTATAGAAAAAGAAAAAATTAATATAAGAAAGGGAAAAGCACGCTTAAATTAATTATGCATTTAAAATTAGTTAATCAATTAAATATAAATCAATTAAACAACAATAATATTATAAATATTTTTAGTTTTTATAAAAAAAAAAAATCAAGATTTATTATAAATTTTTTCAATACAATCATAAAAATTATTTCAACAACCATTATATTAACTCCATTAATTGTTATGGATTATATTATTGATATTACAAAAGAATTTAGAATTGCATTTACAACTATTTTTGGAGTTAGTTTTTTTAAAAATGAACAATTAAAAAAATTATTTGGTATAACAACAATAAAAAAATGGAAATTAAATGATTTTGATAAAAAAACTATTTTTGAAACAAGTAGTTATTTTAATTCAACAACATTTGCAGGATTTAATTTATTAAAATTAATAAATTTTGAAAAAGAAAAATTTTTAGAAACACGTTGTTTTAAACGAAATAGATATCTTTTAGGTTTACCAGCAAATGGTCAACGTACACATACTAATGGATTAACAGCTCGTAAATTTAAAATAAAAATTTAATTTAAAATGAATCTTTTGAAATTATTAAAAAAAAAAAAAATTAAATTATTTTTAAAAATAAAAGAAAAAAATTTTATTAATTGCAAGAAATTAAAATCAAAAATTTTTTATAATTTAAATTATATATATATTAAAAATAATTTTTTATTAATAAATAAATTAATTAATTATAATACTTTTTTAAATATTATATTTAAAAAAAAATTTATTTTAAATGATTTAAATATTTATAATGATTTATTTATTTTAAATTATTTAGATAATAATTTTAATAATAAATCAAAAACAATGATACATATAAATAAAAAAAAAAAACCTTTATCAATTATTTTAATTTTAAAAAAAATAATATTTTCAAATAAAAAATTTTTTAGATTATTAAAAACTAAAAAATCTTTTTTAAAATTAAATATTTATAATATATATTTTTTTTTATTTTATTATTATATGATAAATAGTTTATCATATATTTCATTTTTAAAATTTAATAATTTAAAAAAAAAAAAATCATTATTTACTTTAAATTTTTTTTTAAAAAAAAATTTAAAAAAATCTTTTAAATTTTTTTTTAAAAATATTATTATGTTTTTATATAAATTTTCTTTAGTTAAACATAAAAAAAAAAAATTATATAAATCTTTAATTAAAAAAAAAACTCCAATTTATCAAAAAAAAAAATTTGTATTTTGTGGAAAAAAAAGAATTAAATATTTAAATAAAATAAAAAAGAAAATTTTTTATAAAAAAAAAAAAAAATTAACTAAAAAACAATATTATGAAAAATTAAAATATAAAAGAGAAAAATATTTTATAAAAAAATTAAATTTTAAAAACTATAAAAAAGAAAAAAAAAAACGAAATATATTTTTTTTTAAAAAAAAATATAATAAATTAAAAAAAATAAATAAAATAATATTAAGAAAAACAAATAAAAAAATAAAACTTAATAAATTAATATTAACATATTTTAAAAATTCTTTAAAAAAAAAAACAAAAAAATATTTTTTTAAAAAATTATTTTTTAAAAAAACATTAGTAAAAAGAATGTCAGAATTATATTTTAAAAAAGATATGAAATTAAAAAATGCAACAGCAATTTTAAAAAATAATAAAAAATTTAAATTTTTAACATTTCCTATAAATTCAATTTGTAAATTTTTTTTTAAAAAAAGTATGTATAATATTTTTATGACATTAGTGGTTTTACCTTTAAATTTAACAATAGGAAATTATTCAGGTGGTCATTTTAATATTTTATCAAAAAGAAAAGATCGTGGTTCTATTAATTCATTAAAATCAATGGCTAAATTAGTTAGTTTAAAAATTTATCAATCAAATTTAAGTTTCATTATTTTTTGTCCACGTTTATTTACATATAAGAATAAAAGATTTATTAAAACAATTTTTTATTCATTTAAAATTTTAAATAGATCTCCTATTACAAAAATTTATTTATATCGCCCAGTTATTCGTAATGGTATTCGATCAAAAAAACGTCCACGTAAGTAATGTTAATTAGAATTTTTTATTTATTAAATACGAGGTGTTATTGGTAGCATATTTGATTTGGGCTCAAAAGGAGTAGGTTCGATTCCTACCGTAGTGATATTAAATTATATAATTTTTATTTTAAATGAATTTTTCAAATCATCAATCTGTACATATCACATTATTTAAGGAAAAAGAATCTTTTTTTAAAAGATCATTTAATAAACATATATTATTAATTTTTAATAATTTAACTATTTTTTTAATTTTTTTAAAAATACATGCTCAATTTTTTAATTTATCGTTAATATTAACACAAATTTTTTATTTTTCTTTAAATTTTTATTATAAATATAATAAAAATAATATATTTAATTTAAAATTTTATAAACATTATTTTTTTACATATTTTAATCTTTTTTTTAATAAAATTCTTGAAACATCAAATAAAATAAAAAATTTAATAAATTTATTTTTTATTAAATTTTTTAATAAAATAAAAAAAATAAATAATTTTATTAATAAAAAATTATTTATTTTATATAATTTTAATATTTTTTTAATAGCTAAGAATTATAATGTTTATACAGGTAATATTATACCATTTTATCAAAAAAAATTAATGTGGTTTGTTGGTACTGGTTTAAAATTAGATGGAGAATGTAGTGAATCTGTTTTATCTGCTGAAGAATTTGATCAATTAATATGGTCTAATTTTGAAAAAAATAGTATTTTAAAGATTCAAAATTTTTCTATGAATATTAAAAAATTTAATATTCATAAACGTTTAAAACATTATTATTATTTATATTTAAATTTTACATTTAAATATGTAAAATTACAAAAAATAAATTTTTTAAAAATAACTAAAAAATTTTCAACTAAAAATGTTTCAAATTATTATTATTTTTATAAAAATAATAATAATTTGAAACATTTTAAAAAATTTAAAAATAAAATTAATGAAATAAAAAAATTTAGTTATAATTTTTTTATAAATTTATTTATGTCATTAATTTATACTTTTAAATCATTTTATTATTTTTTTAATTTAGAAAATAAAAAAATAAACTTATTTTTTTATTTTCTAAATTCATTTTTTATATATTTAAAATCAATTAATTTATTTTTAATTTTTTTAAAAAAATTAAAAATAAATTATTTTAAAATGCAATTAAATTTACCAATTATATTTAATAAATTTTATAGTATAAATTTATTAAATTTATTTTTTTTTAATAATTTATTTGAAAATAAAAAATTATATTTTTTATTTTTTAATTTTTTTATAAAAAAAAAATTAAATAAATTAAAAAAAAATAAAAAATATAATTATTTAAAATTATTAAATCGTACTATTAATTTTAATTATATAAAAACTAAAAAATTTAAATTTTTAAAAACAATAAAAAATAAACAAATTAAAATTTTTAAAAATTTAAATAAATTTAAATTAAATTTTTTGTTTTTAAAACCTTATAAATTTAAATATTTTAAAGTAATAAAAAATAAACAAATTAAATTTTTAAAAATTAAATATTTAAAAAAAAATTATAATAAAATAAAATTAAAAAATAAAAAAAAAAAATTTATTAAATATCAATTTAAAAAACAAAAATATAGATTTTTTAAATTAAAAAATAAAAAAAAAAAAAAAAAAAAAAATTTATTATTTTAAAAAAAAAAAAAAAAAAAAAATTATCCAATACAAAAAAACGTAGATTTTTTTTTCTTAAAAAAAAATTACTTTTTAAAATAAAAAAATTAATTAATTTATTTAAATATAAATTAAATAAAAAATATTTATATTTACTTAAAAAAAAGAAAACAATTTTAAATATTAAGGATATATATATTATTTTAAAAGATTTATTAAAAATTTTAAAAAAAAAAAATATTAATATAAAATTTTTAAAAAAATTTTATAAAAAATTTCAATTATTTTATAGACTTAGATGGTCATTATTAAAATATAGAAAATATCGAAAAAGATTTAAGAAAAAACATTTTAAATCACCACCAATATATAATTTTTTAGGTCGTCATTGTGATTTTGAACATGATGTTGATTATCTTGAATTTTTAAATCCTATATATAGTTTTAAAGCAAAAGTTTTAGAAATAAATAAGAATTTAAAAATTAAAAAAAAAAAATTAAAAAAATTTTTATTTAAAACTTTTAATAAGAATAGTAAAAATTATAATAAAAATATTAATAATTTTGTTCAAATTGTTAATAAAAAAATTTATAATATTATTAATATTTTTAATAAAAAATATTTAAATATTATAAAATCAATAATATATAATAAATTTATTTTTTTTAATAAATTTCAATTAATTTTATTTAATAATTTATATTTTTTAAAAATATTTTCTATTTTTTCATTTTTATTTAAATTAAATTTTTTTTTTAAAAATATTTTAATTAAAAAATATGAATTTTTTTATTATTATAAAAATTTTATTATTTTTGAAGAAATTTTAGAAAATTTAAATGAATTTAATTTAAATATAAAAAAAAATAAATTTAATTTTTTTTATATTTATAAAGTTATTTTTGAAAAAATATTTTTAATTGAAAAATATTTAAAACAATTTTTTTTTATTTTAATTAAAATAAAAAAAAATTGTTTTAAATATAAATATTTTTTTTTTAATATTATAAGATATCTTATAATATTAAAAAAAAAATATTTATATTTTACAACTTTAGATTTTTTTTTTAATATTATTAAAAAAAAATATTTTTTATCTGAAAAATTTACAAATAAACTTATGAACTTATGTACATTAAAAAAAAAATGTATTTCAACATTAAAAATGAAAATAAAAACTAAATATAATATATATTTAATGAAAAAAAAAACTAAAAAATATTTTAATTATATTTTAAGAAATATAAGAAAATATAAAAAAGAAAAAAAAAAAAAACAAAAATTAAAAATAATTATTAAATAAATTTTTATGCCACAATTAGATCTTTCTGCTTTCTTTTTACAATTTTTAACAATATCTTCACTTTTATTTTGGTTAACATGGCTCTTAATTAATAATATTTTAGAAATTGTTTATATGATTATTATTTGTCGAAATACTATTATAACATATTTTAATAATTTAAAATTAAAATATAATTATTTAATAAATAAATTATATTATTTTAAATTAAATATAATTACATTTTTTCAAATTGAATTTAAAAATATATTACTTAATTTTTATCAATTAATTAAATGTATTCATGTTTTTAAAATTATAAAGTTTTTACCAAAACTTTTAACAATTTATAATTATTTTTCTAAATTACAATTTTTAATTTCAATTGTTCAAAATAATAATATTATCAATTTATTAAATTTTAAAAATTTAAATGTTTAATTCTTTTATTGAAAATTATAAACAAAACTTTTATGCTTATACTTTATATATTTTAGTCATAAGTTATTTTATATCGAATCAAATGATTTTAGAAGATGAATTAATAATTAATTGTTTATTAGTTCTTACTTTTATTTTTTTATCTCAATTAATAAAAAATATTTTTGTTACTACATTAATTTTAAAAAAACAAGTAATTAAATTAGAAATAAAAAAATTATTTTATGATTTTAAACTTTTTTTATATTATTATTTTAAAATTAATCTTTATTATTATTTATTAATAAATAAATATTATTATATTTATTTATTAAAAAAATTTATTAAAACTTTATTTTTTTCAAATTATAAATATAATTTATTTAATTTTATTTATAATAATATTGTTATTTTATATTTAAATTTTTCTAATTTATATTTATTTTATATTAATAAAATAAATATAAATTAATTTTATTAATAATATTTTATATTTTACAACATAGTGTAATGGTAACACTTTAGCTTGTCGAGCTCAAAAATGTCGGTTCGAATCCGACTGTTGGCGTTTTTAATTATATATTATATATAAAATTATGACTTATGAATATCTTTATATTTTTTTAAGCATTATTATAGTTACATTGATATCATTTTTACCTTTTGTTTTAAGTTATATTTTAAATTATCAAGATCCTAATATTGAAAAAATTTCAGCTTATGAATGTGGGTTTCAACCATTTGATGATTCAAGACAACGATTTAATATTGAATTTTATTTAATTGGTATTTTATTTGTTATTTTTGATCTTGAAATAGTTTTTTTATTTCCAAGTTGTATTTCATTAAATTTTATAGGAGTATTTGGTTTTGTAGTTATTTGTGTATTTGTTTTAATCTTGTCATTAGATTCTGTTATGAATTACTTAAAGGGGGACTTGAATTATAATATTATAATTCAAGTCCCCCTTTAAGTAATTCATAACAGAATCTAATGGTAAAATTATAATAAAATATATAATAATATAACTATAATATATGTATATATATATTAATTTTATTATATATAAAATATATGCTTTATATTTTAAAAAATAATTTTCCATATAAAACAACTAAAAAAAACTTCTTAAAAATAAATAAATATAATTATAATTATATTTATTTATTTTTAAGAAGTTTTTCATACTTAATTGAAAATATTAAGATTATTAATTATGTAAATAACAATTTTAGTGAATATATTATCACATTAAAAAATAATATAACTGATATTGATTTTTTAAATTTTTTAAAAATTTTAAAAACAAGTTTAATATTTAAATATAAATATTTAAATGATTTAACTTGTTCTGATAATATAAATTTATTAACAAAAACAAGTAGATTTTCTCTTTTATACGTTTTTCAAAATATAAATACAACTTCTAAATTAATGATAATTAGAAATATAGAAAAATCAACATTTGTAAGTTCAATAACATTATTATATAATTCTGCTTGTTGGGCAGAACGTGAAATTTTCGATTTATTTGGTATATTTTTTATAAATCATCCTGATTTAAGAAAACTTTTAACAGATTATGGATTTGCGGGTTTTCCATTATGTAAGGATTTTCCATTAACAGGATATTTAGAATTACGCTATTGTGAAGAATTAAAATGTGTTAAATATAATAAGGTAAAATTAATGCAAGAGTATAGAAATTTTACTTTTTTATCTCCATGGCAACAATATTTAAAATCAAAAAATAATGAAATTTAATAAAATTAAAAATTTTTTAATTAATTTTGGTCCACAGCATCCTGCAGCACATGGAGTTTTACGTTTAATTTTAGAATTAGATGGTGAGACAATAAAATGTGCGGATCCCCATATCGTTTATTACATAGGGGAACCGAAAAATTATTAGAATATAAATCATATTTACAAGGTATTCCATATTTTGATAGATTGGATTATGTTTCTATGATGTATCAAGAATTTACTTTTTGTTCAGCTATTGAAAATTTAATTGGTTTAAGTATTCCAGAACGTTCAAAAGTTATTAGAGTTTTATTTTTAGAATTAACACGTATTTTAAATCATTTATTAGCATTAACAACACATGCATTAGATGTTGGAGCTATGACTCCATTTTTATGGGCTTTTGAAGAAAGAGAAAAATTAATGGAATTTTATGAACGTGTATCAGGAGCAAGAATGCATGCTAATTTTATTCGTCCAGGAGGAGTTTTAAATGATATTTCAACAGAATTATTAGATGATATTTATTATTTTTTAGTTCAATTTCAATCTAATTTAACAGAATTTGAAAATGTATTAAATTATAATAGAATTTGGAAACAAAGATTGATAAATATTGGTGTTGTTTCATTAGAAACAGCATTAAATTATAGTTTTTCTGGACCTTTATTAAGAGGTTCTGGTTTAAATTGGGATCTTAGAAAATTATTGAATAATGATAGTTATGATTTATTTGAATTTGATATTCCAATAGGTAAAAAAGGAGATTGTTATGATCGTTATTTAATTAGATTAGAAGAAGTTAAAGAAAGTATTAAAATTATATTTCAATGTTTAAATAAATTAAATGTTGGAGTAATAAAATCATCAGAGAATAAAGTATTAATTCCACAAAGATTTTTAATGAAAACTAATATGGAATTATTAATTAATCATTTTAAATTATATACAGAAGGATTAACAATACCATCAGGTCATATTTATTTTGCTACAGAAGCACCTAAAGGAGAATTTGGAGTTTATTTAATAAGTAATAATACAAATAAACCATATAGATGTAGAATTAGAGCGCCAGGATTTTATCATTTACAAGGTTTACATAAAATGAGTCAAGGTTATAAATTAGCGGATTTAGTTACAATTATTGGAACATTAGATATAGTTTTTGGTGAAGTCGATCGTTAATTTTTTTTTTTATTTTTGATTGGGATAGTTTAATAGGTAAAACTTTACTCTCATAAGGTAATTTTATTGGTTCGAGTCCAATTTCCGCTATTGAACGAGGTGGCTGAGCGGTTTAAAGCAATGGTCTGCTAAACCATTTTTCGAAAGGAAATCACGGGTTCAAATCCCGTCCTCATCTTTTTGTTATTTGAATTTTTTTTTAATATTAATAAAGATTATGACTGATATTTTAATTAATTTAGTTTCTTTTTATAATGATTTTGATTTTTTTGTATTTTTTAATAATACATTTTTTTTAGTTCCTTTTACTTCATATTATTTTGGGATAAAATTATTTACATTATTATTTGTTGCACAAGCATTAATAATAATATTTATTAATTTAGTTTTAGATAAAGTTATTAATTATTATTCATTTGTTCCTAAAAAAAATAGTCAAATTTTTTTTGAAATTTTTGTTGCAGGTTTTTATAATATTGTAAAACAAAATTTTGGAGGACATTATCCATATAAAAATCATTTAATAAATATGTATCCATTATTTTTTACATTATTTTTATTAATTTTAATTTCAAATTTTTTAGGATTAATTCCATATGGTATTCAATAACATCATTAATTATTAATAATTTTTTATTATCTTTTTCTTTTGTTGTTGGATTAACTATTCTTGATTTTCAATTCAAGGTTTACAATATTTAAAATTATTTGTTCCTTCTGGAGTTCCTACTATGTTAATTCCACCATTAGTTGTTATTGAAATAATTTCACATATAGCTAAAATTTTTAGTTTATCAATACGGTTATTTGCAAATATTATGGCAGGACATATTTTATTACATATTTTAACAGGATTTATTTTACAACTTTCAAAAATAAATTTAATTTTAGGTTTTTTTCCTTTTGCTATTGTTTGGATTATTATTTTTTTAGAATTTGGAATTACATTTTTACAAGCTTATGTTTTTATTGTTTTATTAACAATTTATTTTGAAGAAAATTTAGGTTTAAGTAAAAAAACTTATGCCGCAATAAAAAATATTAATCGTTTAAAAAGTAATTATTTTATAATTAATACTAAATTTTATAATGAAATGTTTTTTTTTTTCAATTTAAAAAAAAAAAAACTTTTTAATGCGTAATAAAAAGAAATTATGAATGTAACGAAAATTAATTATTTTTTTAAAAGTAATTCAGTTGAAACATATACCTTTAAAAGGTCAGAGCACGAAGTTATTCTTCTCAAAAAATTAGACGATAACAAAATTTTTTATAATAATATTACATATGAACCAGAATTTTTTCACTATCATGAATTAGAACATTCTATTCAATTTATTTATGATTTTAGAGATGAATTTATCAGAAAAGAATTTACAACGCAATATAAAGTTAGATGTAAAGCTGGTGAATTTATACCTAATATATTAAATCCTAATGATTTTATTTCAGGAGCAATTTCTGAAGCAAATTTATTACTTTATTGGCAATATGAAATTTTAGTTAAAGCTTATAAGTATGAATTTCATTATCCTTTAGATTATTATATATTTCATAATAGAAGAACTTTTGCAGATGTTTTTTTTGATCAAAAAAAAGCTTATGATATTGATTTATTAGAAACTGCAGAATTAATTTATTTGGGTGGTCTTGAAAATGAAAAAAGACCTATTATTAATACATTTTTTGAAGATTGGTTTTATTTTTTTGGATGGAAAGCTATTAAACGAGTATATCCAGTTTTTGAAAAACCAAGTTATTTATATTATAAAGATTACTTAAAAGTAGGAGAGTCTGATTTTTTTAGAAATCATTATTATTTTTATGACCAAAGTACTAGACCACGTAAAGAATGGCTTATAGAATACGATGAACAAAAAAAATATGATGAGTTTGATATTAATTGTAAAACAAATAGTTATTATACTAGATATAAAGCTTATAATGAAATTTATAATAAAGATTATCCTGAAGAAAAAAAATTTAAAACAGATTTATTTCATGATGATTTAACAGAAGCTGAACGTCAAGCAAATTATGATAATATGATTAATAAAGAAAAAAAAGCAAAGGAAAAAGTAGATTATGTTTTGAGAGATGGAAAATATAGTGCTGCAGTTTTTGATCTTTTTGATAAATTAATATTTTATGAAACTGTACAAAAATATCCAGATTATCCACAACCTTGGCGTGGTGAAGATGATACAAAAGGTCATGATCAAGATAACCATGAAGCTTTGGCTCTTGATATTGATAAAGTTTTATATGAAATATTAAATGATCCACGTAATATTTTAATAATGCCATTAGTTGATGCTTATTTTCAACAATTTAGAGGTAAAGGTTTTTATGATCATAAAGAAGATGATAGTTATTATTTATTTTATGGATTTGAGAAACATTTACATTATCATCTTAAATATTATGATATGACATATGAACGTCAGTATATGCTTGCTACAAAATTTTGGTTATTTGATGAGTTTTTCGATATAGAAGATGAAGAATTTGAAGAACATTTTGAAGAAGAATTTTCTGCATTTGGTAGTGCTGTAGTTTTATTTATTTGGCTTTTAGCTACCACATGGTATTTAGTTTTTTATATTTCGTCACTTGTACATTTACCTTTTAATGTTTTAGGTATTACTGAAAATTTTATTAGAAGTTATGATTTTTTTTTAAATAAAGGATCTTCACATATGTTTTATGGTTTTGAATTAAGAGCTCCTCGAGTAAAATATCATTCATGTAAACCGGATTTAAGTCCACCTGAGCGTCGTCGTACAAAAGGTATAGGTAATATGCGTCTTTTTAGTTATGTATATGAAGTAAAAAAACTTAAACCAGTTTATCCTAAATTTTATAGATTTCCACCAAAGTTTTATAATGATGTTAATTATACTTTTCAAAAAAAAAGAGTATGGGTAGAACCTTTATTTAAAATATTTTTACCAATTAGTTCTTGGCTTAATAGTGAAGATTTTGGTCTTGAAAGACTTGATTTAAGATTACGTTATTTTGGTTATGATTATAATATATATCGATTGAGAATTATGTGGGTTGAAGAAACTATGCCTCGAGAATTACAACTTTTTGTACCAAAAATAGTTGATTGGGGTATAGATAAAGTTGAAAGAATGGTAGCTTATTTTGTTAATAAAAAAGTTGAATATAGAACTAAATTAATACAAGGTTTAAAAACAAGTATAGATGAATTTAAGTATGGACCTAAAAATATAAGAGATATAAATATAGAAGCTAAACAAGAATTTTTTAATATTTTTGGATTTAAAAATACGGATTTAGCTTTTCGTAGAATGGAAGTATTTCGTACAGCAAAATCTAGAAGACTTAGACGTTTACTTAGAAATATTTTATTTGAACATAAATTTAGTAATAGAAGAAAAAGACAGAATAGAGAAACTTTACTTAATATAATTGGAGAGTTTCATTCAGCAAAAGTTTTTAGAATTATGGATAATAGAATTCCATATTATACACAAAAAGCAAAAGCAATTAGAAAAGCTTATTTATATTTAGATTTAGTTTATGAAAAAGGTCCATTTCCTAAAACTAGACAAAGATTTAGAGATTGGATTAATAAAGCAGAATATTCAAAAGATGATTTAATAAGTCAAAAAAAAGCATTAGCAAAAGCTGAATTAAAAGTTGCTAGAACTGCTGCAGCGGTAGAACCTGCAAAAGCGGCAATAGAATCAGCAAAATTAGCTGCAAAAATAGCAGCAGAAGAATATGAAAAAGTTGAAATGGGTGCAAATGAAGCTATTCGAGCAAAAAAAAAAGCAGTAAAAGCTGAATTAGCTATAACTAAAGCAGAAAGAGCATCAGAGCAAGCTATAAAAAATGCAGAAAAAGCAGTAAAAGATTTAGAAACAGTAAAAAGAAGACTAGAATATGCTCAATATAAATATGATAAAAGAAAAGGTAGATTAAAAGGAAGATATAGATGGAGATTAAGAGGAGAATAGATTTAATTAAAGAATATTATACAATATATTTGAGGAATATAAATATTAAAAATGGTTTTTGATAATATTATTTTATTTTTAAATGTTTTAGAACAATTCGCAATTCGCGTCACAATCTTTGACATAAATGTTGAAGATATAATTAAATATGTAAATAAACTTTATTTTAATAATAATGATGATTTAGTTCAAAATATTATAAAAAAATCATTAGTTATTAATGAATCATTTGATTCAAAAATTATTGTTCGTGACTCTTTAAAAGATATAAATAAAAAAATTATTAATGATGATTTATTTACTAAATTAAATTATGATTATAATTTTTATAAAGATATTCATTTTAGATTTATTTATTAAAAAATATGATTATAATAAAGCCTAGTTTAATGAATCGCATTTATAATAAAATACAATTAAATATATATGTTCAATTTGGTTTTTCTATAAAAAAATCAACAGCAAAATTATTTTTTTTTTGTTTTTTATTATTAAAAATTTATATTATAATAGAAATAATTTTTTTTATTTTAGATTATTTTAGTATTAGTAGTTTTTAAGTTATTTATTTATTTTAGATTAAAAAATGGGTTAATTTTGATGTTTGAATATATTTTTATGTCAATAAATAAAATGGGTATTATAAATTAAATATATAAATTGTTTAAATATATATATATTAATTATAACCTTATACAAATTTTTTTTTTATGTTATTAGTTTCTCGTAATATTTTTACTAAATCTTTAAAAAAATTTAATACAAATGCTTCTAAAGTAAAACAATTTGGAAAAGCTATTTTAAATAATCATGGTTATGTTGAAACTTTGTCTTCAGGTATTATTACTGCAAAAGGATTAAATAAGGTTGCATCAGGAGAACTTGTTAAAATTTGGCCTAGTAATGTTTATGCTATTGCGTTAAATTTATCAAATACCGGTGTTGGATTAGTTTTATGTGGGTCTGATACAGTTGTTAATGCAGGTAATTTATTATCACGTACAGGTTCATTAATTTCAATTCCTGTTAGTTTTCAAAGTTTAGGATTAGCAATTAATCCATTAGGATATAAATTAGGTCAAAATGTTCTTTATACAAATTCATTAATTAGAAAACCAATTGAAGCACCAGCACCTGTATTTCAGCAAGACAACCAATTTTTGAACCATTACTTACTGGTTTAACAATTATTGATGGATTAGTTCCTATTGGACGTGGACAAAGAGAGTTAATAATTGGAGATAGACAAACAGGAAGACTTCTATTGCAATTGATACAATTTTAAATCAAAGTACTGTTATTTGTATTTATGTTAGTATTGGTCAAAAATGTTCTAGTTTAGCACAAATTTTTACTAATTTATCTAAAGCTGGTAAATCTAAAAATGTTGTTTTAGTTGCTGCTACAGCATCAGATCCAGCACCATTACAATATTTAGCACCATATTCAGGATGTACTTTAGCAGAATTTTTTAGAAATTTAGGATTTGCTACTGTTATTATTTATGATGATTTAACAAAACAAGCAACAGCTTATAGACAAATGTCATTATTATTAAGACGTCCTCCAGGACGTGAAGCTTTCCCAGGAGATGTTTTTTATTTACATTCTCGTTTATTAGAACGCGCTTGTAAATTATCAAGACAATATGGAGGAGGATCTTTAACAGCTTTACCTATT
>ERZ1292637.424-Hain-H14-01um-R3-424-length-25437-cov-8_pt1 | contig 25437 bp, 41 predicted proteins | sample MGYA00564405_ERZ1292637 | MGnify/ENA primary metagenome ERZ1292637 (study PRJEB36523, sample SAMEA6512645) | groundwater metagenome | collected 2019-01-09 | study: AquaDiva: Metagenomics assemblies of 32 groundwater samples | reverse complement strand
TTCTCCGGACAGATCTGCATCTACTCCAGAGATGAAGTTAAGCAGACCGAGATGCGGGAACGCCTGGACGACCCCAGGATGCGTTATTTCATAGGGGACGTACGTGACAGGCATAGGTTGGATTTGGCTATGCGTGGAGTCAACGTGGTGATTCACGCGGCCGCTTTAAAACAAGTCCCTACCTGCGAATACAACCCTTCTGAAGCTGTAGCTACGAACATCGGAGGATCAGAGAATGTGGTCCGAGCAGCTATTGACGCCCGGGTTGACCGCGTTGTGGCTCTGTCCACGGACAAGGCATGCGCGCCCTACAACCTGTACGGAGCCACTAAGGCTGTGGCGGAACGCCTATTTCTAGCAGCCAATGCCTACTCGCCCCGAGGAACGGCCTTTAGCGTGGTCAGATACGGCAATATCAGCGGTTCTAGGGGATCGGTAATACCCGTATGGCGTGATAAGATAGCTAAGGGTGAATCGGTCACGATCCACGACGCTGAGGCTACCCGGTTCTGGTTTACGCTGGACGGCGCGGTTGACCTTGTCCTCTGGACGCTTCAAGATCTCCCCGGAAACTGCATGGCTGTCCCATCTTTGCCCTCGTTCAAAATTACCGAACTAGCCCAGGCAATGAACGCTAGCGTGACGTATGGATCGAAGCGGCCTGGAGATAAGACCCACGAGAGCATGATTTCATCACATGAATCTCAAGACTTCGTGCGAGCGGACGGGCGATACGTGCGAGGGATCAACGGCGGAGCACTCCCCCCGGGCTTTGAGTATTCTTCCGGAACGAATGACCAGTGGTTGACCGTTGACGATCTCAAGAGAGAACTGGAGAGCGTGTGAACGTCCGTTACGTCCCGCAAGGCAAGAATCAGTGCGGACAAGCGTGCGTGTCGGTGCTCCTGGACGGTATCTCTCTAGACGAATCCGCGTCCTTGATCGGCCGTAAGACATACACGCGCGCGAAGGATCTAGATCGAGGCTTACGAAAGGGCTCTAAGGGTAAGATGCGGCTAGGCCCCAGGCGCTCAGGTGGACCGCCACTCAATGGTGGCTTTGGTGTGTGGTTGGTAGCCGTCAAGATCAGACCGGGTCGCAATTGGCATTGGGCGCTATTGAGACTGAACGGTCTAGACGTTGAAATGGTTTGGCCTACGATGTATCCGCAACATATCCTTGGATACTCGGCAACCGAACGTACAAGCGACTCATACAACACAGCGTGGTCATCTCGTTGGAAGATAACGCAATCCTATCGTATCGAAGGCTTACGAAGAGAGTTCAAGCACGAAAGGCACAGCAGGGCGAATGAGTAATCCTTGGTTTTGGGCTGTTCTTGCCGAGACGGGATTGTTCGTGATCACATTCTACATATGGTTCGACTGGGTGATGGGCAGACACCACAATCACAATGACTTTCCGAATCTTTGTCCTGCATGCGATCAGGCAATGCGCAAACGATTGCGGAGGATTTGAAGCGTGAGCTTGAAACGGTCTAGCGTGGTAGTGTTAGCCCTATTCGGATGCGCGATGGCGTATCTCCACATAGAGCAGAAGTCACGCCAGGCAAGGTGGGCCGCCACGCGACACACGCTCAATCGTATATTCATTGATATAGACTGGCAGCGTTTGGATGTTCGGTCGTCGTTCGTGGGCCCCCACCACGGTCCAGCGCTAGAGCACTCTGCGGAAAGGGTCAACCTCTTGTGGCTCTATCCGCTCGTAAGGCCCTCCTTTCGATGAAGCCCCTACGCTACTCCCAACAGAACCTAACCCCCGAAGACGAGCAAGCCGTCTTAGAGGCTCTACGTTCGCCCTATCTCACCCAGGGACCGAAGGTGGAGGAGTTTGAACAAGTTCTAGCTGAGTACGTAGGGAGCAAGCACGCGGTGTGTGTGAGTAATGGGACTGTGGCGCTGGAGTTAGCGTACAAGGCATCACGTCTTGACATGATCCTGACTAGCCCATTGACTTTCATGGCTACAGCCAATGCCATGCAAGGCAACGCACAGTTTCAGGATGTGTCTTCAGTTACGGGCAATGTGGAGTTCGTTGGCACGTACGGCCTAACCGGCGCGATAGTTGGAATAGTGCCAGTGCATTTCGCTGGTCGAGCTGCGCCCATTCCGAAAACAATCATTACGAACTTCGTCATCGAAGACGCATGCCACGCGCTAGGAGCCGTGGACTTCGACGGATGTTCTAAGATCGGCTCATGCGCCCACTCCCTAGCCACTGTGTTTAGCTTCCACCCAGTAAAACCGATTACCACGGGAGAGGGTGGGGCCATCACTACCAACGACGAGAGCCTAGCAAAGGAACTTCGAAGCCTTCGAGACCACGGACGCGAGGATGGCTTGATGGTCAGGCTAGGAACCAACGCACGCATGACTGAGCTACAGGCGGCCTTGGGGTTGTCTCAGTTGAAAAGATGCGATGAGATGCGGGATTCCAGGGCCATCCTGGCAACCATCTATAGCCCATTATTGACTGATGTGGCCGGGGTTGATCGTCCAGATTGGCCGACGACTAGAAGCGCCTGGCATCTCTACCCCATCCGAATCAAGAACGGCCGAAGAGACGCGGTAAAAGCGAAGCTGAACGCTCAGGGTATCGGGGCTCAGGTGCATTACAACCCCATTGTCCCGTTGCACCCGTACTACCGCAAGCGTTTTGGCTACAAACCAGGCGACTTCCCGAACGCTGAGGCTTGGGCAGCCGAAGAGTTGTCGCTTCCCCTGCACGCAGGCATGAACGAATCAGACGTTGAAAGAGTGGTGAAGGCTTTGAGGGAGGCTCTATTGTAATGTGTGCTGTGTGCCCGAAAGATAGTCCTTTGTGGTACCTTCTCCTGCCATTGTGTTTTATTGCCTTTCTGTGGTGGTCGGTATTGTGAGGTGCCTCATTGTTGGCGAGGACGGCCCCAACGACGACGGAAGGCACTGAGGGAGGCGTTGGCGTGAAGGTGCGAGTATACCATTCAGAATACGGTTGCGATACTGGCTGCTGCGGTCATACGGTGGAGATGGAAGACGGACGTGAGCACTTTGAGTTTACTCATCCCTATACGGAAGACCGGAGCAAATACGAGGAGTTTGCCCGCGATCTGGCTGAATCTGTCATTAGGAAAGAGTGGCCAGAGTGCATTGACTCTATCGCCTGGGACACGCTAGAAGTTGACTATCAAGACGTATCGGACTCTTAAGCAATGAATCCTGTCGCTATCGTACAGGCCCGCCAAACAGGCTCAACCCGCTTCGGTTCTCCCAAAGTCCTAGCTGAGGTATACGGCGAGCCTCTCCTATGGTGGACTGTCCGAAGACTCCAGCAAGCCAAGGCTCTCAAGGGAATTGTGATTGCCATTCCAGAAGGCCCTGAGAATGACGCGCTAGCCGACCTAGTCCTAGCCAACCAATGGAACCTCTACCGTGGTCCGGAGCAGAATGTACTTGAGCGATACCTTAGGGCAGCAGAAGAATACGGCGCCGACCCCATCATCCGCGTCACAGCAGACGAGCCCATGCTTGATCCCGGGCTGGTCAACCGAGTGGTCCAGATGCTCGAAGACCCTACGATAGACTATGTAGCATCGAATTTAGAGCGCACTTTCCCTCTTGGCCTAGACGTGGAGGGATTCACGTACGAAGCTCTCATGTCCAGCGTGGAACTAGCCACGGAACCTCATCATCAGGAGCACGTCACGGATGCGATCAGGGAACATCCCCACGAATTCAGCCTAGTCAACATCTCGGCTCCGGACGGAATGGAACCCTACGCAAACTGGAGGCTCACGGTAGACTATCCTTCTGACCTAGAACTCTTCAATGCTATTGCTCTCCCAATGAATCGGAGCAACTTCCGCATGAGCACAGCGGATATCCTTTGGCTGATAGACCATCGTGACGACCTTCGAGGACTAGCCTCCGGTATTACATCCGTCATACACTAGTAACATGACCGGCGAGGACAAGATAGCGATCGTGCTGCATCTTATAGACAAGATCCGAGAACATGAGTCAGAGTGTGAGGACATCTCATGCTATCAGAATCTGGTGGACGAAATCGAAGTAGTTCTAGCTACAGGTGAACATGCCTAGAGCATTGTTTGTCGTCTCCGATCAAGGTCAAGGTCACAAGTACAGGTGCCAGGCTTTAGCTGATGAGCTTAGGTCTAGGGGGTGGGGCTGGACGACTTGCGGTTGGTGGGAGTCCCCGCCCAAGACTGGCTATGACGTTATCGTGGCAGACGGTGAGAATCTAGACGGTGAAGGCTACATAGCAGCTTGGGAGGCTTTCCAGCCCGACGCCAAAACAGTCATCATTGCAGACGTGCCAGGAGACTACCCCTCAGACCTTTTAGTAGCCGGAGGCGCCGGAGCCACACCAGAACTCTACAAAGACAGCGGAGCTAAGAAGGTTCTTGCTGGTCCGGCGTATGCGCTCTTGAGAACTCAGTTTCGTGGCATCCGCTACACTCGACCAACATTCCTTGGAAGGGCCGGAGTGTTCGACGCGAGATCGGTGGGCGGACTAGGTTCAATTGAAATGGCAGATCGTATGGCATCGGCGGAAGTCGTCATAACGTATGGTGGCATGAGGGCGCTAGAGGCAGCATGCGTAGGGGCGCCGATGGTAGTATATGCTCGTAACGAAGGCGAACGCCTAAATGCGTTAGCCCTCAATCGTGCGTTGGCTGCTGCGTGGGTATCCGAAGAAAGCGATTGTGCTGCTATGGCTGCTACTTTAGATCGCACTTGGCATCTTGGGAAAATGTCGGAGGCTGGCCGCGCGCTCATAGACGGACTAGGAGTAACCCGCGTAGCCGATGCGATCGAGGCTCTATGACAGCGTGTCAGTGCGGCGGCGTGGAAAAGTTGACTAGGGCTCAGAGGCTGATTGTATGGTGTAGCTATGTGGTCTCACGAGCGTTTCCAGGGATGTCTACCCCAGAGCACGCCGCTACGGTAAAGGGTCTGGTTATTCTATCTAATCTGAGTCAACAATCATGACTTCCTGCCAGTGCGGCCAATGTGCACCCTGTAAGTATCGTAAGGTGGCAGAATGGTTGGGCCGGTTGGCAGACATTCGCGGCGGGCGTCTAGTGTCTCTCTCGGTCTACGTCAAGACTCCCGGTGGTTGGAATGAAACTCATATCTCTTAAGAAGCTCATGCGCGAAGCGGGCGAAGCCCTGATTCTGTACTGCGCAGAACACGGGGAACCCTACGACATAGACGTGGACGCCGTTACCGTCTCAGTGCTTCAGAAATACCAATGGCCTGTCCCCGAGATCGTCTGTCATGAGTGCGAAGGGAAACCCTACTACGCTCTCCTGTTCGAGGGCGGGAGCATCCTGTGTTGTGCGTGTGCGACCAAGGGTGGAAAGTGGCTGGCGAGTCTGTGAGTATTGAACTCTGGCGCCCGATCTGGGAGAGTAAAGGAAACGAGCCGATAGCTAAAGCCTCCGGCCGAAGTAACTATACTCAAGAGCAGGTTCTGACGCTTGTTGAAGATGCCGCCAGGGCGTTGAAATTACAGCCATGGGATAGCCTCTTAGACATCGGCTGCGCTGCTGGCCTGATGGGTGAGCACCTTTATCAAATGGTAAAACGTTACGTAGGCGTTGACTACTCCCCCCAAGCTATAAGAAGGTTCAGGGCAGACCAAGCGTTTCCTGGTGAAAATAGTATTGAGGTCGTGTGTGCGAGCGCAACGGATCTACCGTTCAAGTCCGGAGAGTTCACAAAGACCCTCATGTCCTCCGTGCTTCTCTGTCTCTCTTCGGAAGAGTGCAAGCAGGCTATACGTGAAATGCGTAGGGTGACGGCTGTGGGAGGGAGGGGATTCGTCAGCGGAAATCTACAGATGAAACCTGGAGTGGTTGTAGATCCTTCTCAGTGTTCCGAGGGCTGCCGGTGCGATCATCACTGTACGTGGTTCTGGCCAGAGGATCTCAAGGCTTTGGCTGTAGAATGTGGATGGGGCTCCGCCTATAGCATCGCTATTGATCCCTCCCTGCCTCAGTCGGGCCATCAGTTTGATCTTGTGGTTCTAGCATGATCCCTCCCGGAGTCAAGATCCACGGCAACGTCATCCTCGGAGAGAACGTATCTATCTGCGAACCTGCGGAGCTGAACGGAACAGGATCTAGTATCACCATTGGGGACGGGTGCGACATCGCGGCATTTACTGTTCTGAACGTGGCGGATTCTTCGGATAGGTGCATTGGCAGATCGACAGAGATCAAGCGTGCCCCGATCGTGCTAGGTGGGCGAGTATTCGTGGGAAGTCACTGCCTAATCGGTGGCGGAGCAACGATCAGGGATCGGTGCAAGGTGGCCGCACACACGGCCATGACCGAACCTGTAGAGATTCCCTGTGATAGTCTCGTCACGGATCGTGAGCCGAGATGGCATATTGGATCACTATCACGGTGGCATCGCTTCGGAAGGCTATGGGTGAAGGTAGGTTGCTATGCCTGACAAATTCAAATGCTACAAACGCGTAGGCCGTGAAACGTGTCAATGGTGCCAAGAGAACGGCTGCGAATGTATTTGCGGCTGCACATGCGAATGCCAAGACCCTAATCCTTGTGATCACTGCTGTAGCTGCGAGTGGGAGGGAGGGACTGATGCCTGAGACCATCCCACACAACCACAACCGTCTAGGCTGGGTTGGACAGGGGCCGAAGACGCGGATTCTGGAAGACCGTCTATGCCAGCGATTCGCCCCAAGCCGAGAGTGCGTTGTCGTGAGTAGCGGAACGGTGGCGCTGGCTCTTTCCCTGCGGGTCTTGGGCTGCAACAAAGGCCCCGTCAAGCTGCCGACGTACGCATGCTCGGCGCTGGCATATGCGGCACTTACGGTGACTCAGCCGGGATGGATAGACTTAGTGGATGTCGTTCCGGTCACCTTCAATGCGGCGGAGGATGTGACCATAGGAGTCCACACATACGGAGCGCCGTGCAATGTGAACTATCGCATCGAGGATTTCACGCATGCGGTAGGAGGGTTCATAAAGGGTCAGCCCTGCGGGTCTTTCGGGGAACTCTCCGTAGTTTCCTTTGGGGCCAGCAAGCCACTAGGAGTAGGTCAGGGCGGAGCCGTTCTAGGTCCGTCAACTCTGATCGCGCGAATACGAGAGTTGAGGGACTCAGATACGGGGCCTTACGATTACATTCCCGGCCGGTTTAACCACCAACTTTCTGACGTGATGTCCGCTATGGTCCTGGACCGCCTGGATAGGCTAGACGAAGAGAACGAGTGGAGGCGTGCAACCGGAACGACCTACTTACAGGCATACTCGGGTGAAGTCCATGGCGTGACTCCTCGCCTCTATGGGAGTGTTTACGACGGCACTTGGTATCGATTTGTCATCAGAGTCCAAGACGTCTGGAAGGCTAAGCAGCACTTCTCATCGAGGTTCATCGAAACGATTAACCCCCTAAGGCCACGAGAGCTTTTGCACAAGCGTAGCAATCTTGTCCAGCGTGCGCTACCTAACGCCGAACACATAGCGGCATCCACGCTGTCCCTTCCTATCTGGCCCACTATGACCAAGGACCAAGTCAACCGCGTAGCTGATGCGCTGGCGAGTCTGTGAGTATAATAGAGACATGCAGACATGCCCACGCTGTCGGCGTACTCTATCAAGAGAGAACTATTCCCCTAACGGCACTAGGTATAATGGCTTAGCAAGCATCTGTCGGGAGTGTGATCGCGTACGCGCCAGAGAATATAGGGCTCTTAATGGCGCAGCCATTAATGCCAAGAGGCGCACCTATACCCCAGAGCAGGCAGAAACCAGAAGGCAGAAGGCGCGCGAATATTACCGTAAGAATGCAGAAAAGTATATCCGGAGTGCCAAGCAGTACCAGGCAAGAAATCCAGAAAAGGCCAAAGCATGGAATGCTCGGGCGCGCGAAAAGCATAAACCAAGAGCGAAGGAGTGGTATCTTAAGAAAGAATTCGGAATCACCCTACAGCAATACCAGAGCATGCATGACCAGCAGCTTGGCAAGTGTCGCCTCTGTAATCAACCCTCGACGACCATCTCAAAAGGTAAGCTACGCGCGCTGGCCGTCGATCATGATCACAGAACGGGACGCTTACGTGGACTCCTGTGTACTGGATGCAATGTCAACCTTGGCAGGATCGAAGCGATACTCTACGATTCCGAAAGGTTAGAAGCGGTCTCGGAATACCTCGACGTTGATATTGCGGTTCGTGCCCGGGTCCGAGTGGCCGTATGAAAATAGCAGACTACCAGATCGGGCCAGGTTACCCCTGTTTTGTAATAGCCGAGATGGGCGTAAATCATAATGCTGATTTAGAGACCGCATTGCGCTTGGTCGGCGCAGCGAAGGATGCGGGAGCACAAGCGGTCAAAGTCCAGTATTTCAAGGCTGAAAGGTTCTGTTCTCCGCAGGCAATCTACAAGGATGAACTCCAGATCGATCTCTTTCGACGCTACGAGCTATCTCAAAGGTTCGTGGCTAGGATAGCCCTAGAGTGCAAGGACCAAGGCATCATCTTTTTTGGGACTCCGGATACTGTCTCTGCCGGAGAGTTTCTGCGAGAGCTCGGGGCTCCCGTGATGAAGGTCGGCTCTGATGATTTGGTCCATCACGAGTTGATAGCTGGTCTAGCTGAGCTGAGACTGCCCCTGATTCTCAGCACTGGAATGGCTACGCGCGAAGAAATCCGCCAAGCCTCACGAGTGGTCGAGAGTGTGTGGGCTGGTCATGGCAAGTGGCCCGGATTGCTTCTCATGCACTGCGTTTCCTTGTATCCGACCCCGCTACACAAGGCAAACCTTCTGCGCATTCAATCCCTCGATGGATACTCAGATCACACGGACGGAATCGCGGCAGCCGTCGCAGCGGTAGCTATAGGAGCCGTGGTAATCGAGAAGCACTTCACGCTAGACCGAGGTTCAGCCGGCCCCGACCACTCATTCTCCGCAGACCCTCAGCAATTCTCAGAGATGGTTCAAGGCATCCGTCAAGTAGAGCAGATGCTAGGAACAGGCGAAGTAGATCCCGGTCCGGAAGAACTCGCCATGAGACGCGTAGCCCGACGGTCAATTATCGCGGAATGTGATATCTCGGAAGGACAAGAGATCGAGCGAAAGCATCTAGCCTTGAAGCGTCCCGGGACAGGACTACCACCTTATGAACTCGGCAGAGTAGTAGGCCGTCAGGCTAAGCGTGCTATACTGAACGGTACCATTCTCCAGTGGGAAGACCTAGAGTGACCGACAAACCTCTTCATGTGCGCGTGGCCGAAGCTTTGGGATGGACCGAGATTGCGCGATGGAAGTTCGGTCCGGATGATGAAATCTACCGCGTAGAGAGTGGTGGCGCTTTGGCGGGAACGCCGCCAGGCCCAACGGAGCATTTAGAGGAGAACGGTTGGCACCTGGACGCGATAGGAACCGTATCAGAACGCGACGGTGGTGATGCGGACAAGACCTATTTCTCTATTCCGCGCTACGACACCGACTGGTACGCGACTGGCCCGCTTGTGGAAGCATGGCAGATCAAGCTCGTTCCGTATGTTGACGGGAGGTGGGAGGCGTGCTCGCACCAAGAAAGATGGTTGGTAGACGACGGCTATCCATGCGCCATGGAGCCCACGGCCCTTTTAGCTGTTTGTAGTCTCATCCTTTCATGGCAAAGGCACGGCAAGTCTTTACATCTATGATTAGCGTCTCTAAAGCCACGGCCCCGAAGTTCCCGCCGCTAGGGATCACAGATCGCAAGGTCAAGCAAGCCCTACTTGCGGCTGTTGACAAGATCCGAGAGAACACCGTCCGGGCCGAAGTAGTCAGAGCCTTGGAAGCAAACGACGTCCAGGCTGCTATAGACGCCATCCGTTTTGACTTGGGCGAAGCCTATCTCAAGTCCTTTTTACCAAGTCCTCTCAGGGACGCCTATGAACTCTCAGGAGAGACCGCAGCAACGAAGTTAGGTAACGCCCTTAAGCTGGACGTCTCGTTCGACCTGACCAATCCTAGAGCTTCTCAGTACGCCTCTCAGAGATCGGCCGAGCTGATAAAGGAGTTTGGGGATTCTTCCAAGGACGCGATACGAAGGCTGGTAGGCAGAGCGTTTGACGAAGGGATCACGCCTCAGAGGCTAGCGAGACTGATTTCCGACAGCGGAATAGGGATCACGGACAGGCAGGCTCTTGCGCTAGAACGCCTACGATCAAGGCTCGAAGACGACCCGAGCAACGACTACACCCAAGGGGATATCGACAAGATCATCGGACGGCAGTACGACCGGTACTTGGATTATAGAAGCAACCTAATTGCACGCTCTGAGATTCTTGAAGCCGAAGCAAACGGACAACGTGAATTATGGCACCAAGCCGCAGAAGATGGACTCATTGGGATCAACTCCAAGAGGCGTTGGATAGGTAATCAGATCAGTGCGTGTGATGTCTGTGCGGGTCTTGACGGTGAGGAGGCGACGCTGTTCGGCTTCTATCCTGGTGGCTACTCCGGCCCCACAGCTCATCCCGGCTGCGCATGCAGTGAAGAAATCATACCCGAATGAACAGCACTCAGAGCTTTTCCATCAGCATCAGCGTAAGCAGTACGGTCCAGATTCCCCGCTGGCTAACCTCCGATCTACTCCGAGGTTTGTGCTTGACGGATGCGGTCTACGGTAGAGACCGACAGACAGGATCGGTGCAGGTATTCATCAACTACGCCGAAGGCCGCCCACTAAAGGCTAAGGTAGTCTCCGAGCAAACGCTAACCCTATCCAGTTAGCCCCTTGACAAGGATGCTACTGCGTCCTATTATGGAGAGGTACGTCTGGGGGAATGGTCTAATGCGCATGATGCACGGCTCCAACCCGTTGCGATGTGGGTTCGAATCCTACTTCCCCTGCCGGGGTGCTGACAGAACGCAAATGTACCCGCCTGTAAAGCGGCAGTCGGGCTTGACCCGTCCTGGTTCAAATCCAGGGCACCCCACCATCTAGGAAAGTAGTTGCTGGCCGGTATAGAATCCGACCAGGGGCGGCCGGAAGCTGGAGCCGCAGGGCTAACGCCCGGGTCTTTGAAAACTGACGAAGTGAAGAAGCGCGTCGGACTACGCGTGCTTGAGGGGACAAACCAACAAAACCCTCGGGCAAGGCCATTAAGCCATGTCAACGTGCGGGATTGGTGTAGCTGCTAACACAACGGTCTTCCAAATCGTTATCAAGAGTTGAAATCTCTTATCCCGCTCCAATCGCTGTTGTAGCGTAATAGGCATCGCACTTCCTTGGTAAGGAAGAGATTCTGGGTTCGAGCCCCAGCGACAGCTCCAGGGGCATGTGAGCTAAGCCCCCAAACTCACAACAAGGGGGAGTTCTCGGAAACGGGGAGATGGGCCTTTAGCTCATCAAGCCGGCAGACGGCAGAGTAGTCTGATGGTCCCTGACGACATTCAGGGCTGTTTGCATCATTGCAACTCCCCTCTGGGCCTGAGGTGTTATGAACGCACAGCACCCTCTTAAGGTGACAGGTGAGAGTTAGAGTCTCTCCAGGCCCACCATTCGTTCAGTGCCAGGCTACGCCATCGGCGAGCGGCTACGCTTAGAACGTAGTGTTTCAGAGTTCGATTCTCTGGCCTGGTACCATCTTTGCGCGCGTAACCCAAGAGGCAGAGGCTACGGTTTAAACCCGTAAAAGTGGGTGTTCGAGTCACCCCGCGCGCACCATCCGAGCGTGACGGTAACTTGGCAAACCTCGGAAGCTCAAACCTTCCGGTCTAGTGGTTCAAATCCACTCGCTCGGACCATCATGAGGCTCTGTGGGCCGGTCAGATAGGCACTCGCTTGTCAGGCGAGACTAAACGGGGGCGGCACCCGTACAGAGCGCCATGATGGTTAGTCCATCGAAAGCAGCCGGAGATATGGGTTCGAGTCCCATCCGGGAGTAATACGCGAAGAGGGCATTAGTCCTAGGTTCGCCCCACGACTCGCGGTTCCCGGCTCGTCTAAACGGTAGGACACCGGCGTTCAGTTCGGGCTCCAAGTGTTAGTGTGCGCACGGCCGGCCTGCACCCGGCAAGAGTGAGTTAGATTCTCACGGGGTCCACCAAATACGGGGATGTCTTCTAAAGGATCAAGGATGTAACCCTCTCAAGGTTGCGATGGCAGTTCGAGTCTGCTCATCCCCACCAAGTCTGTTGCGCGCCCTTTGGAAGGGGCCAGCTCTCATAAGGCAGGCAATAAGAGTTCAATTCTCTTGCGCGCTTCCACCGCACGGCATACCGGCGTGCCTTAAGGGGATGAATAACCCAGCCGGCCCATTTTTTAGCGGACGTGCAAGGCACAGGCGACTCCTACAAAGTTGCCCGGCTCGGAGCGTTACCGAGGTCCGCTACCATTCACAGGCAGACATAGGCGTAACAGGATCATGGCTCGGGTATCTATAGAAGGCCCGTGATCTCAGTCCTCTTCAAGAGAGGGGATGACCTTGAGAGAGGTTGGCAGTCGTCACCCGCCTCCTAACTGTTACGTCTTTGTGTGATGGTGAGTGAAGCCAAAAAGTGAGGCGGGAGGCTGTGAACCTCTTTTTAGCGGGAGCGTTACCCGTCACTCACCCCAACCTTTCGGGGATGTAGCTTGATCGTAAAGCCCTCGCTTTGGAAGCGAGCTGTCGGTGTTTCAAACACACCCATCCCCACCAATTTTGCCTCGTGGTGTAACTGGTAACACGCATGATTCTGGATCATGAGAGTCTGGGTTCGAAGCCTAGCGAGGCAGCCATCTTTTGGCAGGTATCACAACGCGGTCGTGAGATCGGCTGTTACCCGATACTATGTCGGTTCGAATCCGACCCTGCCAGCCAATTCGGATCGCAAGTGTTGCGCTAGCATGAGGGGCCTTTACCCCCGAGGACAGGGTTGGACTCCCTGGCGATCCACCATCCGTGCTTCGTCCAAATGCGCAGGACTCGCGCTTGATAGGCGCGTAATCTTGGTTCAAGTCCAAGAGCACGGACCATTCTTTGCTGGTGAGGTGTTACTAGAAGCACACGCGGCCCGTAACCGCGAAGCCCCGGTGCGACTCCGGGCGCCAGCTCCATACTCAAAGCGCTCGAATGCCGTCTGGGTCTACATGATAGAAGACTCAGCAATCGTTTGTCGAGCGTTACAGCTTCCGGCTGATAACCGGAACGAAGTTAGCAGCCTGGTACTGCGAGAGATTCGCAGATCAGCGACGGGTAAGACTTGTCCCCTTCCCGTCTGGGCTTCATGGGCCGTACTTACGTCAAAGCGGTCCACCATTTTCGCCGTGTGAGCAAGTCAAGTGATTGCACTAGTCTGAAGAACTAGGGAACGTGGGGCGGTACCACGACACGGCACCAAATCGCCCGGCCCGCAAGTAGCGGTAGAGGTTTTGTAAATCTCCGAGGTCAGTTAGATTCTGACGCTGGGCTCCACTTATGAGAATAGTCTGCATATCCGATACTCACAACGGCAAGCCTAAAGTACCTGACGGGGATATCTTGATCCACGCTGGGGATCTGACCATGAACGGTACTTTCATGGAGATCGTCAAGGTGGGAGATTGGCTGCGCGAATTACCCCACAAGCACAAGGTAGTCATTGCAGGGAATCATGACTTTCTTTTTGAGAAGGACATCAACCTAGCCAAGAATGCTCTCGGGCCGGGACTGACCTACCTACAAGACTCAGCCACTGAGATCGAGGGGCTGAAGTTCTACGGCTCTCCCTGGACCCCAAGGTTCTTCGATTGGGCCTTCAACGTGGACAGAGGACAACTCTATCGCAAGTGGAACCTGATCCCGGAAGGACTAGATGTCCTGATCACTCACGGCCCTCCGGCTGGGATCTTGGACAAGAACGCTCCGGCGTGGGGAGGCATACACGTAGGGTGTACCGAGTTGTACGATGCCGTGAAACTAGTACGTCCCAAGCTACACGTCTTTGGTCACATCCACGAATCCAACGGACGACTAGATCAGGACGGAACGATCTTCGTAAACGCAGCCGTCGGGTACAGACTAGAACACAAGGCCGTAGTGGTAGATCTTTAGCCCTTGCTGGACAGTTTGGGTGCGTGTGGAGTCTGCGGCCAGCAGCTAGGCTCCACTTTGGCGAGTTCTTCTAGCGCTCAGGATCTTCGGCCTTCACCCGAAGGACAGCGGTTGGAATCCGCTACTCGCTACCATCTTCGGCCGGCTAGTGAAATGAAATCACGCGGAGCTACGGACTCCGAATTCCGAGTTAGAATCTTGGGCTGGTCGCCATCCCGACAATGCGCGAAGGACGCGCCTCAGTTTCCTAAACTGATGCATGGAGGGTTCGATTCCCCCTGTCGGGTCCATCTTTCGCGCTCGTGGTGAAACGGAAATCATGCGAGGCTTCTACCCTTGCGGTCTCGGTTCAAGTCCGAGCGAGCGCGCCAATCAAAGGAACGACATGGTAGTCAGTCCTACCCTTTTCGCACCCGTCAAGCTAGAATACGAGACGATGACCAAGCTAGCTCCTCATCCTGGCGAGCCTCATCAGCCCAGCGGCTGGCATTGTCTTGTAGCTCACAGCGATGGTGAAATGTGTAACGTCTGTAAGCGCTGCGGAGTGTACTACGGAACGAACGCGTAATCGGAGCGGGGTGTGTGGCGCACGGCCGGCCTTATAAACCGGGTAGCCCCAGATAAGGGCGCGGACTTGGTTCGATTCCAAGCGCTCCGACCATCTTGTTTCTTACGGAGGACAACCGTACGGTGCGGAGCCAGTTTGCTAAACTGGTACGGCCTAAAGCCTACTGGGTTCGACTCCCGGGTCCTTCGCCAAACTGAGGTTCTATGTGGAAGACGTTGAGTGAGGTTGACATACCCGACATTCTTCACTTCGTCGAAGCCGCTGCGAAGGATGGGCAACTCGTTCACATTGGAACCGACTCTTTGCAGCATTCCAAGTACACATCCTTTACCAGCGTGATCGCAATCCTTAAGCCTGGGAAGGGCGGCCGAGTAGCGTACAAGACGACAACCGTTCCGCGCATCAAGAGCTTGAGGGAAAGACTGCTACGAGAGACTTCCATCAGTGTTGACATCGGGCTACAATTGAACGAGCTGATACCGGGTCAGTTGACGATTCACTTAGATGTGAATCCGGACGCTCGATATCGTAGCTCAGCGCACGTGCAGGAGTTGGTCGGCTACGTGGTAGGTCAAGGCTTCGCGTATCGCATTAAGCCTGACTCGTGGGCCTCGACTTCGATCGCAGATTGGGCCGTACGTCATACGTCGGCGGGAAGAGTAGCGTAGTCGTACGGAGGGTACCGTGGAATGGTCTGCGACGGGACTTGAAATCCCGGGGGCGTGAATGCACTTCACGTCGGCGTTCGATTCGTCTACCCTCCGCCATGCACCGTTGACCGAGTGGTTAGGTACAGCTCTGCAAAAGCTGGAAGCGCAGTTCGATCCTGCGACGGTGCTCCATTGGGGTGTCGGCAACGGAAGTCAACTGGGCCTTGAACCCGGATAAGTGAAGGTTCGAATCCTTCCACCCCAACCAATATAAAGGATTACGGCCATGCCGATCTGTGTGATTTGGGAAAAACGTCATCACTTAGGCCAGTCGGACATCGCCTATCCGGCCGTGTTCTGCGATTTGTGGGGCCTAGGGATCGAGGTTGCTAAGGAGGGCAACTATTCTTGGGCGAATCCGCCAGAAGGACAGGACTGGTATGCCTTTCGCGCAGAGACATTCTTCTGTCACAAGCGTTGCGGGAACAGGTTTAAGCCCAGCAGCAATCCGTCACGCGTGCGCCTACATGATGGCAGGGTAGTCTCTAGCGCCATTTTCAGCGAATACCCTTGGGGACCATTAGAAGACTATCCAATCTTTATGGCGGTCAACCTGCACATCGCCACCAACGTAACTCTTCATAAACTATTGCCAGAGGCTTTCTAATCAAACCAACCTATGTCCTTCAGGTTGACCAACCAGTAGTGTTATAATCAAGAAAGTATGTTAGGCGAATCTAGAAGTGAGACCATCTTCCGCCTTCTTGAGATGGGCCTTAGCCATGCCGAGATAGGCCGTGCGTTAGGATTATCTAGCCAAAGAATTGATCAGATAGTCTATCCCGATAAACATAATGCCAGGTCTAAGGTGGCTTATGCGCTGCGGCAAGGAGCGCTTATAAGGCCATCTGCGTGCGAGCGATGTAATGGCTCCAGTGGATCAATACAGGCTCATCATTCAGACTATTCATTGCCTCTCTTGGTACAATGGCTATGTCGGGGGTGCCACGAAGCAACCCATTCTGGACAACCCAACAGAAAACGCAGCGTTGGCGCTCAATACATTGCATTGCGCCGCGCTCTGTCCTCCAAGCGGCCCAGCGCGATTAAGGCGTGCCGTATTTGTGGCGGCATTATCTGGCGTGGTAAAGATATGGTAACGTGTTCCGCTTCATGCGCAACGCGTTGGCGCGACATAAGGGGTCCCGCAGCCTATGACCCTACAATGCGAGCCAAGGCAGCGATTCTTAGGAACCTTTATCAGGCGCGTACTTTTACTGCCAGACTGACCTATTACTCTTCATACCAAGTGCAATGGGCGACTGGCTACATTCAGCGGTTTGGGCACTTATTGCAAGGGAGCTTGACACGGCGCTAGTGAATCGATTATAATACGCACTAGACGTCATACCGCCCGCAATAATCGGAAACCCGTAATTGGCCCGAGGTCCCCTAATCAGGGATACCGGGCCTATTTTTTTGGGTTCACCGATTTGAGTCAGACCTTCCAAGTCATCAAGACCAGCTCAGACGAAGAAATGCTAGCGTTCGGCTTCGCGTCTGTAGCTGTCAAGTCAGACGGTGAGCAGGTAGTTGACTCGTACTCCGACGTAATCGACCCCCAGGATTTAGAAAAGGCCGCGTATCACTACGTCCTTCGTTCCCGCGAAGGCGGTGTGGACCATCAGCAGATGGGCGTTGCTCGCCTAGTCGAATCCTTCGTCATCACTCCAGAGAAGCTACAGAAGCTGGGCCTTGCTCCAGATGCACTACCTCAGGGCTGGTGGATCGGGATGAAGGTTGACGATCCTGCCGTATGGAAGCGAGTCAAGTCTGGCGAGTTGCGTTCTTTCTCCATCGCGGGTCGCGCGCGTAGGGAGGCCGTATGAGCGAGAAGAAGTTCCGCTTGTTAGACCTTTCGGTTGACGAAGTCTCGCTAGTTGCAGACCCAGCGAATGATCAAGCAAGAGTTCTCATCACAAAGGCGGCGCAAGGAATGAAGTGTCCTGACTGTGGGGCGATGAACAAAGAGGGCGCCGTCAAGTGCGCCAAGTGTGGTTACGACATGAAGAAGGCTGCAAAGCCGGAGGGAGACAACATGGCGGATCTTGAAAAGGATCTGAAGGCAGCCGAGGACTTGGCCGCCGAGGAACAGACGAAGCGTATTTCTGCTGAGGCTGAAGTTACCAAGCTCAAGGCAGAGGTAGCAGAACTGAAGAAGGCGGCGGATACGCCTGAAGTGATCGAAAAGCGCAAGCTCGAAGCGCTTCCTGCGGAGTTCCGCAAGCGTCTTGAAACGGCTGAGGCAGCAATCCTCAAGTCGAACGAGCGCGAAGCGGATCAGGTTGCGTTTACCAAGGTCAAGGAATCCTTCGGAAACCTGAAGGGTAAGACCGAGGACACCGCCAAGCTGTATCGCAAGGCTACGTCTTCAATGACCGAGGACGAAGTCAAGGCATTAGACGAACTTCTGAAGAGTGCTTCGGAAGCCATGAAGGCCAATCTGTTCTCAGAGCGTGGACGTCCTGACGCTCGTGAGGGCGGAGATCCAGTGGCCGAGATGGACGCGAAGGTCGCTGAGATCATGAAGGCTAACGACAAGCTCACCTACACCGAGGCGCTTAAGAAGGCTGCCAAGGACAACCCCGCTCTGTATGAGCGTCACCGCGCGTCTGTCATCGCGGTCAACTAGGAGGAATCATGGCAGTTGAAGGCGGATGGTTTAGGGACGAGGCGTTCACGTACAGCACCGCGAACGGTGCAGCGTCTCAGTATTACTTTGTACGTTCCACGGCTCAGTTCACGGCTACTCTCTGCGTAGGAGCTACGGGAGGCTCTAACCGACCTGTCGGAGTTCTCCAGAACGATCCTACGGGCGGGCAGGGCGCTACTGTACGCATGATTCCTCAGGGTGGGTACTCAAAGGTATCTGCTGGTGGAACGATCACTCTTGGTGACTGGCTGACTTGCTCAACCGGAGGACAGGCTATCACCACGACCACGACCGGAACCTACATCATTGGTTACGCGGTTACGGCATCCACTGCGGCTAACCAGATCATCACTGTGGATCTGGGTCATGCGCCCGTGTTTTACACAGCCGGAGCTTCCGCGTGACCTATGCCTAGGAAGGGTACGCTCGCTATCGTCATTCCGAACAACCCAGCGATTCTTGGCTATGCGGCTGGGTTACTGGATGGCGAGGGCAGTATCTGGATCAGTAAGACCATGCGCAAGCCGTACGCTCGCAATTGCTCTTACGAAGCGCGCGTGGTCATTCATAACACCAGCGAGCCACTGATGACATGGTTAGTGGCTACGTTCGGCTGTGGACTAGTCATTACGCGACCGGCTACCGACAGAAAAAAGACTGCTTATGAATGGCGCATTCAAGGACACAACATGGATTCGTTTTTAGAGGCCGTGATGCCGTACTTGATCATCAAGCGGGAGCGCGCAGGCGTAGCCATTCAACTGCGCGCATTGCAGCGCCGTACCGTTCGAAAAGAAGGAGATCCTCTTATGGCCGCCGCAAAGGAGAATCTCAAAGTACGCCTTAATGTGCTCAATGCGCGTGGCGTGTCACCAGCCATATGAACAACTAGGAGTGTTCTGTTATGCCCCTGCCTACCGTTAACGACGTTCACGTAGATAGGTTGCTGACCAACGTCAGCATCACCTACAAGAACGAGAAGTATATCGCGGACCAGATCTTTCCAATGGTTCCGGTTCAGAAGCAGTCCGATCTGTACGTGTCTTACGACCAGTCGTTCTGGTTCCGTGACGAGGCATCCCTACGTGCTCCGGGTACCTTGCCTAAGGAAACAGGATACGGCGTAACCACGAGTAATCAGTACATCTGCGTTGAGTACGCGCTTGCAAAGAGGGTCTCAGACGAAGCTCGCTCTAACGCAGACGCACCCTTCAACCTGGAGTCTGAAGCCGTCGAGTTCTTGACGGACAAGATTATGCTCCGTCGTGAGTCTCAGTTCGTTACTGACTTCTTCACGACTTCGGTGTGGGGAACGGATCAGACTGGCGGAACGGACTTCACTGTCTGGTCTAACTACGGAGGATCTAACCCTATCGTGGACGTGGACGGTTTCAGAAACACGGTGCGTGGAAAGATCGGTCGCAATCCTAACACCCTGGCTGTTGGCGCTGCCGTTCGCCTTCAGTTGAAGAACCATCCCGACCTGCTTGATACCATCAAGTACACACAGACCGGAGTGATTTCGGATCAGTTGATTGCGAATCTGTTCTCGGTTGACAAGTTCCTCGTTGGGGACTCTATCAACACGACTGCCAAGGAAGGTACCGCAGAGTCATCGGTTACTTACTCTGACGTGTGGGGTAAGCATGGTCTGTTGGTTTACGTTCCGTCTTCTCCTTCGCTGTTGACTCCTGCTGCTGGATACACGTTCGTTTGGCAGGTGATTCCTCAGGCGTTCCAGTACGCACGTAGGGACAGAGAGGACCGCGCACGCGCGGACATCTTCACGGTTGGTTCGTACTTCGACCAGAAGCTCACGGCAAGCAATGCCGGCCTATTCATAAGCGGCGCCGTAGCGTGAGTTATGCGTAGACGTCGTACGGTTCCACCAATCACCATACCGACAGATTCAGCCGCGTTGGGCTACATTGCCGGCTTGGTGGATGGAGAGGGCAATATCAATATCAGCACTGCCTTTTGTGTGGGCAAGTCTAAAAGCTTGTCCTACCACGCTCGCGTGGTAATCACAAACACAAACGAGCTGTTAATGGTATGGCTTCTAGAGTCTCTTGGTGGAACTATTGAAAATAGACGCCATCGTAAGCCTAATTGGAAACCGTCGTGGAATTGGGCCGTATACGGTGATAATGCTGCGTCTCTTCTCAAGGCTATCAAGCCATATCTCGTCATTAAGAAGGATCAGGCAACGCTTGCGATGCAGCTTAGATCCTTGCAGAAGATTCGTGGCAAGAAGACACCAGACGCTAAGGCCCAGACCGTTCTAGCCAACATCAAGGCCGATATGAATCGTCTCAACGCAAGAGGCGTAGAGGTAATCGAGGGACATGTCTGAACTGTACGCCGCAACACGTATGTTTGATTACGGTCCGCCCAACACACCGGGTGAGACTCTTGATCCGGGTCAGATTGTAGAGTTGGGCGGGTGGCTTAACGACGACAAGCTCATCCGCCTCAATCTCGTCAAGAAGATCGACGGACGGTCAAAGCCTTGTCAGTGTGGAAAGTGCGGTAAGCAGTTTGCCGCTGAGTTCTTTCTCAGTGGACATGGCAACAAGAGACATCGTGGACTGACCGCTAAGGAGCAGTTGGACGTGAGCATTGCCGAAGATAAGAAGATGGACACGGTAATGCCGCTTCATCTAGACAAGACTGCCGCAACGCGCGGCCGTCGCAAGAGGGCTTAAATGAGTTACAACAAGGGAACTGGAGCTAAGTTCAAGGTCGGTGGCTTGAGCATTAGCGGGAAAGACCTGAACGCTACCTCCACCGAACTGAATGACGTGGCGGATCTGTCTGGTAATGGGGCGATCTATAAGGCTAAGGTCGTTTCGATTGTCCACGCAGCCGCAACGACGGAAGTAGATACGACCTACGACTTGCCTTCATTGGCTATCGTTAGCAACGTTCTATTTGAGTGTACCGCAGCGGCATCTTCTGCTACCACTCTTGAAGTCGGACTCTTCTCTTCTTCAAGCGGTGGCGATGCAGACGGATTCCTTGACGCAATCCTGGTAGATACAACCGGAATCAAACTAGGCGCAGGAACGGCTTCGTCTTCTGGCTCTCCGGATTACTTCTGGGCGACCAACACGCTGGGTGTGTTTCTGTCTACGTTCAATGCAGGTACGACAGCGGCGTCTGACTTTGGTGTGTTTGCGCCGAAGGCGTTTGCTACCGACAGCGTAACGGCCAAGTCTCTCACCTACACGATCAACTCAACTGGAACGGCTTTCGCTGGAAGAATCGTCATCCTGTACACAGAGCTGTCTTCGTAAGGTGTCCCTGTGGCAGCTAATGTTCAGGGGCTTCAGTACAACACAAGCATCTCTGCTACCACTAGCGGTCAGGGCGTCTCGTTTGGGTTCAATGCTCTAAACGTCCTGGCCGTGAATGACGGGGCGAACACCGTCTATATCGACTTCACGAGTTCATCCGCTCCTAGTACAGGGATGCATCCGCTGAAGTTGAACGAGTCAGTGACTGTGACGGCTAAGGCTCATGGATTCTACACAGGCTTGACTGTCATTACTTCTACGAGCACGGGGGCTGGGCCTGTCGCAACCGTTCGGGTTCTGGCTACAAGGTAATGGCGGAGCCTGATGGATGGACAGTCAATCGCAAGTTGGTTCTCAGCACGATTGAAGAGTTTGCTGAGTTACGCAAAGACGTGTCTGAGATCAAGGCTGCCGTTGCTGCTCTCACTGTTAAGGTCGGTCTCGTAGCTGCCTTTTTCGGTGTTGGTGGTGGGGCGTTGGGGGCTTTAGTTCTTTTAGCTGTAAGGGCGTGGAAGTGACGACGCCCCATCTGTGGCGCTCTTCAAGGATGCACATCAAGGTCATGCGCCTGGGACAAATGAGACGCCATGACATTCACGTACGCATCCACTGACCTTTCAACAGACCTAGCGAAGATCCGTCGCCGCATTGGCGATGTGGATAGTGCGGATCAGTTGTTGGCAGACGAAGAGATCAACGCAGCCTCTTCCGCCTCATCTGGAATCCAGTACGCGGCCGCTCTGTGTTGTGAGTGGATAGCCGCTGGGTTTGCCCGCAAGGTAGATAAGTCCGTTGGTCCCCTATCCATAACACTCCATCAGAAGTACGACCAGTACATCGCATTGTCTAGCCTTCTCCGTCTTGAGGGAGCAATGAACACTCTTCCACACGCTGGTGGTATCAGCATCTCAGAGAAGGCAACGGCAGAAACGGATACAGACAGAGTTCCTCCGTCGTTCACTGTTGACGGGATGGACAGTGAGTATGTCTCCACCTTCAATCCTGGTGGAAACACTGTGAGCAGCACATGAGCTTCGATAAGGATTTCTACGAAGTCATGGACCGCACAGTCACCGTGGCGGCGTTCACTGGCTATTCAACCGACGGGTACGGGACGAAGACATTCTCGACTACGTCCTACACGTTGGCTTGCTACGCAGTGAAGTCTCACAAGCTCGTGAAGGATGCGAAGGGAGACGATGTTCTTTCTAGTTCTCAACTCTACTGCCCTCCGCACGACAACTCGACTAGCCAGACGGCGGTGTCGGTTGGTCTTTCAGACAGGATCACGCTACCGGCGACCTTTGGTCACACGACCGGAACTCTCACTCCTCCGATCATCTCTGTGGAGTGGTTGGATGACGATACGGGACGTTACACAAACGTGATCTATCTATGAGCAACTTCTCGGTGGAGATCATCGGAATCGACAATCTAACCAAGAGCCTAGCCCTGTACGGACAGAAGGCTATCAACGGGCTGAAGTCTGCACTGTTTCAAGAGGCCGAAGCGATTATGGGGCGCTCCAAGAGAGACTTTGTGCCAGTCCAAACTGGTGCGCTCAGAGCTAGCGGACACGTTACCAAGCCAGAGGAAACGTCTTTTGGTTACAAGGTCACGCTAGGTTTTGGTGGTCCATCTGCTCCCTACGCCCTAAAGGTCCACGAAGACCTAAGAGCCTTCCATCCGCACGGAACGAGCAAATATTTAGAGACTCCCCTCCTAGAAGCTGAGAAGGGAATGACCGGAAGAATCGCCGCTCATATCTCAAAGGCGGTCAAGTGAGCCTCTTGGGAGATGTCGGAGCTTACCTCATCGCCAGTACCAGCCTGGGCCTTAGTTATGGTTCAACTGGTTCTTTGTGGTTGGGTGGGTTTGCCGAACAGTCTCCGGATGTAGCTGTAGCTTTGATTGAGTATCCCGGCAGAGAACCTCTAAGAGCAATGAACGCTGCCGCCAAGGGTGCCCCTGTCGCTGAGAGGCCAAGGATTCAGGTGTTGGTTAGGGAGTCAGCGACGAACAGCTACTCGACGGGAAGAGACAGGGCCGAAGCAATATATCAATACTTGGATATGACTGGAGAGTTCAACAGTACTAGTGGGGTGAGGTTTTTGAACATCGTAGCTCTACAGCCTCCATTCAAGCTAGAGCAGGACGACAGCACCAGAACAGTGTGGGCATTCAACGTTGAAGCATGGAAGGAACGCGCATGAAAAAGAAGTATGAAGTATCTGGCAACTGTCCTTTCCGTTTGGAGGATGCGTTGACTGGGCGTTGGGTCGATCCGTCAGCGGGAGGATTCGTGGAGGCGGAGATCGATCCGACGCGCGAAGCCTTCCTTATCGGAGCAGGCTTTCTCAGGGAAGCCAAGAAAGCTCCAGAGTACATCAAGAAAGACAAGGAGTAAGTAATGGCAAAGGAAGTATCACATCTAGGGTTCCTCTCTGTAAACGGGATTGACCTTTCGGACCACGCAAAGAACATCAAGCTGAACGTGGGGCAGGAGTCTGTAGACGTTTCGGCGCACGGCCAGACTAAGAGAAGTTTCAGGGCCGGAATTGGGATGCTGGAAGTCTCAGCAGACATGTTTGGTGACTTGGCTGCCGGATCTGTTGAGTCTACTCTTAGGGCCTTGATCACTCCTACTAGCACAGGATTTGCGGTCATTGTCCAGAAGCGCGCCGGCTCAGCGACCAACGCAACCTCAACCAACAACCCTAAGTTCACTCTCACTTGCATCTACGATGGTGATTTGAATTCGTTGGATGAGACCTTTGGTGAGGCTAGCTCCGTTACTGCGACGTTCAAAAGTTATGATGGCACCTTGACCATCTCAACTACCGCTACTTCGTAAATGAAGGAATACTCAGTAGAACTAGGTGGGGCTCAGCACGCACTTCGATACACCTTGACTGAACGCAAAGAGCTTGAGAAGAGGTACGCAAAGGGTCTAAGAGAACTCATTCTAACGGACGTCTATCCTTTGGATGAGAAGAACGAGCCAACGGGCGGAGGGCTGATAGAGCGTCAGATTGCTTTTCTGTTCATGGGAATCAGGCACAAGGCCGGTCCCAAGTTCACAGAACAGAAGCTAGAGGGATGGATAGACGACGCTGTCCTAAAGGGCGGCCACATGCTCATCTATCTTACGCACGCAGTTCGAGCTGCTATGGCTTCTGGTGTTTTGGGATACGTAATCGAAGCATCAGAGGAGCCAGAGGAAGAAAAGGGAAAAGCGGAAGCCAGTCCGGAGTAATGCCGTCAGTCTCTCTGCGTGAAGTGGAGAAACGATTAGACCGGCTGGCAAACGTTCTAGGACTCAAGCCTTGGGAGTCTTCGAGGCTCTCTCCGGCCGAACTCTTAGCTCTAGGCGGAGGACGTCAGGAAGATTGGAACCGTTGGTGTGAACTCGCCGCGTGGATGGTGGTCATGTTCACTTCGGTAGTTCCAAAGCTAGGCAAGGGAAGGGACTGGAGACACGACTTTGACACTCTCCCTGAGTTCCTAGAACAGAACACGCCACCTGGATATTCGAAGAACGATCAAGAGAAAACAGCATGAACCTACCCGAAGTCAAAGCCGTTCTCGGAGCGGACATCAAGGGCTTCCAGAGGGGGATGGCAAAGGCCCAAGACGAGCTGAAGGACTTTGCCCATAGCGCAGCGGGTCCCATTGGTGCCCTTGGGAAGATTGGAGCCGCTGCCGGTCCAGCCGGACTAGCTATCAGCGCAGCCATGGGTGTCGGTGTTGGGGCCATCTTGGGCCTGGGCGCTGCGATTCTAAGCACCACCAAGCAGCTCGCCACGATGGCGTCAGACCTGACAGACCTATCTGCTAAGACTGGCGTTTCAACGGACGCGCTACAAAAGCTAGGCTTCGCGGGTTCTCTTGTCGGCGTTTCCATGCAGGAGATCGGACAAGCCGCTGGCTTCATGCAAAGGAATCTTGCCAGTGGGGATTCGGTATTTCAGCGCCTTGGGCTCTCTCTAGGCAATCTAAAGAAGCTCAAGCCTGAGGAGCAATTCGCTGCGATCGGAGCGGAGATCATCAAGCTCCCCAGCGCCGCACAGCAGACCGCTGCGGCAATGGAAGTCTTTGGCCGCGCTGGCGCAACTCTCCTTCCTCTCTTTAAGGGGAACATGGCC
>ERZ1292637.422-Hain-H14-01um-R3-422-length-25540-cov-5_pt1 | contig 25540 bp, 30 predicted proteins | sample MGYA00564405_ERZ1292637 | MGnify/ENA primary metagenome ERZ1292637 (study PRJEB36523, sample SAMEA6512645) | groundwater metagenome | collected 2019-01-09 | study: AquaDiva: Metagenomics assemblies of 32 groundwater samples | reverse complement strand
GTAATTGTGATTGATGATTGTTCAACTGATAATACAGCCGAAATTATTAAAAAGTATCCAATTACGTATTTTAGAAATAATAAGAATTTAGGTAAAGCTGGTTCTTTGAACAAAGGGATAGATTTGGCAAAAGGTGAATATATTGTTTTTTTGGATGATGATAACGAATTATTCCCCGAATTTTTGGAAAGGACAATAAACAAAATAAACGGTTATGATGCCGTTCAAACCGGCCGGATAATAAATTATGGCCCGATTCATAAATACGCTTCGCCTTATACTGGGAACTTTTATGCTTCAATTGATTGGGGCTGGCTGATTAAAAAAGAAGTTTTTGATAAAATTCAATATGATGAGAATATGTTTGGGGATGAGGATGCTGATTTGGGGATTCAGTTTGCCAAACATTTTAAAAAAATAAACATAGACGAACCTTTGCAAATGGCTTATTCAACAGAAGAAGATGATAAAGACAGTATGTGTATTCCAACTGAAAGAAGATTAAAGGCATTAGATTATTTCATTAAAAAGAATATCAAAGAATATAAAGACAAGAATGAATTGAGGTATTTATACAGATTGGCTGGTCGGAATTGGTATAAGGGCGGATATAAATTAAAAGGATTAAACTATTTTTGGAAATCATTTTTGGCAATGCCTAACTTAAAGACATTCCAGCATTTGTTTTTTATTCTATTTGGTTGGGAATCGTATAATTCTTTTATGAATTCTTATGAACGAAACTAATTTTACTCATTTTCTTTATTGTCCCTTTACCGGCTTGGGGCTTCACCAAGGTTTTAGGGGGAATAAATGGTTAAGTCATCGGATTAGGATATTTAAGGAATATACTTTGCGTTCTTTAATGAACCAAACAGCCAAAGGCAAATTTTATGTTTGGCATTCCTGGCGGCCAGAAGAAAAAGAAAACCCGATTGTTCAGGATTTTATAAAGTTCATGTCCCAAATTGAGGGATTGGATTCAATCCATACATTTGGTGGAATAGTTTTTTGGGATGATAAATATACCGATGAAACGGCGATTAAAAGAATGAAAGAATCATTGCGGTTAAGTTTGCCCGATTTAAAAAATCATGTTGGCGATATTCCTTATGTGCTTTTCACAATCCAACCTTCTGACGATTGTTATATTGATACGGCCGTGGAAGACATCCAGAAAAAAGCTGGGGAACTTATAAATCAAGGAGTTGAAAAAGCGGCCATTGGTTATAAAAAAGGATATATTATGAATTATGCCACTAAAGAGATAGCCGAATACTTGGATAAGGGATGGCAAGTGGATGAAATATCGGCTTTCACCACCGATACAATTCCGCCTTTTTACACGATATTATTTCCTTCAGAAGTATTTTTAGACCCAGAAAAGCATTTTAATCACGCCGCTCATAAAAGCCACGAACTGATTGCCGAGATAATGTCTTACTATGATTTGGACGAACGGGGGTTTTGCGTGGGGACGCATAATAATAACATCTCAACGACTTTTAATCATAGATATAAAGGCCGAATCTTGACAGATGGGGAAAGAACTATGGTATTATTAAAGTTGGGGATATATTATTCAGAACCGATTATTTTAAAAAGACCAGTCAGGATTTGGATGAGATATTTTTTAAATAGGTTACCAACAAAATTAAGACATCAATTATTAACTTTCTATTACCACAAAATATACGATGAATTTTTTAAATCTTGAACTAATTTTAGCGGTTTTAATCGGACTTATATTGTTTCATCATTATGGAGATTTTGTTGAATTATTTATTTCCAAAAAAAAGCGGCATTTCAAAAAAAGATTTCAAGGAACTGAAGCGGCTTTATGGGATATGGAATTTCAAAAAGACAAACTAAGGCAAATTCGGGAAGGATTTAGAATGGAATTTGATAAGATAAACGAGAACTATGAAGGAAGAAAAAGATTTGCGGCATTGATTAGAAAATATGGATTGGAACTGGCCACAAAAATAAAAGATTATAGTCCCGATTTGGTTGATAGGGCTTTAAACAAATTTGAGCGGGACGAAACGGAAGAAATTAAAAAATCTTTGGGATTAACAGAATTAAAAGGAACTAATACTGAACAAGACAAAAAAGCGATTGGAAACTTGGAAAAACAAATTGAACCAATAGAAAAAGAAGTCAATCAATTAAAGACCCAAATGGGAGCGATTGATAATGAGATTGAAGGTTTGGGCGGAGTTAATGAAAAAATTGAGGGAATGATTGAATTGACTAAAATGTTAAAGGAATTTATTAAAAAGAAATTATGAATGAAATCAGTGAAAACACTGAAAAATCAGTGGAATATCCAAATCTTAAACCTTGGGAACCTGGTCAATCTGGTAATCCAGGCGGGAGGCCTAAAAATCCATTGAAAGAATATACCCGGCAGAAATTCGCTAAGATGACAGATGAAGAAAAGGAGAAATTCTTAAAGAAGATATCTCCAGAAACTCAATGGAAAATGGTAGAAGGTAATCCTCCCCAAGATTTGAATGTCGGCGGACAAGAAGAAAATCCAGTCAGAATAATTGAAATAAAAACAGATGATAACTCTGTTTAATAAACAAGGAAATGCTTATAAGTTTGAAACGCAATTTGGAGTGGCAGTGGCAGGAGTTCAAAGTGGCAAGACATTCTTAGGAAGTTTATGGGCAATTAAGAAAATAAATCAGTTTCCTGATAAGAATGGAATAATCGTTGCTCCGACTTATAAGATTTTACAAGCGGCAACCTTAAAAAAGTTTTTTGATACAGCACCGGAATACAGAAAGTATTATAAAGAACAAAAAGGTGAAATTCAGTTGCCAAGCGGTGGAACAGTATTCATCCGTTCGGCTGATAACCCTTTGGGCATAGAAGGCATTACCGCTCATTGGGCTTGGCTTGACGAAGGCGGGATGTGTTCGGTGCTTACTTGGACGGTCTTAAGGTCAAGGGTGTCAATGACTGGCGGGCAAATACTAATAACGACCACGCCTTATAATATGGGTTGGCTCTATACTGATTTTTACAAACCTTGGAAAGAAGGTAAAGACAAAGAATTAAGTTTTCATACTTGGCGGAGCATTGATAATCCGTATTTTAATAAAGAATTTTATGAGGCAGAAAAAAGTAGATTAAGTCCTCAAGAATTTGCCCGAAGATATATGGGTGAGTTTCAGAAGATGTCAGGACTTATTTGGGATTTGCCCCAAGAACAGATAATTGCTCCTTTAGATAAGAATACTAAGACCGAAGTCAGGATTATGGGCGTGGATTGGGGATTCAGAAATCCGACCGGAATTACGGTTTGGTATTTAAAAGATAATTGTTGGTATTTGGTGGATGAATGGAAAAAAGCGGAACTGACCACTGATGAGATAATCCAAGCTGGCAATAATTTGATTAAAGAACATAAGATTACAAAGGTTTATCCTGACCCAGCCGAACCAGACAGAATTGAAGAAGCCAGAAGAAAGGGCTGGCCGGTTTATGAAGCCAGTAAAGATGTTTCGGGCGGGATAAGCCATATTCAGACCTTGATAAGAGAAAAAAGATTATTCGTCTGTAATAACTGTCCTTTAACTTTGGAAGAAATGTCTATGTATCATTGGGTTGAGCAAAAAAGCGGGGATGAAAGCAAACCTTACAAGGAAGAGCCAGAAAAGTTTAATGACCATTTATGCGATAGTTTGAGATATGCGATTTATTCTTATGAACCGATTGGGAAACAGGAATTTAAAGCGTCTGAACCAATACCTAAATACTATGGGGATATAGGATTATGAGGATAATTATAACTGGAAGTCGTGGTTTTGTTGGAAGCGAAACAAAAAAACTTTTAATAGAAAAAGGATTGAATGTCATTGATTATGATTTGATGGATGGATATGACATTCGGGATAAAAAGCAATTTGAAAGTGTAGTTAAAGAATTTGAACCAGAAAGAGTATTGCATTTAGCGGCTGTTGCCAGATTTGCCGAAGCCGATAAAAATCCGAAATTAGCTTTTGAAACAAATGTTTTGGGGACAAGGAATGTGGTTGAAGTTTGCAAGAAGTATCATGTGCCTTTGGTTTATGCTTCAAGTGGCTCGGCAATTATGCCTTTGAATGGCTATGAACCGCCTTTTAACGAAGAGATACCGGCTCGGGGCAACAGCATTTATGGATGCACTAAGGCCTTGGGAGAATACTTGGTTCAAGAACATACTCCCCATATTATTTTGAGATACGGGCATTTATATGGTTCTGAAAAGAGATTTCATGGTTTAATCGGCGGATTCCTTTCAAGAATAGAAAGGGGACTGGCGCCGACTTTATACGGTGGAACTCAAACCAATTCTTTTATCTATATCAAAGATGTGGCCCAAGCCAATTATTTGGCCTTAACTGCTTTTTGGGATAAATGGAATCAGATTTATAATATCGGTTCTCCGGAAGAGTTAAGTGCCGAAGAAGCCGGTAAAATTATTTGCGAAGTGTTTGATTATAAGGGTGAGATTGAAAAAAAAGAAATGAGAACGGTTGACCCTCAAAGATTCTGGATGGATACGAAAAAAGCCGAAACAATGCTCGGATTTAAACCAGAATGGAATTTTAGAGATGGTTTAGTAGATATGTTCAATGCAGGAAATCAAACTGACAATCCCGCCAAATGAGAATATCGGCCAACTGACCGAAGAAGATAAAAACCGGATTCAATCCATTTTTGTGGCCCTTATAAAAGTCGGGGGATTAACCGGCGTGCGGGGCGGAAAGACAATCATTCACTTTGATGGGGAAGGAGAATTCATGGGAGTTTCCTTAGATTATATGGTTTGGAGAAAACGAAAAGGAAGTGGCAAATGGGATATACCATAGGCAAAGGAACGATAATTTATCACCCTGAATTATCCACTTTTTGCGAAGGAGTAGTATTTGGAGAAAGATGTAAAGTTCATTCTCATTGTTGGTTTGGAAAGAATGTTAAAATTGGGAATGATGTGATGATTCAGGCCTTCACTTTCATTCCTGAATGGGTTGAGATTGAAGACAATGTTTTCATCGGTCCTCATGTTTGTTTTACGAATGATGTCAGGCCGCCATCATTTGGTAAGCATTGGGGCAAGACCTTAGTCAAGAAAGGGGCAGTCATTGGAGCAGGGACAAAGATTCTTGCTGGAGTAGTAATCGGCGAAAACTCTATTGTCGGAATGGGCAGTGTGGTTCTTCACAATGTGCCTGATAACGAAACAGTCGTCGGCAATCCGGCCAAGGTCTTGACAAGGAGGTAGAAGACATTAAAATTAAAGTATCCAAACTCAACCAAAGCGGATTCTAACCAAATCCGTTTTTGTTTAAAAACAATAAACTAACATTTCCCTTTGGGTGATGGAAAAGAAACTTGACCCAAGATTGTGGGCAAATATCAAATCCAGGCAATGTCCTCCCCACTGACAACCTGTGTCTCTTATTTGCTTATAATTAACAATCCCAGTTTATTCATATTTGCCCATTAAAACGCTGTCCTCTAATAAGAGGATAGAGTGGGGTAATGGGCAGTTATCAGTAAATTGGGAATCTAAAAATGTCAGACCTCATACCAGAAACTCATCAAGAAGGCAGTTTAATGGCTAAACTCTTAAAAGAGAAAAAGATTGCTCTTGAGTTTGTTGAGCGGCGTTATGATGCTTGGAATGATGTTTATGAACTCAACCGGAACAAAGTCAGAACCAATCGTCTGACTCAACGACAAGCAGTCAATATTCCTTTGATGAAAGAGACGGTCAAGACGCTTTTGTCAAAGATTGACGACCCGCCTTCGGTGGATTGGAAAGAACTCGGCGGGGATAACGACAAGGAAATCATTTTACAGGAAATGTGGAATGACGATTATGACCACCTTAATTTTGAAGGAGTAGATATTCAGGATAAGAAAACTGTTCTTTTATATGGCCGGGCTTTTAAGAAACTTAATTGGATTGATAAAGAATTTAAAATAAACGCTCTTGATATTTTTGATGTAGTGGTTGACCCATTAGTTGACCCACTTGATGTTGAAACCGCCCGATTTGTCATCCAACAGAATATCTTTAGAAGTTTGCGGGAAATTTTAGCTGATGAAAGATATACCAAAGAAGGAAAACAATACCTTAAAAGTTTCTTAGCTACTAAGGATGGCATTATTCAGTCAAGCGTCAGCAAGGAAGAACTATTAAAAAAACAGGAACGGTTAAAAGCAATGGGGGTAAATGAAGATGAATTCCCTTTGTTTGCCGCTGGGGATGTGATAATCAATTTGACCGAACATTATACCCAATTTTGGAATACTAAGAAAAAAGAATTTGAAAAGCGAGTAATAGTTTATGCTGATAATCAGGTTGAATTGTTAAACGAGACATTAAAGGATTTAATCGGGGTGGATTTTTATCCGTTTGTTTCTTGGGGCGAGGATATTGAAACCCAGGATTTCTGGTCTGATGGCCCTGCTGATTTAGTTAGAACTCCCAATAAGATTTTGAATATTTGGTTTTCCCAATTGGTGGAAAACAGGACTCTTAAAAACTTTCAGATGCATTGGGTAGCGATGCAGGATGGGTATCTCCCCCAAACTTTTGAACCATCCCAAGGTAGGATGCTTCCTTCTCCGCCTTTAAGGGAAGGCCAATCAATCCAGGATGTAATCAAGCCAGTTGAAGTTTCGGGTTTAGAAGATACTTTAACCGCCATAGATTTTATAATCAAAATGGTTGAACGAGGAACTTCGGCCACGGCCATTGAGAAAGGAGTAAGCGAGAGAAAGCAGATTACTTTGGGCGAAGTTCAAACTTTAGTCGGCAAGGCGATGGAAAGAACTTTGGCGATGGCTAAGTTTTATAGAAGAGCTTGGGAAGAACTGGCAATGAAGTGGTATCGGATTATGGAAGCCAACGCTTCGGGCAAAAGAACTCTTTATAAAGTTTCTTCCAAAGGGAATATCTGGAAGAAAGTCGTTTATCCCAAAGATTGGGTTTCAGATTTGGGTTATAAGGCCATGGTTCGTTCTTCTTCGGAACAAGAAGACGAGAATACTAAGTCAATGCAAAGAATGTTGTTTGTGGAATCAAGACATCCCCAAAATCAGGCTCTTAAGAAGATAATGTTAAAACGGGAACTTGAAATACTTAATCTGACTGCCAACGAAATCAGGGAGATTGAAGAAGAGGAAAAGAAAGTTTTGGAATTACAACAGCAAATTCAACCTGGGGAAGAACAGACAATCCAGGGAATTGACCAAAACCTTAGAGAACTTCAAGGATTAAATGCCAATATCTGATTTAAAAAAACTAACTGATAAAATGGTTGACGAGGCCAGACGGAAACGGAATGAAGAAGACCGAAAGTTTATTGTTTCAAGCGTGGGCAAGGATTTGGTTAACGAACTAAGGCCAGCTCTTTTACAGCAACAAGAATCAATCAAGCAAGCAATTAAAGAAGCGATTTCTGAAATAAGGATTGAAGCCCCTTCTGTTTCGGTGAGTGTCCCGCCTTTGGAGATTCCTAAAGCTGAAATAGAAGTTAAAATACCAGAAATAAAAGTTCCTAAACCAGAAGTGATAGTTAATGTTCCAGAAGTTAAGATTCCCCAGATTAAAGTTCCTAAACCAGAAGTTATTGTTAAAATACCAGAAATAAAAATTCCCCAAACAAAAGTTGAGTTTCCTGACGAAATGGAAATTAGGGGAAATGTGGGATTAAAAGGAATTACAAGGGATGACCCATTACCTGTGTTAATGGTTGATACTGAAGGCAAACCACTTAAGTTAAGCATTGAAAGTTTGACTATGCTTGGTGGTGGAGGTGGAGCAAGAAGCGGAATAATGAAAACAACCGGAGATATTCCAAAAAAAATATCTGATAACCGCCAAACCGTAACTACGGCTGGAACTGCGGTTAGATTAGTTAGTTCTTCTTTCCCTTGTAAGAAAGTAGTAATTCAAGCGGAAACGGATAATACGGGTATTATGGCTGTGGGCGATGCCACGGTTGTAGCGACTGAAGGGAGTCAAAGAGGCAATGTTTTATATACGGGAATGAGTATCACCATAGAAATTGACGATGCTAACAAATTATTTCTTAATGCCACGGTTAGTGCTGAAGGAGTAACTTTTAGCATATTAGAATGATGTTTTGTGCTAATCCAAAATGCAATAATGTCAGAGAGCCAAATTTTTCTTATTGCAAAGAATGTCTTGAAAAGATTAAAAAAGCTCGGCCGGAAAAAAAAGATACGATTGAGAAAAGGTTAAAAGAAAATGAATAAAAAACTTTGGGTAATAGCTTCAATTTCTTTGGGTATATTCGCTCTTTGGATTTGGTCAACCGGATTGACTTCGGTTCCACCAGGAATCGGTCAAGTTTCTGATTTCTCTCCTTTTAGGTTAAATGGCCGTTCTATAGTTCCCAAAACTACCACTTGGGATTTTGCCATTGGTTCAATTACTTCTTCTTCAGCTGATTTTGCAGTTGATCCTGGTAATAATACTATAAGGATAAATAATGTTACTTATACTTTTCCTACGGCTGATGGGACAAGCGGTCAGGTTTTGGAAACTAACGGTTCTGCAGTTCTTTCATGGGCGGCTGATGATTCTGGCGGCGGTGGAGGCGGTGGAACATTAGATTTCAGGGAAGGTTATTCAGGAAACTTCGTAAACATAGGTTCAATTTCTTTTAATGCCGCCCATTTTACCTGGAACACAAATGGGAACTTGGCTTCTCTTTCTTTGGACTGGGGAGCTGGCGGCCCTGCTTCACTTTCCCAAGCCGAGACTATAACTGGTAATTGGGTCAATACAGATAATCCTTGGGCTGATAATGAAGTAATTGATGGACTTACAATTGATTGGACTGGTCTTCAAACTTATCCAACTGGATGCACCAACCAGTTTGTCACCACGATAGGTGATACTCTTACTTGTGCCTCAATCAACAACGACTACTGGTCTGGCACTGATTTGTCTTTGACCAATGGGGGAACGGCTTCTTCTTCAGCTGACCCCAATGCTGACAGATTTCTTTTTTGGGACGATTCACGGGGATTTGTCGGCTGGCTGGTCCCTGATACGACATTGACTATCACAGGGACTGATTTATCAGTCGTGGATGTAACCTGCACTGGCTGTCTTGGGACGACTGAAATCGCTGGCTTGGATATTTCAGCTGATACCAATCTAACTGCCGGAACTGACTTAACTCTTACAAATGACGATTTAACTCTTGATTCAACTCTGACCCAGGCGTTCAGCTTCACCAATACCGGTTCGCAATCAATGACTGGTTCTTTGAATGTTTCTAAAGGGATTCACGCTTTGGCGGCTCTGACAACTGTCGGCTCTTCTTCTTTTGCCGGTGGAGTTTCTGGTTCTGGTTTGGCTGACTGCGATGTGGCCACTGATACTCTTAACTGGGATATAACAAGCGGTAAGTTTAGTTGTGGCACTGATGATGACGTGCCTGAAGTCGGGGATTTTACTAATTTGGTTGGTGGTTCAGGTATAGATAATAATTCAGGCACTCTTGATTTTGATGCTACCGAACTTTCCGGATTAACTTGGTCAGCAGGCGGGTCTGCCAACTTCTCTTGGACGATTAACCTTTCTGGCACTGACCCAGTTTTGACTTTCAGTTCCAATCTTTTTGACTTTGACAGCTCGGTTTCTTTTCAGGGAGTTTCTGGAGGCGGTCTTGCTGATTGTGATGGTGAGACCCAAACCCTTAACTGGGACGCTACCTCAGGCAAATTTAGTTGTCTTGCAGATGCCAGTGGCACTGGCATTAAGACCGAAGAAGATGGAGTGCAGAATTTAGCGGCGGCAACCATTTTGAACTTTGAAAATGAATTCACTTTGACTGCTTCAGGCACTACTGAAACCAGGTTTGACATAAAAGATGATGCTTTGGATTGGAGTGAATTTATAGATGCCTCCACTTTGGACGCCAATTTCACCATTGCTTCGGGAGGATTCAATATGAATTGGGGAACAGTTGATTTTTCAACTGGCAGTGCTGTTTGGGATTTGGGTGGATTAACCTCTTTGGAAATACCGAATAGTTCAAATCCTATTCTTACTGTGGATGGACAGATAGCTTATCAAACTGCTTCCGATTCTTTGGATATTCGGGCTAATTCAATTACCAAAGTAATTAAACCTGACAAATGTTTTACTTATTATATTGAATCCCCTACGGCAGCTAACCAAGAATGGGTGGGTCAGAAGAGATTTGACGACCCATTCACTCTGACTTCAGTCCAGGTAGTTGCCTCTGGCACTAATGCTGCTGGCTGGAACTTGAGATATGGAGCACCAGGAAGCCAAACCACAAGCGTATTTACGAATAATAAATCAGCTTCTGTATCTTCTTATCCGACTTATACTTCTTTCGCCAATTCAACCATATTAAATAACAATGTTTTAAGTGTCGTAGTAACTTCCAATTCCGCAACATTACATTCGTTTGCACCTACTGTTTGCGGATATTACAATCATTGATGATTAACTTTTTCAAGAAAATTTGGAGTTGGGTAAAAAGAGGTTGGAAAAAAGTCTGGCTTTGGGTTGGCGGAATTGTCATTGCTTCAACAATGGGGACTGTAATAATTGACAGTTCTATAAATCCTTATACTGAAAAATCCGACAGGTGGGAAATGTCCACAAATTCAGTTATTGATGAAGCTGGTCAAATCAAGACCGAACTTCTTAAAAACGAACCTAAAATAATTCTTAGTAAATGGAATGATGAGGTTAGATTGGGAATCAAATATCTTGGAATTGCTCCGACAACCAATGGAAATAAGGTTTTATTGACTGACCGAGTGGAATGGAAGGAAGCCAAACAGGAACTTCATGTTTATCCCTTGATTAAAAGTGAACAAAGGGAAGATGGAGGTTTTGAAACTGAGATTGTTTTGAATGAAAAGCCAGCGACTAATGTTTTTAAATTTCAAATAGATGGGGCGGAAAATTTGGATTTCATTTACCAGCCAGAATTAACCCAGCAGGAAATAGATAAAGGAAGGTTTAGACCTGAAAATGTTGTTGGGAGTTATGCCGTATATCACAAAATAAAAAAAGACCATATATTAGATCAAAAAAACTATGCTACTGGAAAAGCATTCCATATTTATCGGCCTTGGATAACTGACGCAAAGAATGACGGAGTTTGGGGGGAATTGAGTTATATCAATACGATTTTATCGGTAGTTATTCCACAAAGCTTTCTTGACAATGCCTTATATCCAGTAAAGGTTGACCCGACATTCGGATATACCACTATCGGTGCAAGCACTGGCAACATTGAAAATACCCTTAATTTAGAAAGAGCGACTATAACTGAAAACGGCACTGGGACAAAGATTTCAGTTTATCTTAACAACACTACTTCGTCTAAAAATACAAAAGCGAATGTTTATGACGACGGAACGGGAGCGAGTGACTTAACCACCAATCTTATAACCAACGGAGCAACAGAAGAAAGGTCTATCGGAACAGGCACTGCTTGGCAGGATTTTAATTTTACAGTTGCTCCGTCGTTTACGGCAAACGTGGTATACCGTTTGGCAATATGGGGTGCAGCAGGAACAGGAACCAATCTTTATCATTGGGATAATACAACTGGCAATAGTTATGAAGACAACGAAACTTATGGAACTTGGCCTAACCCTAACGCCCAAACCCAGTTTGCTAATTCTGATATTTCTATGTATGCCACTTATACTGGAACAGCTAAATCAAGAAGAATAATAATTGATTAAAAATTAAGGTAGGGCAAATATAATAAGGACTTGACAAGTATTTCCATAATACTAAAATATAATCAGATAATACCCAAACTCAACATGAGCGGGAACCCAAAAGTTCCCGTTTTGTTTTATGAATAACCTTTTAAAAGAATTATTTAAAAAAAGAAAAATAAACAGCGTTGAGGAATTAGATGAATCAGAAAAAAAAGATTTTGACAGGTGGGAAAGGATTTTATCAAAGAAAGAACTGAATTTGGGAGATGTTAAAAACTTCTGTCAAAGCCAGTTAAAAAACATAGAGAGCCAGTGGAAGAATTTGGATAACGGGGCGGTTAAAAATGAAAGGTTGATAATCGCCCACACGATTTATAAGACGCTTTCGGACTTAATAGAAAGTCCATTAGAAGAACGAGTTGCTCTTGAGAATTACTTGAGACAACTTTTAGAAACAAAAAATGTTTGAGCAAATAAATTCACGAATTAAAGTTATTGCCCGAAATCTTTTAGCCACGGTTTTTACCGATGGCAATGAAACCGATATGCTGGCCGATAAGTTGGGTAGGCCAGTAATGACTCCTTATCAAATTAGGGATTTGGTAGTTACGGCTTCGGCCACTCTTACTACAGGAACGATTGCTTCTTTTTTAGCTGGTTCTTCAGATGTCAATCACGATTTGATGGAAATTACTTTGGCCAACGATTCATCGGTAGCGGCTACTGTGGCTTTAACCAATGATGGAACTACAGTTAGAACTTTTAGAGTTCCGGCCGCTTCAACAATATCAATAGATTATCAAGTTGGTTTGCCTTCAAATTCCACCGGCACGATTTGGCAACTTGATATGGAAGATATTACCGGAACAACAGTTTATGCCGGAGCAACTTTCATAAAAAATCTTTGAGGTCATAATAAAAGAATAAAATAAATTATGGGATACACACCAAGTGAAATAGAAGAATTATTAGCATCACACGCCAGGACTTACAATGTTGGTTCAGGTGTTTCTACGGTAACTACTGTTTCATCCACAGCGGCTGATGATGCTGGAGACCAAAGAGACGAAAACATCAGGGGGATAAATAACATCAGGCTTGATATTGATACGCTTCAAAATAAGTTCGGGGATTTGCTGACCACTTTAAGGGAGAGGAATTTAATTCCAGAATAAGATGTCTAAACACGGCAAACACAAAAAATTAAGCAAGGCAAAGGCCAAAGAAATCTTAAAGCACGGAGAAGTGCGAGGCCATAAACTGACCAAGAAGCAAAAGGGATTTTTTGGAGCCAGGGCTGGAGGCCAGGCGGTCGTTCCTAAGACCAAATACATTAAAAGATAATATGCCCAGAACCAAAGGAAGCAAGAATAAAGTTAAAGTTGAAGATTTGCCAAAAGATGCAGTTATTGATGATGTTGCACCAGTTATCCTTAAAAGTTCTGATATAGAGTTAGTTGAACTTAAACAAGCCAAAGATATTTTGTTTAAGTATGATATTGATTCAAGGGGGAAATTAGAAAGAAGAGTTAGCGAATTAGAAAAATAATTTAGAGTTTAACAGACGATAGTAGCCCGTCGTTAATTAGACTACTGGCTGTACAGCCGTTAAACCTACAAACATTATGGAGGAAACTCCAAAAGAGGGCGTAAAACAACCTTCGGAAAGCCCTGCCGAAGAAAAGGTGGAAAAAGAGGAAATCACGCCTCAACCAAAGCCAGGGGATAAAACAGACCCCAATCTTCTCCTCAAATCCTTAAAGGAAGAGAGAGAGAAGAGGCAAGAACTTGAGGAACGCTTAAAAAAGTTAGAAGAAACCTCTATTCCTGCTGAAGAACCCGAAGAGGAATACCAGAGCGATGAAGCCAAGATGCTTAAAAAAGAGCTTGCCGGACTTAAAGGGGAATTATCCTCAATGAGAACCGAGCAAACTCTAAAAGACCTTTATGGCCAGTTTCCGGCGTTAAAGGATAAGTCCGATGAGTTCAATGAATTTAGAAAAGATTATCCTCATAACAAGTTGGAAAATGTAGCCAAGCTATTTTTAGCCGAAGAGGGATTATTAGAAACAATCCCTCAAAGAAAAGGTCTTGAAAAGCCGTCTGGCGGTTCAAAAACTCCGGCTCCCCAAGAGGGCTATACTGTTGAGGAAGCCAAAAATCTCCGTGAGAATCAACCCAAACTTTGGGAAAAACTCGTGAGAGAAAATCGGCTCAAAATCATAAAGTAGGTCGCAGCGGGAATCTAAATAGAAACAAAAATGCTTAAATTTATTAAGAGTTTATTTAGTGTATTCGTTGCTTGGTATCACAAGTATGCTACTGGTGGTCTTGGTTACCCTGCCGGAGTTTTTGCGATTGACGACTTTGGCGAGGCATTTGCCAAGTCAGTGGCTCGCAAAATGTATGACGAGTCCATTACTTTTGGTGTAGCTAATCAGCAATATGAAGGTGAAATCAAAGGCATAGGAGACCGAGTGAATATACTTCAGTTCCTGCACGATATTAGTATTTCGGACTATGTGGCTGGAACTGATATGTCTTCGCAGACCTTGTATGATACGGAGTCAGTGCTTCACATCAATCAGCAGAAGTATTACAACTTCCCGATTGATAGAACCGAAAACGTATTTACTTATCCCAACGATGTGGCTGATGCTTTAGTTCAAAATGCGTCTGAAGAAAACAACCGAACCATTGACAATTTCGTCCTTGGCAAATATGCCGATGCCGCTTCCCATAACTGGGTCGGGGTATCGTTGTATGTAGTTGGTTCTTCGGCCGATACCGAAGCGTCTATAGCCACTTCAGCTACTGGTGGAACGATTGATGTTGCCACGGCTGATGTTACTGCTGAAGGTCAAGCTACGACAGAAAACCCAAGAACTGGCAACCTTTTATTGGCTGGTTTTGAAGCCAATGACGTGGATAGGCCAATCAGATTGACTTCTGGGTCTTCTTGGGCCACGGCTTGGTATCGTATTACCGCTGTCACCGATACTGGAACGGTTACTGTAACTAATTGGGACAGTTCCGTTGCTGGCCCGCATATTCCTAATGGCGATGTGCTTGAAGGAATGCGAGGTGCTTCAGGCGGCTGGCAGAGATACGAGAATGACCAGAATGGAGACGGCAAACCCACGACCGAAGCCGGTTGGGGTTGGGAGCTTGGAGCGGCTGAATCCACTACCATTACCGCAGCCAATGTCTACGAGCATATTACCTTGCTGGGTTCTAACCTTGACCGGAACAGAACCCCAGTTAGCGACAGGCACTTAGTGTTGCCACCGCAAGGTATGGCTTTATTGAGACAGGCTTCTGAATTGCAGCCAAGCGGAATTGAATCCATTTATCGGGACACGGTTATTAACGGCCGAGTCATGCGGATAGGTGGGTTTGATATCCATGCTGCCGGAGCTGGTAGAGTTTCAACACGGGTTGTCCATTCAACTTCGTCTGGCCAGGGTTCAGACATTGTTCTGACCACTGGAGCAACGAGGTTTAATGTGCCGGCTTGGCACAAATCATTCTGCACTTTTGCCCACAAGTGGCAGGAGTCAAGGGTGGTTGATGCCGAACTTCAGTTCGCTAAAAGGTATCAGGGCTTGCAGTTATATGGTGCTCATGTAACTCCTGTCAGAAGGGGTCAGGGTGCCGTATTATTTGCTTCGTTTGAGCTTACTTAAAGTTAACTTGCGATAACTCGTCTTGGGGCATTGACCTGACGGAAAATGCCCCATGCGTCAGGAGAGGAGTTATAGCAAATTAAAAATGTTGAAAATACTGCAGTTATGGTTCAATTTTTGGTATAAAATCCGAAAGCCAAAAATGGTTTCTTACTGGAAAAAAAAGATGACTGAAAGGGCTTACCTTACTTATGGGAAAGAAGGCCAAATTCAGATGAGATTGGATAATGAGAAATATCCGATTGAGCATTTTCCGAGAGGATTTCTTTTAGGAGAATCGGTTGGCAAGTTAAAACATTATATCAAGAACCAGATATTCAATTATGGTTGGGATAATCCCGATAAAGTAGTTCAGAAATTGAAAGGAGAAGTGTTGGATAAAATCGGGGAAATGATGGAAGAAAGAAAGTTATTAGTAGTTCCACCCGAAAAAATGGCTATTTCAGTAAGAGAAATCTGGCGGGTAATGATGGAAATTGAAAAAGAATTTACTGGCAGGAAAAGACAACAACTGGAGAATCTTAAAAAGGTATTAACCTTTATTTTACAAGAAGATGATGGTTATAAGTTTAGGATTCAGTGGTTATTCAGCCGAATGCCCTTTTTTGCCAAATGGAGGAAAGATTATGCCAAAGATTTTATAAAGGTTCTGGAATTGATGCAGGAAGCCGAAGTCGTGGAAGATATGAAGTTAAGAATCAGATTGTTAAAAATAGTGCTTATAAAGATTTTGGAAGATAAAACTATCAGAAGATTATTTAACAAGTTTTTCAAAGAATTGGATTGGAAGAAGATGAAATTAACTAAAGGGGATAAATTTCACTTTAGGGCAAAATGGTTCAAAGTTGATTACCCTTTTTATGAATATTAATGCAAGTTCCATATATTATAGATAGTTTTCGGGGAGGAATAAGCGATGAAAATAATCGTGGCATTAGAGGTTCTTTTAAATTCGGATACGGATTGGATATTCACAAGCGGCGGGATTCATTGAGTTGTCTTTATGCCATGTCCAATATTGTTGATTCTTCGGTAACCACCGACCTAATTAGATTTGCCGTGACCGGAATTGACGGCTCAACTTATGGATTTGGCGATACTGGCCGGATTTATTCCATTGCCGGCCATACGACTGACCCAGTAGATAATTTCATCGTGGCTGATGCCAACGGCACGGTTAAAGGGGCTTCGGCCTGGACTTATTACGGAGCCCAATCAACGGCTGCTTATCTTGTTTGGACAACTAATACTTCGGTGGCCAGAAAGAGTTTGCCGGCTGATGCCGGCTGGGGTAATGAGGAAGTTAATTTTAAAACAATTCTGACTGCTTCTGACTGGCATCCGGTTAAACCAGCTGGCGGCCGTCTATGTATCGGCAATAAAGAAAACTTGGCTACTTTGGATATTGAAGGTTCATTTGCCATTGATGCAATGAATATCCGGCCAGGCAACAACATCAAGGCCATAGAAGAAAAAGATGATTATGTGATTCTTGGTTCGGAACGGGAAGACGAAGCCGAAGAAGGACATATCTGGTCTTGGATTACCACCGCTTTAAACTGGGTTCAGAAAAAGAGAATTCCGGCTAAAGGAGTGAACTCATTAGTTGATGCTGAACTTCTGTATATGCAGGCCGGAGCTTCGGGAGAGATTTGGTCATCTGATTTTGTTAATAGCGTTCCGTTAGTTTCAGTGCCTGATGGCGGGCAGTCAAATCCTGGGGGAAGCTCTATTTTTGACGACCGAGCCGTATTTGGAATTTATGGGACGAGAGAAGACCTTAATCCTGGCATTTATTCTTATGGCCGGAAGATGAAGGACAGACCTTTTGTTCTTGGTTATGATTATCGGCTGACCCGTAATGTAGCTAATAGCATCGTCAGTGAAATCGGAGCGGTTTGGACGGCCCATAACGCCTTGTTTGCTTCCTGGAAAACGACTGACGGCTCAACTACCGAATACGGAGTGGATATGGTTTCAACCACTACTCGGGCTTCAGCCAGATACGAAGGGCTTGAATTTACTGGCGGCTCGCCTCATCTTAAAAAGCATTTCACTTCGGCTAAAGTAGTGATGGAACCATTGCCTTCAGGAACTTCAGTCAGTTTACTTTGGAAGCCGAATCGAACAACTACTGGCGGGGATTCTTCAGCTGGAGCAGGTTGGCGATACGCCCGAGCAGGTGGGGGAAGTTCAACTACTTATTCCACTGCTGATTCAACCGAAGCCGAATTTGTGATTAACGATGAAGCAAGAGTGTTTGAAATAGGAGTGGAGCTTAATCCGTCAGGGTCGGACACGCCAGAAATCACGGCCATAATCCCGTATATTGAACGGGAAACCAAACAATACTAAAATGCCCTCAAAATTTGGCGAAGCAAAAATTTATAGGAATGAGGAAAAAGAAGTGATACCAATTTTGGTTGAGCCATCTTTATTAAGCAAGGGATTGGGTTCTGGTATTTTAGGAGATGTTATGAACCGTAGAATTCATGGCGAAGAAAGGCAAACTGACGGTTATCTTCCAACTCTTGTTGCTGGAGAAAACTTATTGACTGAAGCTATTGGCGGGCCTTCTACCGGTTTAAAAACAGTTAGCACTATTCCTACTATTTATGCTGAATTTACTATTAAGGCTTTACTTTTTCCTGGTTCTTGGACTCAAAATAGTATAGATATTCAATTTAATGGAGATACCGGAAGTAATTATGCTTATAGATTTTCTAAAAATGGAGCAGCCGATACTACTGCCAATACTGTTAGTCGAATAAGATTAGTAGATGCCATAGTGGGTGATGGGGTGGATGTAATTTATGTGGTAATGACTGTATCTAACCGGCTTGACCAAGAAAAAAATGTCATTTTTGAAGTTAATACAAATAATAATGGAGCGGCAAATTCTCCTAATAGTTATGTGGGGATGGGGAAATGGGTTAATACCACTGCTAATATAATTAGTATAAGTTTTATTCTTGGAGGAGCTGATACTTTTGGGGCAAATTCAAGAATAACTTTATATAGAAATTAATTTATGACAAGAGGCGACTTAAGAGATGAAATTTTAGTCAGAAGTGGCAAAGATACAACAAGTGCCTGGGTTACTGATGCCATTTTGAATGATTGGTTAAGTCAATCTCATCGTTGGGCGGCCAACTTCAAGAAATGGCCTTTCCCCGAAGGCCGAGTTTCAACGACTTGGGCTTCTTCCACCGAAGAATGGGATTTTGAGGGCTATCAATCAAACAGTTTCAGATATTTAGAAGTCGGAGGGAAAAGATTTCAAAAGGTTAATTGGGAGGACTATAAAATTTATAAGGAACAAAAATCCACGGGCCAGGACAAGATTTATTCTGAATTTGGAGGACTTGTTTTTGTGAATACCAGTGCCGATGTTTCAGGAACTCTAACGGCTTACGGGAAATATATGCCCGCTAACTTTGATGCGACCGATGATACGACTGAAACCGTATTCAGTGAAGGAAATGATGAAGGCAACCAGGCCATTATTGAAGAAGGAATCGCTTATGCAATGAGACGGGATGGAAAATTAGATGAGGCCCTCCAACATCATAACTTGGCCATAGACCATTTAAATAGATTATGGGAAAAAATTAAAGCCGAAAAATCTTTGGAACATACGGTTGAAGTCAGAGGCGGGATGTTCAAACGAATGGATGTCCTTAAAGGCGGATTCGAAGATGTGGTAAATAATGAATCTCGCTTCTTTTGACGAACTATGATTATAAACTGCTTAAAATGCAATAATGAATTTAAGCGAAAACCATCTGAAATGAATAAAAATAACTTTTGTTCCAAGAAATGTTTTTTTGATTATAGAAAAATAAATCCAATAAAAAAAGATTATAATTATATGATAGGAAATCAATACAGAAAAGATATGACTGCTTGGAATAAAGGAGTGAAAATGTCGGAAGAAACTAAAGAAAAAATAAGAAAAGCAAAAATAAAACAAGTTATTTTAACTTGTAAAAATTGTGGGAATAAATTCTCAGTTATGTTTTGTAAAAGTAAAATAGCCAATTATTGTTCAAAAAAGTGTAAATATAATTGTCAAGATTTTAGAAATAAATTGAGTAAAAGTAGAACTGGTAAAAGAGCGGGAAATAATCATCCGCTTTGGGGGAAAAAACTTGATTTTAAATGGAGAAAAAAGATAAGCGAAGGACATAAAGGCGAAAAATCTTCTTTATGGAAAGGTGGAATTAGTCCAATAAATACGATGATTAGAGCATCTTTTGAATATAAAGAATGGAGGAAAAAAGTTTTTGAAAGAGATAATTATATTTGTGTTTTATGTAAAGCAAAAGGAAAGTATCTAAATGCTGACCATATAAAACCTTTTTCTTTGTATCCCAAATTAAGATTTGAAGTTAATAATGGCCGAACTCTTTGTATAGATTGTCATAAACAAACTGACACATTTGCAGGAAAAGTTTTTAATTATCAAAGTATTTAATTATGCAGATACTCACAGCGGGCGGAAAATACTACACGATTGATTATCCTAAAACAGGACAGCCAATTTTAGCCGAAACCAACTTAGGGGAAATCAGGGGACGAATGGGCGATAAGCCCGCTGGTTTTGATTTTAATAAGGCCTTAGAAGAACAATATGCTTTGCAGTCAAGAGAAGGCATCCCAGGCGGAGGAAAGTTTGGAAGTTTTGAAGAGTTGAGTAGTTTTCTCAAAACAGGCAAATCAGGCACTGCCATCACAAATTTTCCTTCTGTTATTCCTCAATCCCAAGAATTTACTGGTTATCTAAAAGAAACCGGTCAAACTTTTAATCCCCAAACTGGATTTTCAGGAACACCTGGACAATTAAATAATGCCCAGCCGGTTCAACAACCATTAGCAACAATTCAACCCCAGCCAGTTCAGCCGCAAACTCAAACCTATATTGTTCAGCCAGGCGACTCTCTTTCTGTTATTGCCCAAAAGTAGGAGTTCAGATTTCGGACATATCTGGTTATCGTTCAGGTAATCCAAACTTGATTTTCCCTAACGAGGTTCTGACGGTAAAAAAACCGACAGGTCAACCTGGTTTGACCATCAAAGATTTGGGCGGAGGAATCGGCCCTACAAACGAGCAATTACAAACCAGTGGTATGGGGAGCTTAGTTGGAGGTCAAAACGCTCCTGGGGGGCAACCAGAGCCAACTACGGGGCTTCCACAAGCACCAGCTACTACCGAAACAAAGAATATCCAGGCGGATATTGATACGGCGACCACTGAAACTGATTTTGTCGATAGTGTTCAAAAAATCTTAGATGCTTATGGAGTAAAAAAACCCGATTCAACTAAAAGCCCTTTGGAAAATGTGATGGATATTTACAAACAATTGGATGAAGTTTATGGAATATCCTCGGCCAAGAAAGAATACGAAAAATTAAGCAACGATATGGCCGAAGAAATAGCTAAAGCTAATGAAAATCCTTTCGTGTCAGAATTAACCAGGCAAAAAATGGTTAATAAAATTCAAGACAAATATGAAACCAAACTAAAAACCCAGTTGGCCTTATTTGAAAAGAACCAACATTTGGCTGAATTTCTTATTGGAAAAGCAATTAGTATTTCTGATGACCAGCAGGACTATAACAAGGATGTGATTTTTAAGGCTATTTCGCTTGCTCAATCTGAACAAGAAGCAACAAGAAAAGAGAAAAAAGAAGAATTTGAAAAAGGTTTGGATATTTCCAAATTAGGTTTAGAAGAAAGACGGGTAAGAATTGCTGAAACAAGAGAAGGAAGATTAGGCGAAGGTGGCGGAGTCAAATTTAGCAATACCCAAATTACAAAAGGAGCGGCTAATGCTGGAATTTCTATTGCTAACTTTAAAACTTTGGATACAGATACTCAAAACTTCTTTATAAATCGCACAAATGAAATCAATACTAAGAAAAAAGAAATTGATAACGCTAAAGTTCAAGGAGAAGACCCAAGAGAACTTGAAAGAGATATAAGTGAAAGCAATGCTCCACCAGAAGTTAAAGATTTACTGGTTAGATACTTGAAAGAAATATTTAAAGACAAATATGCCAAATTTGGCCAACAAAACCAATCTAAACCTTGGTGGCAAAGAATACTTTAATGCCTCAATTTTCAATTCGACCGCAAACTCAAAATCAGCCCTTAACTGATTTTCAACCTCCTAAAACAACTTTGGGTTCAGTTCCTTTTGGAAAAGAAACGGAAGGAAAGCCAGACCCATTTCAAACAATTTTAAGTCCTGGCGGAACTTTAGTTGAACCAGGATTAAAAAAATTAGGAGTTTCTGCTCCTTTGGCTTTTGGCATAGGTTTGGGAGTAGATATTGCTGTGCCTGGGCCAGGAGAACTTAGCAAAAGCGACGATGCTTTAAAAAAATTGGTAGATGCCGTTAAGTTAGCCAAACCAGCCAGAAAAAGTTTGGAAAAGTTATATAGTATTGAAAGAGGTAAAAGAGCTGGGGCGGTTGCCGGAATTTTAGAAAAGGCCGAAGGAGAAAAAGGATTTATCAAAGCTCTTGGAAAATTAAAGGGTGAATTAGTGCCAAAAAAACCTGCTTTTGAAGGAATTAGAAATCAACTCACCCAACTTGATGTAGATGAGTTATTTAAAAAAGTTCAGCAATTTCCCAATTTAGATATTTATGAAAAAATTTCTGCTTCAAGCGGACTTCAAAAGGTTTTTGAAGGACAAATTCCACCGACAAGTCAATTAAGATTATTGGAAGAAACCTTTGGAAGCGGATTAGTAAAAGAATTATTAGGGAAAAGACCCTTAATAGAAAAAATAAAAGATGTGGCCACCGAAGTTTTAAATATCCCCCGTTCAATTATTACTTCTTTTGATATGTCGGCTCCCTTAAGACAGGGTGTATTATTTACAACAACTAAACCGAGAATTGCCGGCGGAGCTTTTAAGGAAATGTTTAGACAAACCTTTTCTCCTAAGAATTTTGATGATTGGTTTATAAATCTTAAAAAAGAACCGATTTATAAATTGGCCAAAGAATCAAAACTATACATTGCCGAACCAGGAAAATTAGCTGGAGGATTGGCCGAAAAAGAAGAAAGATTTATGACTAACTTAGCCCAAAAAATTCCTTTAATCGGTTCAATAGTTAGGGCAAGTGAAAGAGCTTTTGTGAGTTATCTCAACAAATTGAGGATTGATGTATTCAAAAATATTTCAAATAAGTTTATCAAAGAAGGTTCTGACCCCGAAACAGATAAAGAATTATTTGAATCATTGGCTTCTTTTATAAATAATGCTACTGGTAGAGGTGATTTGGGAAAATTAAATCGTTCTTCCCAAATTCTTAATAATATTTTCTTTTCTCCCCGTTTAATTGCCTCACGAGCTAATATGTTAAATCCTGCTTGGTATTTGAAACAATCACCTAAAGTCAGAAAGGAAGCAATTAAAACTTTTGCTGAATTTGTGGGAATTGGTGCTACGATTTTGACTTTAGCTAAAGCAAGTGGAGCAAAAGTTGAAACTGACCCAAGAAGTTCAGATTTTGGTAAAATTAGAGTAGGTAATACTCGTTGGGATATTTGGGGCGGGTTTCAGCAATGGGTAAGAGTATTTTCACAGATGGTTACTGGGGAGAGAAAAACTACGACGGATAAAAGAATAATAGAATTAAGTAAAAAGAAATATCCCTTTGAAACAGAATTAGATGTTGCTGAACGATTTTTTAGAGGGAAATTAGCACCTGTTCCATCTTTAGCTTTAGAACTTCTTGAAGGACAAAAAATATTTGGAGAATCGCTTACTTTGAAAGGAGAGGCAATAGAAAATGCCGTGCCACTTTATTTACAAGATATTAGAGATTCAATAAAACAAATAGGGGCAGAAGCACTATTTACAGTTGGCTTCCCTGGATTTTTTGGAGTGGGAGTTCAATCGTATATTGAGAAGAATAAACCAATAAGAGGAAATAGATTTAACTTTTAGTCAAAAACTTCAATAAATAAATATATGGCAAAAGCCACGAATAACCAACCAACCCAATTATCGCTTATAAAATATATGATTTCTTTTAATCCAGATTTCATAATCTTTTAACAATTCCGCCAACATTTAACCCAATATATCTAATAAACCAATATGACAAGTCAACAAGAAGCAAAATGGAATTCAATTTTTGCAATTTGTGGTCTTGTGATTCTTGAATCCATCGCCCTTTATAAAGGAATGGACGGGTTAATGTTTTCTTCAATAATAATCGCCGTTTCCGGTTTGGGCGGCTATCATATTCATAAATTGAGAATCAAATAACATGGACGATTATGCCAGAGTCCCATTTAAAACTTTCAAAGTCAAATGTAAGTATTGCGGCAAGAAGATTGAAAGAAATTTCAGCAAAAAAGTAAACGGTTTTACTTGTTTTAAATGCAGGAAAGAAAGAGCGAAAGAAAGATATTATAAACATAAGATGAGGATGAAAGAGAATAAAGTTCCTTAAAAGGAGGTGAGGTAAGTGGAGGAAATGGTCAAAGTGATGAAAGGCCGGCCAAGCACAGTTTCTGCTGACGATGGGATAATCTGGATGACGATTCACGACCAGTATTATCTTTATCAAAGGAGGAGATTTCTTGAGAAAATCAAGAAATATCATCCTGACCGCAACCATTATGTTAAGACTGGAGGAACAGCCCGATGTCTGCTGGAGCAGTTTCTTAACTGGCGGAAAAGAGAAACCAAATGGTATTCACGGTTTGGTCTTGAACCGCCAAAAGTGTGAGAAAGGAGAAAACAATGATGACTTTTATCATCTTTCTGTTTCTGTCTGCGATGGCTCCTGAAGCGCCGAAAGTAGAGCCGACTTACTGGTGCCATGGCCAGACTCCAAAAGAAAGCTATGATCTTCCTTTGACTGTTGAAGTCAAGGGAGAAAATTACTTTCTTCGATGGGCTGATGGAATCATGGTTGGCTTGGGTCTTCGCAAAGGCGACTGGCTTTCTGTGGCTTTCGTCAATACTGCCAATGGGTCAGTCGGCACAGTTCTTTACGAAATCAAGCCAGGCCAGTTGGTCGGGACTTGGACTGGGGGCGATGGCGATGTCTATCCCGAATCTTGCCTGGCAGGTGGCAAACCAAGTCGGGCGGATTGATAGGAAGCAAGATGGATAGGGAATTTCCGTATCAAGATAGTTGTTTCTGGTGCAATCAGGAGATTAAAAAGAGCCAGAACTGGATTTGGTCAAAGAACCGCCAGTTTCATACATCAGGAGGCAATAGTGAAAAAGGAGATTGCTATACCGAATGGATAAAATATCAACGCCAAGTCAGGCAACAGGCAGAAAGGCAGGTTAAGTGATAGTTCTTTCAGATTCTTTTCGGCTCTATCTTAAAAAGAACCGAAAACTTAAAGATTGCATAGGTTTTATGAAAATTTGCATAGGTTTTATGAAAATTTGCATAGGTTTATGAAAAAATTACAATTATACTTTCTTTAAATATGATATAATTAAATTATGAAAAAATGTTATAAATGTAAAATATTTAAAGAATTAAGTGAGTTTTGGAAAGATAAACAAAAACGAGATGAATTAAAACCTGTTTGTAAAAACTGTAATTATAAGTATATAAGAAAAGGATATAGTCATACACATCAAATATCTGGTTGGAATCATTCTGAAGAAACAAAAAGAAAAATCGGATTAGCACATAAAGATAAAAAAAGAAAACCATTTACAGAAGAAACAAGAAAAAAAATGAGTAAAGCCCGTTTAGGAATTAAATATTCTAAAGAAACAATAGAAAAAATAAGACAAGCAAGATTAAAACAAATTATTCCAAATAAAGATACTTCTATAGAGATTAAACTTCAAAATTGGTTAAAAAAACAAAATATAGAATTTGAAACCCACTATCCAATTTTAGGTCAACCCGATATTTTTATAAAACCAAATATCTGTATCTTTGCCGATGGTTGCTATTGGCACAAATGCGAACAATGCGGATTTGGTCATTTAGTAGATAGAGATAAAGAAATAACTCAAGAATTACAAGAACAAGGATATTTAGTTATTAGAATCTGGGAACACGATATTAATTCAGAATTTAACTAAATGTTTC
>ERZ1292637.328-Hain-H14-01um-R3-328-length-31788-cov-25_pt1 | contig 25571 bp, 33 predicted proteins | sample MGYA00564405_ERZ1292637 | MGnify/ENA primary metagenome ERZ1292637 (study PRJEB36523, sample SAMEA6512645) | groundwater metagenome | collected 2019-01-09 | study: AquaDiva: Metagenomics assemblies of 32 groundwater samples | reverse complement strand
GCTGGGGGTCGATCAGGCGCGGTATCAGGTCGCCCTGGTGCTGGCACGCTATCAGCGGGAGGGGAGGGCATGAGACTCAAAGCACCCTTCCCCTATGCCGGGGGGAAGAAAAGGTCACATTAAAACTATTAATGAAAGGTATAGTTAATTAAGATACAATATAGGTATGCATCTTATGAAAGGAGCATACCTATGAAAAAACACACGGCATGGCATGTATACGCTCTTGTTGATCCAAGAACCTCAGGCGTACGATATATTGGATTTTCTTACAATGTTACAAAGCGCTTTCATGAGCATATCAACGACAACAAACGAGACAAGAATCCTCATAAACAACGATGGATTGCCCATCTTCTTCTTGAAGGTTTTCTCCCCATTTGCTGGATACTCGAAACAGGGATTGGGTCACATTGGGAAGAGGCAGAACAATTTTGGATCAAGCATTATCGGCAATTAGGTGCGCCATTAACCAATCTCACGGCTGGTGGCGACGCGCTCTACGGTTATCAACTGACCGCGCAAGCACGAGCCAATATGAGCAAAGCCAAAAAAGGGAAACCTCTTTCCCCAAAGGCGCTTGCAGCAGTACGCCTGTTCCACGCAGCGCAGAAAGGAATAAAACGTCTCCCAGACGTGGGGCAAAAGGTCAGTGCAAAACGCAAGGGGCATCTGGTTTCAGAAGCCACCAGAGCCAAAATTCGGCAGAGCCTGAAGGCCAGTGCCTATACCCATTCTGCAGAAACGCGAGCACGCATTGCCGAAGCGCAGCGCGGACGACACCACTCAGCGCTGGCCAAACAACGCATGTCGGCATCGAAAACAGGAACCAAACCTGCGCCGCAGACGATTGCGGCTTCTGTGGCCAGCCGGCAAGGCAAACCACTTTCACTCAGCCATCGACAGGCGATACAAGAGCATGTACGCCATCCCCAACGCTGTGGCAAGTGTGGAAACTATGGACATAAACGACGAACGTGCCCAGAACGGCCTCTCCCGGAAAACACCACTGAAGGCCCCATTTCCCTATAATGGAGGAAAGAGTACTATTGCCTCCGTGGTGTGGCAACGTTTAGGTGATGTCCCCAACTACATTGAACCCTGCTGTGGCAGTGCCGCTGTCTTGCTCGCCAGACCCCATGTTCCCAGCGTTGAAACAATCAATGATGCCTCCGGGCTCCTCATAAATGCCTATCGCAGCATCCGCCTGGCCCCCGAGGAGACGGCGCACTGGTGTGACTGGCCGGTGTCGGAGTGCGACACCCACGCCCGACATGCCTGGCTCCTCACCCAACGCGAGGGCCTCACGGCACGGCTCGAAGGCGACCCGCTCTACTACGACCCCCAGATCGCCGGCTGGTGGATCTGGGGCGCCTGTTGTTGGATTGGCGCAGGCTGGTGCAGTGGCAAAGGGCCATGGGAGGTGCGCGACGGCCAGCTCCTCCACCTGGGCGATGCGGGCCGGGGGATACACCGCCAACTGCCGCACCTCGGCGATGCGGGCCGGGGGATACACCGCCAACTGCCGCACCTGGGCGATGCGGGCCGGGGGATACAGGCGTACCTGGTCGCACTGGCCGACCGGCTGCGCGGGGCGCGCATCACGTGCGGAGACTGGCAGCGTGTACTAGGGCCGTCGGTCACCTACCGCCATGGGCTCACGGGCATCTTCCTTGATCCCGAATATCCGCCAGAGGAGCACGCCTTTGGCTATGCCACAGGCGGCGACATCTGGGAGGATTGCTGGCACTGGGCGCTGGCAAACGGCGACAACCCGTTGCTGCGGATCGTGCTCTGTGGGTATGACACGGCACGACACGTGCCGCAAGACTGGCGCGCCATGCGGTGGAAGGCCCGTGGCGGCTATGGGTCGCAAGGCCACGGACGGGGCCGGGAGAACGCCGCCCGGGAAGTGCTGTACTGTTCACCACATTGCGTGGTGGCAGATGAGGAACTGCCCCTCTTTGCGGGGGCCACGTTATGACGCGCCGCTGCGCCAAGACCGCGCATACCTGGCGCACCTATGCCACGCTGCCGATGGGCGTGGCGCAGGTGGATGGGTACTATCTCGTCCTCATCATTCGCTACTGTCAGGCGTGCAACTATACGGAATGTTGGGAAGCGGAGCAAAACGTCGACGCGCAGCGCATCCGCCTCCATGAAGCCTGGGAGGCAAGGTGACCGAGCACCGCCCCGGCTACCGCCTGACGCAACGCCTCGAAGCGTCCACGCCGACCGTCTGGGCGACGTCCACGGTCGAGGGCTGCTCCCTCGCCGCGGTCGAGCAATTCGCCGTGGAGTGGTTGGCGCTGGAGCGGCAAGAGCAGGCGGTGCGCCAAGACAAAGACCGGCTGTGCGCCCAGGCGGAGGCGACAGGGGTACCCGTCCCAACGATGCTTGCGGCGCTCCGGCACCTGCGAGCGGCGCGGGGGCTGACCACGTCCCCGGACGTCCTGGCGGCGGTCCTGGCGGTCGTGGCCCCCCTGATGGAGGAGGAACCATGACCTGCGACAGTTGCACGGTGCCGCGCGCGCGACATCGGTTCAAAGGGTTGGCGCTCTGTTTTGACCTATGCGCCTTGGAGGTGACGGATGCCACCGATACGCTGTCCCGCCTGCCTGCGCCACTGGCGCGAAGGTGGCCCCTACGCCTGCGACTGCCTCGATGATGCGACGCTCCCGGCCAATGAGGACCAGGAGCCACGCGTCGAGGTGGACCTGGCACCGCTCGGGTGCGCGCTTGCGGCCCTGCTGCTGGTCGGTGTGCTCCTCTGTGCGGGCCTGCGCGGGTTGCTGCGCCTGGTCGGGCTCTGGCTATGAGCCACGCCTGGCCCCTACTGGGTGGCCTGCTCGCCTGTGCGGGCGGTGCCGTGCTGGTGCAGGTGCTGCTGCGTGACGATCCGGAGCAGCAGCGCTGGGGGCTGGTAGCCGTAGGGCTGCTGGCGCTCTGGTGGGTCGAGGGCTGGCTGGTGTGGCGGACGGGCGTGGCGTGGTGGACACCTTGAAGGGAGGGCGGATGCACCATTTTCTCTGGTCCTGGCTGAAAGACGGCGCCGAGATGTTTTTGTGTGGCGACTGGCTCGATGGGCAGCTCGAGCTGCTCTATACGCACGCTGAGCGCTTCCGGCTGCTGAGCAAGCCGACCCTGTACGTCGTGTGTGGCCGAAGCATTCGGGTCGCAGACCGCACGGCCCTGCAAGCCTTGAAGGTCAACGTCAACCTCAACTGAGGACGCCACATGCCCGGCAAGTGGCAAATCCGCATCCTCACCGCCCTCGCCCAGGAGTCGCCGCGCACCCAGAAGGCGCTCCAGGCCTGCTGTGGCGCCACCACGCCAGGCGCACGCAGCGCCTGTAAACGCGCCGTGTGGACCCTGATGCGGCAGGGGCTGCTCGTCCGGGTCGGGCACGGACGCTACCGCCTGGTGGTCGATGTGTCGCAGCTCATCCGCCAGCACTGGCCGCACACGGGTGCGGTGCCGGCCTCACCCCAAGAGAAAGGCGCGCGATGACGCCAGACACCCTGCTCATCCCCATTGACGTCCAGATCGCGTGTGTGCGTCGCGAACTACGCCAGCGCAAGAGTGTGTACCCCCGCCTGGTCCAGCAGGGCCGCATGCCAGAAGCAAAGGCGGCACGGGAGTTGCGAGCCATGCAGGCGGTGCTGGCCACGCTCATGGCGGTGCTGGAGGCGCAGCAGTTGGAGTTGTTTCGGGAGGCCCACTCCTAGCGTAGGTACCGTCCCACGCGACTCAGGTCATCTTGCGGCCCCGGCGCCACGGCGATGTCGACGACGCGTTTTTTGCATTGGCCACAGACAATGGTCAGCACCCCGGCCAGGTAGGACACCTCGGTGCGGCCGCGCGGGTGACACACCGGGGTGAGTACCAGGCCCTCGGCGTCATGGGTATGGTCACAGCCGGGGACCATACACTGGGCACCGTCCATCTCTCTACGGGTGAGGGGCTGAGGCATGGGCATCCTCCATCGCACAGGGGAAGCACAGCAGCACCGGCTGGCGCATCTGCGTCATGGCCAGATCGGTCACCTGACTGACCCACACGGCCGCCAGGCACTGCGTGCACACATCGCGCACCGAAGGCACCGCGGCCGGGCCCTCGGCGCAGCGGGCACAGACGACGGGTTGCGGGCCGGTGCCGGTGTTGTAGTCGTCGTAGGACACGGTCTTTTCCGGGCGCAGGCCGGGGCCGAACTGGATCAGGCCGGCGGCGCGGATGCGCTGCTTACGCGTCGCCATCCGTCACCTCCTTGCGGGCCGCGGCGGGACGCCTGGAGTCCCGCAGATGCGCATGCCAGCCGCGGAGACTCGCGGTGACGACCGCCAGTTGCTGGGCGAAGCGTGCCAGGGCACCCGGCGGGGCCATCGTCGTCTCCAGGGCGGTCCGCACCGTGGCCGCAGTCGCTTCCAGGGCGAGGAGGGCATCGCGGGCGGCCTGGGTCTCCCAGGCGGTCTGGGGGTCGAGCATAGGGCCTCCTAGTGCCCGTTGGGGCGGTTAAGCAGGTCTTTGATGGCCTCCAGCACCTGGGCGAGGCGGGCCATGCGTTCTTCGTGCTGGGCCAGGCGTTCGGCATGCAGCCCCTGCTCGTGACTCAGGCGTGCGGTCACCTGGATGAGCAGGTCGTTGAGGATTTCCTGCTGCGACTGGAGGCGTTCGAGCATGATCACGCGGCCGGGGAGGTCAGCCATCCGGGTCCTCCTCGTGCGCCGCGGCCGGGCGCTGGCGGTTGGGGTGGTTCTTAGGCCTCACGGCCGTTCTCCTCGTGCGGAATCATGCGTGCGATCAGCACTTCGATCCGCGCCAGGGTGACCGCCTGCTGCGCCTGCACGGCCTTCAGCTGGTCGTTGATGGCGAGTTGCTGGCGGGCAAAGGCGCGGAAGTCGTCGTTGATGCTGCGCTGGTGCGCCATCGTCGCTGCCAGGGAGCGCAGGATGGCGTCGACTTCGTGGGGTTCCATGGGGGCTCCTAGCGCGCCACGGCCTGGCGCTGGCTGGGTTACGTCTCACGGCCGTTTTCCCCGTGCGGGATGAGCCGCGTGAGGGTCTGCTCGAGGCGGTCGAGCACCGTGACGTGGCGGTCCAGGGTCGCCTCGAGGCGCACCAGGGTGAGCGAGATGCCGGCCATCGTGCGGTCCTGGCGGTCGAGCTGCTGCTGTTGGATCACCAGGCGCTCGTTGGTGATCTCCTGGAGGGTCATGACGCGCTCGAGGAGGGCGGTGAGGTCATCAGCCATACAGCCTCCTAGCGCGCCACGGCCTGGCGCTGGCGGTCGAGTGGCTCTAATGGCTTGCGCAACCGGAGCGCATCGCGCAGCAAGAACATGATTTCCGTATTCAGGGGGCGCCCGCTCTCATCGGCTTCCCCACGCACCCCAGCTAATAACTCTGGGGGTAAACGCACCGAAACCCGCTCGTATTCTGAGGCAGCGGTTTTAGGACGACCCATGCGACTCATATCTTCCCTCCTTTATACAAATAATAGCACATTGTGTGACTTTTTTGTGCAAAAATGTGCTATACTCGTAGCATCATTTAGCATAAGTATATACCAGATGGCGCTTAATTATGCCACGGGAACAAATAGAGACAGGGGATAGAGCCATGAAGTCCTCATGTATTTCTTACCCTGAAGATGAGCCCTTGGTGTTAATTCGTACCTCCCAATTGTCACTCTGTGGAGGGAATCATTGTGCGGCGGCACTGCTCTCATTCTTTGAGTATTGGCACAACATGAAGCTCGGGCACCAACAACAAGCAGAGCATCTGAATCGGGTCGCTGAAATGCATGGAGAACAAGGCACCCAGGACACCTCATTGTTTCAATACCACAACGAGACGGACATTGAAGCAGGATTACTCCATCTCTATGGCCGTAAGATGATCCGCCAAGCGCTCGCAATCCTGGTCGAAAAAGCGTTCGTCTCGATTCACCAAAACCCAACCCAGCGCTATCGCTTTGATAAGACACACTATTTCCTCTTTCACCCAGACGAGGTGCGATCGCAACTCCTTGATATTCCTCATGAGGTAAAAATGCCGCATCGACAAGGCGAAAAGGCTTCACCGTGCGGCACTTTTACCTCACCGTGCGGCATTTTTACCTCGACTATACCAGAGATTACTCCAGAGATTACTCCAGAGATTGAAACCCCTCCCCCCTTACCCCCCAAGGGGGGCAGTGAGTGTCCCCAAGAAGCTGGTGTCATTTTGCGGACCCTGAATACCCTCAGCGGACGCACCTTTGCCAGTACGACCCATATCGAACGCTGTCTGCGCCGGGGAGCCACGACAATTCAATGCCTTCACGTGCTGTTCTGGTGGGCTCACGTCAAAATTGTCGAGTCGCCCGACATGAAGCGCCACTTCAATAACGAAACCCCTTTTCGCCCCGAAAAGTTTGATAAATACCGTGCCGAGGCGGAAGCGTGGCACGAAGCAGGACGCCCCCAGGTGCTACCTGCTGGCCTCGTGAGTGACAAAACCAGGGCCAGCCTGGAAACGGCAGCCCGTCTGAGTGAGGAGATTCGCAATGGCACAGCTCGGCAATCCCTTTTCGATGCCCCCGGAAGCCAGCGACGCCTTCCTTCAGGGCCTCTTCCTCATGGGTGAATGTTTTACCGACCCCTTGAGCGAGATACGCCAGCGGCTGTACTGGTCGCTCTTTGAACAGCGCTGCACCTTGGAAGAATGGCAGTCAGCGTGTCTGATGGCGATGCAGGACGAGACGTTTCACAAGGTCCCGACGCCCGCCGTGATGTGGGACTACGTGAAGAAGTACCGCAAAGCCCAGTACCGGATTCAGCAGGCGCTTGACATGGACCGCCAGGCCCGCGAGCAGGCCAAGGCCTTGGAAAACCCGCCGCTCTCGCCTGACGAGATGCAGCAACAACTCGGCACACTCTTTTCCCAACTGAGCGAAGGAGGGGTCTGGCCGGCCCCGAAGCGTGAAACACGTGTCCCAGAATATCAACGGCCGCTGACTGATGCAGAACAAGCGGAACGCAAGGAGAAGCTCCGAGAGCAACTCCGAACGCTCGCCAGTGGTGAACCCCTGTACGAACCCCCGAAGGAGGCCTAATGCCACGCACCGTAACCACCCAGGAAGCCACGATTGAGATCATGCAGGTTGAGATCCAGGTGCTGAAGGTCGGCAAAAAGCAAGTCACCATGGGCATGTTCCGCCAACTCCCCCATGAGCCACTCCTGGAGGGCGAGGAGGTCCATCTGCGCGGGGTGCCCTGGGGACATGTGTGCTACTGGTGGGAGGGTGACGGGAGCCAGAGCGAGGGTGGACCGCGCCTGCACGTGGTCTGGCAGCTCGGCGCCGTCCTCTATCGCAGCGTGATCGCGCCGCAGCCCCCGCGCGGCACACGACGGTTTTTTCGTGACGCCATCCAGAGTGTCATGGACCGACTTTTCCTGCGCTTAGCGGGGCAGGCTGGGGAGATGCGTATCCTCAATCACATCAACGGAGTGCTTACGGTCGAGTGGCAGCATTTCAGCTGGTCCGTCGACCTCGATGGTGACTTACGGTTCGCCTATGAGCTGCTCATCCAGGGCAATGCTGCCGCAGACTTTCTCGCCCGTGGCGTTGCCTGCCAACAAGGGTGGCACTCTGTGTATGCGGAAAACACCGAGAAGTATCTAAAAGTGCTTGAAAAATGGGATCTGCACGAGGTGACCGAGGCAGACCTGGTGGCACAACGCCAGGCCCTAATGGACCGCCAGAAGGCCTACGAGCAGCGCTGGGGGCGGCAGTGGCAGACCCTCAGTGCTCTCCCTCAACTCTTTATCGCAGTTTAGGAGACCCCATGACCGACGAAGCGACCCTGACCGACGTGATCCCGCACCCGGACACGGTGCCCCTCTCTGCCGTGCCCGACGCCCCGACGCAAGAGCGCGAGCGCCTGGAGCGGACCAGTTACAAAGCGCTGTACGAGGAGATGTGTGGCGAGAAAGAAGACCTCGCCGCGAACCTGACCCTGGTGCACCGCGAGTTACAGATGGCCCGGCGCAACCTGGAGTATCAGGGCAAGGTGGTGAGCTTGCAGGAAGAGATTATCGCGTTGTTAAAGCTGCAAACGAGCTGGACGTGGCCGAAATCCCCACCGATCAATGAGGAGAGCCCGTTCTAAGCCCAGACGCAGGCACGGCCCGCCTGGTTGCTCACCACCAGGCGGGCCGCAAGTTCCCCTGACATCATGAGAGGACATCAGGCGTATGAGCGTATCACAACGACAGGGAAAATGCATGATGATCGACGAATCGTATGCTCGTGACGTGGCCTACGTCATCGAGACCAAGATGACCGAGGCGAAGTACACCCAGCCGGCGCTGAAGCTCACCGACGCCAAAGCCCTGGTGCTCGCCGGGAAGGTGACGCCTGGCCCAGACGGCACGTACCTGATTCAGGGCTCCGCGCCCGACCCCTATTGCTGGGAACCCGGCGTGGGGTGCTCGTGCCCCCAGAGTCAACAGCGCAAGGTGTTTTGCAAGCATAGCGTGGCCGTCGAGCTGGTCCGTAAGGTCGCCCAGTACCGGGACCTGGCGCAGACGCCTCACCCGAACCAGGCGGCGCTCGCATTCCTGGGCACGCATGCGATACCCCGCCTATCCGACGAGCCATTTCCTGGCGTGGAAGACGTGGATCTCGACACCCCCCGTCCCGAGCAGGATGCGCCCCTCCCGGAGCCCGTCTGTCCCCCCGTGCCGCCGGCGCTGCCCTGGCTCGCCTCTGCCTACGATGGCTCCACCCCCCACCCGTCCTGTGGGACCCTGTCGATGCTGCGCAGCCTCCAGGTGGCGCACGTTATCGGGGCACTGCACCACGCGCAAGCCCAGATCCGCAACCCGCGCTTCGATGCGCAGAATCCGCACTTTAAGATGCGCTACGCCTCACTGGCGGCGGTGCGCGATACCCTCACCCCGGCCCTGACGGCGGCGGGGCTGGTGGTGACGCAGTTTCTCTCGACCGAGGAGGGCAGCGTCTGCTGTGAGACCATTCTGTGGCATATCAGTGGCGAATACCTCGGCGCCACCCTGCGCCTGCCCGTGGGCAAAGCCGACGCCCAGGGCTACGGCGCCGCCAGTACCTATGCCCGCCGCTATGGGCTGATGGCGCTCTGTAACGTGGTGGGCGATGAGGATGATGACGCCGAGTCCCTGCGCCACGACCGTGGCGGCCTGGCCGGCACGCCCCCAGCCGAGGCCCAGCGTCCCGGCGGCTGGGGCCGTCCTCCGACGCCTGACGTGCCGCCGCCGTCCCTGCCCCTCGATCCGGCCCAGGCCAAGCGCCGCATCATGAAGCTCCTGACGCAGCTCGGCCACCGCAAGGAGGAACTGACGCGTCAGGGCGTGATCGACTGGGTGGGCACGTACACCAACCTGCCCCTGGAGGAGCGGCACTATGCCACGATTATCCAGCGGCTGGAAGAGACGCTGCCGGCCACCAGAGGGGCGTGAGATGGCCAGCATGACCCAAACCACCGATTGGCGCTGGGGCTTCCGGAACAGCCGCATGGTGTGCCTGGTGTGGAGCCCCGCCCCCCAGCATCAGGCGCTGCAGCGCAAGAAACTGGCCTATGCGCAGGCCCTGGGGAAGCCCATCCGCCTCCTGCGCGTGGGGGCCACGCGGATTCCGGAAGACGTGTGTGCGGGGTACGCCGATGTCCAGGTCGCCCGCGTGGCGTCGCAGGCGGAGATGGCGGCGCAGATCGAGACCTGGCTGGCGGCGCTGGATGAGGAGTGCTGAAAATCGCGTTTGAGGAGCCCTACAAAGCGCTAGATTCAACGATCGGGGTCTGGGGAGACTCCTTCTACAGACCCCCCTGGCAGAGCTTAAAAATGCAGCCTCTCAAAAATGAGGTCTTGGAGCCCTTGCCCATGCGCCACCCAGATACGAGGAGTCCCCCGATGCCCTATGATGACAACGAGTGGCCCCCACCCAAGCGGTGCGCGTATTGCATGGCGGCACTGCCGACCTGCGTGTGTAGCCCGGCGCAGCACAGCGGCTGGGGCGGTGCACACCTGTGTCTCGCGTGTTATGCTGCGGTCGTGACGGAGGCGCCGGTGCTCCCCGGCCGCGGCCTCCTTGACCTCGACCCGCTTGCCCAAGGAGGGACCTCATGAGCGGCCGCGGCGCCCCCGCCGCCTGGTGTGTCCACTGCGGCCAGGCGATGACCACCGCGCGCGGTTGCTGGTACTGGCCGCCGGATGGCACCTGTGCCGAACGCCTGCATATCGGCTGCGCGCTGGCCTGGCTGGCGCTGGTCGGGGAGCCCGTGGTCGTGCGGCTGGTGGCGGCGGGCGATCGGGAGAGGGAGCCATGCTGACCGAGCCGCTCACGCTGGTCCTGCCGTTCGCACCGAGTGTGAACCACTATTATCGCCACGTGGGCGACAAGGTGCTGATCTCCTCCGAGGGGCGCCGCTATCGGCAGACCGTGGCCGAGGCGTGTATGGTGCAACTCGTGGGGGTGTGCAGGCCAATGACCGGACGCCTGGCCGTGACGCTGTGGGCGTTTCCCCCAGACCGCAGGATTCGCGATATAGACAACATTTTCAAGGCATTGGGAGATGCGTTACAACACGCCAACGTGTATGAGAACGACGGGCAGATTGACGAGCTCCGCCTCCTCCGGGGCGCCGTGGTGGCCGGAGGCAAGCTGGAGGTCACCATCTGGGAGGTTGCGCCCCAGCCGCCTGGGCGCACTGCATCAGCGGACAGCACTTGATTCTCGGCTCCAGCGCACATCGCTGGCGGGCAGCACACTGGATACGGCTGGGCGCACTCTTCTTACGGGCAGCACCCATCAGATCCTCCGAGGTACCCCTAGCTTCAGCTATGGGGAGGAAAGGAGGTTGGTGCGCAGCACCAATTCCCTCTGACGCGAGTCGCGTCATAAAAGACCTTGTACAGGTCACAATGAAACTACTACACTCGTGAGCAATACGGCACCGCGTGTTCAGGAGTAGCTGGTGTCCAGCGCCGTACAACACGCACCACGGTGCGCGGCTCTTTCTAAAACGACTGCGCGGGGTTGCTGGTCGTAGGGACCAGCGTAAAAGTTGTTCCGCAAAGTAGAGACACATGGCCAGTGGGCATGCTCGCTGGCTCCGGGCCGGGTGACGCGGCCCTCAAGCGGGGAAAGCATCGTGCCTCTGGCGATGGTCGGTAACCGCAACCGCCTGGGCTCCAGGTTTTCAATGTTTGAAGCCCCTGGCTTTAGCCATGGGGTGGACAGTCACCCTCGGGCAGCACATGAGCTCTGGCTCTCGCGCACCCCGTTGTCGGTCACCACAGCTTCTGCGGCTCAGCGCACGCGTTTCACGGGCACCACACGTCCTGCGGCTCCGCGCCCCCCTTCCACGGGCAGTACAGCCATCACGGCTGGACGCACTGTCTCTTCGGGTACCACACGTCTTTCGGCTGGGCGCATCGTATCCTCGGTTAACGCCCTTCCTACGGCTGGGCGCACGCGCGTGTCAAGGCGTCGCCCGGTGACTGACCCCTGGCGAATGCGCCGTGCGCCCCGCAAAAATAGCTTCATACCCCGGCGGAGGGATATAGTGCGTATGCACCTCAGGCTCCTTGTTCAGGATATACGGCAGCGGTGGGAGTGTATGGTAGTGCTCGTAGAACGACACCTCGAAATAGTGGCACAAAAACAGCTTGACCGCCACGCGCCGGGCCCGCAGCTCCAGGCGCCCCAATGGCAGCATGGGCTGGCCCTCCCCAGGCGCGAGACGCACACGCGTCAGATAGGGCTCGCGCCGCGCCTGGTCGAGGGCCACCGCGGCGGCGGTCGTCCCCGCCGGGTAGCGCCCCTCATACCAGGCGCGGGTGTCCGCATCTTTGATCTGGCGCATCCCCAGGGTCTTCTCCGCCAGCGCCACAAAGCGCCCCGCGTCATTCCGCGCCACTTCAAGCCCCTTGCGCTCGGCATACACCTGCCCGTACAGGCAGCCGTCGCGGGCGCGCTGCTTCACGAAGGAATCTGAGAGCTTCCATCGGACGACCTTTAGATTGGCATTCCAGGGCCGCTTCTCGCCCTTCGCCCACACCGCCGTCGGGTCCAGCCCCGCCAGCGCCCAGAGCCCCGACACGGTGGGTGTTTTCGTGATGTCGATGTACGCTTGGAGGGCCCCGGCCAGCACGGGCCCCACACCGATCTGTGCCATCGCCCACCGCCCGACCGCCTGGTCATCGGCGGCCAGCAGGAGCCCCCCGCCGACCACTTTTTCCATGCGTTCCATGTAGCGGCTCATCATCGAGATCCAGGCATTCGGCTCTTCTTTGGCATGCCGGAGTTGATTGTGCGCCCGCATCCGACTCTGCTGCACCTGGTAATACAGGTCCACGAGAATACGTAACTGTTTGGGCGTCAGTTCCGTGGCGGCCTGGCGCAGATCGCGCGTCAGGCGAATGACGCCTTCGAGGCTCTCGCGACTGATTTCCTCAACGGGGTTCTCCCCCAAGGTGTCGGGCATACGTTTCCTTTCGCGCCACTTTCTCGGGCACCACACTTTCTTCGGCTGGGGCGCACATGACTCTCGGGCACCACGACTATCACGGCTCGGCGCACCCCGTTTACGGGCAGCACACCGGGTACGGCTCCGCGCACAGCATCTGCGGGCAGCACATCTTCCGCGGCTGGGGCGCACACCTTGCTCGGGCAGCACAGCTTCCGCGGCTCAGCGCACCCTTTCCTCGGACAGCACAGCACTTACGGCTTCCTTTCGCACAGAAGGGTCGGGCAGCACATCGGCTACGGCTGGACGCACCATTTCCTCGGGCACCACCTGACCCACGGCTTCGGCGCACCATTTCTTCGGGCACCACACCAACTGCGGCGTAACAATCTAGCATAGCGGTGTCAAGTACCCCACAGCTGAAGCTGGGGGCTTGTCGCTGGCATCCTGCCAGCCGCATCCCGAAGGATGCGAACAACAGGACCCGCAACCATAGGCGGCTTGACACACCGCCCCTCCTCCTGCCACGAGGACAGGAGAACTGGCAATGCCTTTGAACCGTGTATGCAAGTATGGCGGCAGAGACCAAGGACCTAACCGTTAACCTCCCCGAGGGGATTGCCTTTGGTCCTTACGAGGGAGTCTAGCAGTTGAATTGTCACCTGTACAAGGGGGTATACGGACTACGTCCGTAGCGGGAATTGCCGCGTTGCGGCAACCTTTTGCTCCTCCTCATATCTCAAGCTAGGGGCACCCGCACAAGGAGGATTTGGTGGAAAGTGGCAAGAAGAAAATACCAAGTAGGGAACTGGTCTAGGGCTGCTGGCCCTGGATGATGCCCACCTCGGCGGCTGACGAGTACGGCTGCGCATCGATATTGCTGGAGGCCGTGAGGCGCACGTAGCGCGCCAGCACGGCTGGGGTCCAGCGCACCTCCTGGGGCAGGGCCGTGGGCGCAAAGGTGCCGCGTGCCACTTCCGTCCAGGTACGGGCATCCGCGCTCACGGCAATCACATAGTCCAGCATATGCCCCGAGCGATCCGGGAGCGGCCGCGGCGTATAGTGCAGTCCGGCGGTCCACCACTCCTGACCCAGATCGAGCTCGAGCCAGTGCGGCGGTGGCGGGGTGGTGGTGCGCCAGGGCGTATGCCAGCTCGTCGCCAGGGCGCCATCAATCGCCCGCGCGGCCTCGAAGCCGACCTCGGCGCGGTCGGCGCGGGCGCTGCGCACCGGGATGAGTCCGCGGGCGGTGAGCCCCGGGGGGGCCGTTGGCGGTGCGCCCACCGTCACCATCACCAGATTGGACGCGTCCGAGCGCGGCGGCGTACAGGGAGGGCACAGCGCCATGACCGTATAGCGATAGGTGGTGCCCACGGCCACCTGCGTATCGGTGTAGGTGGTGACGAGCGCGCCCGTGGTCGCCCCAGGCAGGTCCACCGGCTGACAGGTGGATTGGCACACGGGCACGGCGCAGCGCTGCACCACGTAGCCGGCCAATTGGGGGTGGCTCACGGCGTCCCAGGCCAGCTCCACGCTGGGGACCACCTGGGCACTCACTAGGACAACCCACAGCAGCAGCACGCTTAATGTCAGCCAGACGAGCAGCACAAGCCAGGCGAGGCGGCGCATGCGGCGGCTCCTAGGGGACGGTGATAATATTGAGTTGGAGGTTTGTGGGGCTGGTGCTCGGTGGCGCCCCGAGCTTGCCGCAGATCGTCGAGGAATAGGGGCTGCGTCCGAAGGCATTGACCCCTGCCACGCGGAAGCAGTAGGTGACATTTTGGGTAATCGTCGCGTCCGTATAGGTGAGCGTGGCGAGGGGAAGGGCCTCGCCCCCGCGAGGTCGGTCATACTGCACCCGCTGGTGGTTTGCACACAGCGCTGCAGGGCGCCCAGTAGAGTACCGAAGCTGCCGCTCCGGCAGCCGAGCGCCCGGCGCATTAGGGGGTCACCGGCGGCACGGCGGCGGCGATGCTATCGAGCTGCACCTGTTGGTTCCGCATGGTGGCGAGAATCGCGTCGAGGTCAGTTGGGCTAATCCCCCCGCCCGCGGCCACCTGCGCCTGCAGGGCCGCGACCTGGGCCATCAGGGAGGCCTGGCTGGCGAGGAGTCCCTGCACATCAGAGGCAATTTCTTGCATGGCGGCGGTCTGTTGGGTCTGTTGGGCCACGAGTTCTGCAAGTGAAGCCATAAGAACCTTATCTTCCGTATCAATGGTAATTGTGCCTTTGACAATCGTCAGTTTCATAGATTTCCATGGTATGTGAAAAGGGGACATTGGTCAAGTTAGTGTTTGACGAAGCCCCCAGGCAGGCGTAGGCTACGGCCCTCTTGAGGAACATCCCCAACACACGGAGGCAGGTATGCGGCGTATGACGTTGGCATCAATAGTCCTGGCGATGGGATGGTTGTTTGCGGTGGTGGTCTGGGCGGGGAGCCCACACATGATCGAATGCTCGCAAACGATCAGTGGGAACACCGTGACAGTGGCAGGCAAAGAAGCCGGCTTAGGCAATGAGACGCAGGTCCACATCGAGCTCAATGCCGAAGCCCAGTGTATTAATCCGGGCTCGCATCATCCGAAGGCGGCCAACAAGGAAAGTCTCACGGCGGCAGGCGACTTTCCAGTGCAGAATGGACACGCTGACTTTAGTCTCAGCGTAACGGCGAGCTTTCAACCTTCCTGCTCGCCCCCAATGACCGTGATTTTTGTGGATGTATCCGCGTGTGATACAGAACATGGCGTGTGTTGTAGCTTTTAGCAGTTCGCCAGGCTTCGCAGGAAAATATCAGGCAGAAATCAGGAAAAAAACAGGCAGGAAACAAAACGGGCGACCAGCGGAGTCAACGCTGGTCGCCCAAGGACACGACCCTTAGCGGAGGGCATGCCCAATGCCGTTTTCCAGTATACTCCGTCAGCATTCCCACGTCCATAGCCATACTGTCAAGCGCGTGCTCGATGCCACGCTTAAATTGCCACCTCTCCAAGCGCAAGGTTTCAAACACCCAAGTGCAGGATGTTGGCTCATGTTGCCGGAAGAGTTTTCACTTATTCTTGCCCATGAATCTAAAGCGGTCACACAGGTACTGCTCGAAACTTTTTTGCAAACGGTCGGGCACCCTGGCGATGGCCCTGGGGGACGGCAACTGTGGAGGCGACTGTCTATACGACATTTTGTGCGCAAGGGATTGATGTCCAGAAGCCAGGCAGAAGAAGGGATCAAACAGGCGCTTGCGAAGGGGTATCTTTTGCGCCGATCATGCGGCAAACAGCGTTGGGAATATGCGATTCATTTTAGGGATATTTTGTACTAATAACGTAGTGTCCCTAGCGTAGGGACGGTTTGTGTCCCTAGCGTAGGGGCACATCTTAAGAGGGTGTATACCAGAGAAAAAGAAAGAGAAAAGAGCAATTCTTGCCATTAGAAGAGGAGACCCCCTATGACCGAGGAACAGGCAGCCCTGGCCCTGGCCATCGCCCAGGTGCCCCCCTAACGCTCCCCCGGCCGTGCGGGCACCCAGCGGCGGTACGGCCCGCGTTTCTGCCCCAGGCCCTGGCCTGGCTTCCGCCCGCTCCCTGGCTTACGGGGCTGCCGTGCCTCCCGCACCGCCCAGACGCGCTGCTCCAGGCAGTCGTCACAGAGCACCGACACGGACTGCCCGTCGGTCTCCTCGATCAGGCGCACCAGGAAGGGGTGCGCGCAGTCGGCACAGGCCCGCGACACCAGACATGTTTTCGGCAGCGGGGCGGTCACTTGGGCAGCCCTTTCCCCGTCACCAGCCAGGCGATCACGCCCGCCAGCACGGCCGTCAAGAAGCTGGCCCCGGCGCTAATCAGCGCCACACGCGCCGCGCCCGTGGCTTTGACTTGCTCCAGCTTCGGGGCGTCCATGGCGAGATGGACCCGCGTGTGCCAGTCGGTGGTGCCGTCGTGGCTGGCTCGCAGGCTGGTGACACTAGCTTCGAGCGTCTTGCTCGTGCCCTCCAGGGCCTGCACGGCGGTGTGCAGCACGGGGACGGTGGCGAGGGTGCTCTCGATGTGTCGGAGACTGACTTCCATCAGCCGCAGCGCCGTCTGAATCGCGGGATGGCCGTTGCCCTCATAGAGGACGCTGTGATGGTCCTCCACCCGGGCCTGCACGCTCAGGACTTTCTCCTGCAAGGCCTGGATCAAGAGTTCGCAGGTTTTGAGTTGCACCTGATACGAGTTGAGCAGCTCGGCGGTCAGTAGGGCGGGGGTCTGGACGTCAGGCACTGGTGGTCCCGCTTTCCCGGAGCTGGCGCAGCCGCTCACCGATATAGGCCACCCGCAGTGCCGCCCGCTGCATGGCCTCATAGAGCGCCCGGAGCAACTGCGGGCTGTCTTTCGGCACACACTCTTGCACGCCCTGGCGCAGCGCCTGCGTGGTCAGGTCCGTCTCCAGATAGCCACTCAAGACCACCACCGGGAGCAGCGCCGACTGCCCCATCGCCTGCACCAGGGCCGGCAAGCCATCCAGCCCCTGCTCGCCGGGCAGGCGCAGATCGAGCAGGATCACGTCACAGGGCGCCGAGGTGAGGGAGTGCCGGGCCAGCGCCAGGGTCGAGGCCACCACCACCTCACAGGGCTGCGGGGCAAACAGGCGGGGAAGCCCCTGCTGCACCAGGGCCGCAAAGTCCGGGTCATCGTCGATCAGGAGGACGTGTTCAAGCGGGAGCATCAGGGTCCTTTCCTTGGGGCCGTTGCTGAAACCGGTGGCGGTCCCAGGCCCGTTGCATGGCGGCCGTGAGGGCCTGCCAGAGGTCCGGGTCGTCTTTACAAATCGATTCCTGCCCGCCCAGCGTCAGGATATGCCGCCGCAAGGGGTCGGTCAGGTAGGCGCTCAGCACCACAATCGGGCGCAGCCCGCCGCTCTGCAGCATCGCCTGCACCAGCGCCTTGACCGCCGCCACGTCGCTACAGCCGGGCAGGCCGAGGTCAAGGAGAACGAGGTCGATGGGCTGCGTCCAGAGCACGACCAGCCCCGTTTCCAGCGAGGCGGCGGTATGCAGCATGACCGGCGGGGCGGACCAGGCGTGCGCCAGGCGGTACTGCACGAGCTGCGTCCAGGCCGGGTCGTCGTCGATCAGCAGGACGGTCTGGGGGAAGTCTGGGAGCACGTGACGTCCTAATCGGCGGCGGCCGGTTCTGGCGCCAGGCCCTGGCGTCCAAGGATCTCCCGGTGGGCGCGCCGGCCCAGCGCACTCACCAGCGCCTCCAGGCGTTTTTTCTGTTCGCGCGGCGGCAGGCGCTGAAAACTCTCCCGACTCACCAGCTCGTCCATCGCCGGCTCCAGGAGCTCGCCACGCCGCAGGCTCATGCGCCGGTAGAGGTCCTCCGGAATCACATGATTGAGCTGATCCGTTTTCTTCATCGGGCCCGGGAAATAGCGCAGGCGCTGTAACGTTTCCTCACGGGGACTGACCCGCGCCGTGCCGGTTTGCACCGGCGGCCAGCCCGGCAGCACCTCGCCCCACGGCGTCGTCTGCTGCTGCTGCGGCTTGCCAAAAATATCCGTACGCGCCTCGGCCCCAAACGTATGCGCGAAGGGCGCCCACATCCCCGCCACGGTCTCGGCAAACGTCGTGGGCTGCCGTACCAGGGTCTGACCCGCGGTGGTGCCCGGCACAATCCCCATGGCGTCCACACTCCGGATGGCGGCCCGCTGCGCCCCGACAAAGGGCGTGACGATGGTGGCCAGCTGGCTCATCACGCCGCGCGGGATATCGCCGGCCTCACGCCCCCGCTGGGTGCCCTGGAAGAAGCGCGCGATCCCCGTAAAGTACGACGAATCAATCAAAAACTCCAACCCTGCCTGGGCCGCCACGCTCAGGAGGGCCACGCTGTCATAGGCCACGGACACGGGCACCTCCTGGCGCACCTCGCGGCGGATATCCAGGCGCTCCCAGGCTTCAAGCGCCGCGGTCATAATCCCCAGGGGCAGTGACAGCGGTTCAAAGCGTCGGTAACTGTAATAGGTCCCGCCCACCAGGATGGCGTGGGGGACAAACCCCCGGGCATAGGCGCGCTCCCGTTCCTTGGGGTCATCGGGCGGCTGCCCGGTAATCATCCCGGCTTTGAACAGCGCGAAGACCGCCGCGGCCAGCATCACGCCGAGGATTTGCTTCGCCGCCACTTCGGCCTGCGCCGGGCTCAGGGCTTCGGGACCGAACTTCGGCATCCAGCCGGCCCACCGGGTGGCGTCCCAGGTGGTGTCTTGCCCCACGGTGCGGCCAAACTTGAACAGTACCCAGGGATTACCCGGCAGCAGTTCGAGGCCGCGCTGAATGAGCTGCGCCGGGGTGCCGGTAAACGGCGTCAGGATGTGGAAGAAGAGGCCGACGCCGGGAACGTGATGCAGGGATTGCAAGATGGTCGCCAGGCGCTCGCGCGGGCCGCGCATGATGCCCGTATTGGTCTTCGCCAGCTCTTCGTTAAAGGCGACACTGCGCATGGCCGTGGGGTCGGCCGCGGTGCGCATCTCGTCCACCACCCAGGCCTGTTCCCAGCGTGCCGCGCCCTCGCCGCTGAGCCCCAATTTCAGGGCTTCGTCATGGGCGCGCGCCGCCAGGTTGGCATCGAGCACCAGCCCGCGTTTGGCAATGTCCATGGCTTCCAGGGCCGCCCCAGGCAGGGTGAGAAGTTTCGGGATCAGATTGTTGCGCCAACGCAGGAACGCCACCTCCTCCCCCTGCCACGGCCCCGCCGTCCAGGTGGCGCGCTGGAGGCTGCCGCCTTCGCGCCCGAGTTCCATCTGCATGGCCGACTGGCCGTACTGAAACAGCGGGATCTGGGCGGCCTCGGGGGTGCCCCGGAACAGCCACCAGAACTCCCGGTACTGCTGCTTCATGCCCTTGAAGTACGTCCCCAGGGCCGGCATGACCGACGAGGCAAAGCGCTGTTGCTCCCGACCACTCCAGCGGGAAAAGGCGCCATCGAGCATGCCGGTGAGGGCCCGCAACGGCCCCTGCTCGACGATCTGATACAGGTCCACGGCGAACGTATTCACCGTCCAGGTCGCGGGGTTCGAGAGGAGCGAGTTGATGTAATATTCCATGAACAGCTGGCGCAGGGTCGGATTCGGGATACTGCGCCCGATCGCCCGCAAGCGGTCAAAGTCTTGCAAGCGCATGGCTTCAGCAATCTGCTCCCGGAGCCTGGCCACATCGCCGGGGGGAATGGTGCCTTCCAGGTCACGCAGCTGCTGAAGGACAGCGCTATGGCGCAGCTTCCCGCCGAGCTCTTTGAAGATACGCATGAGGCGCGCGGCACTGGACACTGACTGCGTCGCATAGGCCAGGGCGCTATGCTGGCTAAAGTATTTCTGGTCGAACTCGTCAAACTCCTCGGCGTTCCAGGCCCCGGTGCGGTAGGCCTGCGCCGCGATCTCAGAGGCTTCCTCGGCCATACTGAGCAGCGCCACGGCTTCGTCTTCGGTGAAGGCGTTGTGCTCTTGCTGCACCTGACGCAGGCGCCGGCGCAGGGCGTCCTCGTCGGCGTCCCACTCGGCGAGCTTCCGTTGCGCCCCGGCGTGCATGGCGGCAATCGAGCGGTATTCCTTGCGATACAGCGGCTCCCCGGCCGCTTCCTTCTGGCGCAGGCGGGTCATCTGATCGGGGGAAAAGATTTTGGCAATACTGTGATACGCCAGGAAGCTTTTGGCTTCGGTGCGCGGGCGTGGCGTCATATCGCGCGGCGTGGCGTCTTTCACCGGGATGAGGGGGCGGTCGTCCGCCTCGGGCTGGGTGACCTGAAGGCGGCCCATGGTCTCCCCGGCGCTCTGCCCCTCACCCTTAAAGATCCGTCCCGACTCGATGCGCCGCCAGATTTGCCCTGTCGTGTGCAGCCCCATGAGCTTCGCCAGACCGTCAAAGAACGCCTGGAATTTCATGATGAGCTTTTGGAGCGGCGTCGCGGTCCCGAGCGTGAATATGTGGCCCAGGCGGTCATTCAGGTGCTCGGCCGCATACTGCGCCCGCGCTTCCGGGCCGGCCGGATACCCCGGCATGCCCCCCTGCGCGGCAATGGCCTGGTCCAGGGTGGCGAGCTCACGGCGGGTGAAGAGCCCTTCGTCTTCCAGGAGATGGCCAAAGAACTCATGCGCGATGGTCGTCTCGGTGCGCTCCGGGCCGACCTGCATGACGTAGACCCCATCGGCCACCCGGTCGAGCCGGCCGGCGATGCGGTCGGCCTGGGTCAGCGGGCGCCCGTATCCCAACTGCATTTCCGCCTCGGTCGCACTGACCTGCTGGACGTTTTTAATATCGACATACGCCCGGTTCCCAGGGAGGTGCACCCGGAAGTGCCCGCTGGGGAGTTGCTGTACGCGCAGGCCTACCGGCTCCAGGCGGCTCTGCACCTCCTCGAGGGTGACCCGTCCCAGGGGCTGGCCCTCGGCGCCGACGCGGTGGAACAGGGATTGGCCTTTGGTGAGGACCTCGGTGCGCATGGCGTCCGAAAGGGGGAGGTAGTGGACGGTCTCCAGCTTCTGGGGCAGCGTGAGCGCCTCAATATGCAACGTCCCGGCCAGGTCGGGACGGTTCTGTTCCAGGTGCCGTAGTTGGCGTTGGGCGTGGCCCTGGGTCGCCGTCGTGTCCCACTGCTGCCCCTGGGCGTCGACAATCGCAAACCCCTGCCCTGCTTGCTGCCCCAGCGGGCGACTGCGATCTGGCCCGGTCGTGTCAATCCCCGTTTCCCCCACCCGCGCGTCCTTGTCCCACTGCCGCACGTACCGGGTGAGCCACCGGGGGAGGGTCTCGTCGTAGAGGTGGATGGCCCATTCGCCACCCACGCCGATTTCTTCGCCGACGAGATGGCGGGAGGGGCCAAACTCGCCGCCCTGCTCCGTGAGTGGCGCGGCAAGGAGGCGCTGGGCACGCTCCGTGCCGATGGCCTGGGCCAACTCCTGGTGCGTCATGCCCTTGTCAAAGACATACGCGCCGCCCTTGTGCCCCTGAAGCATGCCACGGTCTTCGCGGTGCGCCGAGGGGAACCAGTGGAGTTCGTCCACGTGCTTCCGGAGCGAGTACCTCTCCGCCTGCATGGCCCCCGTGGTCCACGCGATCCCGTCATAGCCGTGTTCACTGGCATAGCGTAGGGCCCACTTCAGCGCCACCTGATACCAGTCGCCCTGGGTGACGAAGGGGGCCAATGGCACCGCATCGTGTTTCCCCTGCCAGCCCCGCCGCAGGGCGTCATCGGCATCTTCCCAGGCCGCGAGCAGTTGAATCGCTTCGGCGGGCAGGCGGCCGTCTGATGCGGCCCGCTTCCCCTCGAGGAGCGTCATGCGTTGCCCCCCACGCTGGAGCAGTGCGTTCCAGAACCGATCACGAGCGGCCGTTTCCGCCTCTTCGAGGGCCGTAATCTCTCCCTCCTCACGAAACCCCCGCTCGCGTCCCTCCATGTTCCACTTCGACTGCACTTCCTCGAGAAACAGGTCCTTCCCCCCCTGCGCATTCACCCGGTCATTCATCCGCAGCCAGACCACCACGTTGGGCGTATCGCCGTAGTGCGTGTCGTCCGTGGTAAAGGCCTCAGCGGGAGCGCCGGGACTGCCTTCGGGCAGGACAAAGAGCACCTCGCGGTCGGAGCCGGGGACACTACCGGGCTCGGTCCAGCGGGTGTTGCGGGTAGGCGTGCGGTCCTTACGGGAGGCCACGAGGTAGTCCATAACCCGCGTCTGGGCCTCAGCCAGCGTGTCATGCATGCTGTCCTGCCCCCCGTGGGTGTTGACACGGTAGCCGCGCCCAACACGCTCAATGCTGTAGCCTGGCGCTTCCCTCGCACTCCAGATGGCACTCTCCAGGCCGCCACTGCTGCGTACCCACGTGGGGACGATGGGCTCCCCCAGCATCTTGAGCTTGACCTGCACCTGGTTCGCCTCCAGGAAGTCCAGGAGCGCCTGCTTCGTCACCGACCCCGACTGTTCATCGAGCCACGGCAGCAACCCCGACCACTTCAGTTCCTCCGCCTTCAGGCCACTCTTCTGCGGGGCAAGCAGGCTGCGCAGGCGCTCGACCGTAATACTGTTACCCACCTTCGTCTGCACAAAGCGCCGCAGTTGGGAGAAGAACGTCGGCGCCAGCACCGTCGTCGCCGCGTCCCCGCGTCCCCCTGTCCCCGTGTCTCCCTGTCCCTGCGGAATCACCTGGAGGCGCGATGCTCCCATGGCCGGCGGCGGCCTGAGCAGGACCATTTCGGTCAACTCCGGCACGACGGCATCTTCGGCGAGCATCGCATCGTAGCCCGCGTTGCGGGCTTCAATGGCTCCAACCGCCATCAGCATTTCGTAGGCATCGGTGTAGCGCGCCCAGTCGACGTCGGGATAGCGGGCCCGCAGGGCCTCGCCCAACTGCCTTTGCCCCGTTGGCGTCCCGCGCGAGGTGCGGGAAAGGGCGTTGTCAGGATACGTGACGCCCCCGAGCGTCTTCAGCTGCTGATAGGCCTCATCCCCAAGAAGACGCTGGAGGGCGGCGTTCCCCGCGTCCACCTCCGTCGCCCCCAGGTCGAGGAGGCGCTGAGGGCGAAAGACCAGCGTGGTTTCCTGCTCAGCCCCCGGCCACTGGTGGGGGGAGACAAACCCTGGCGTCACGACACTAAAGTAGGCACCATGGGGCTTCGTGTAGTCCGCCGTCGTGTCGTCGAGCCGCGACAAGGTAAAGACCCCACGCGCGCGTTGCATCGCCAGCGTGGATGGGGCCGCGCCCCCCTGCCCCTGCGGCATCACCTGGAGGCGGCCGGGGCGGCTGGGTGCAGTGGTGTCGTCGGCGTCCTCGCCCCCCTCGTCAGGCTCGTCGGTCACCACCACGTCGTCGGCCTGCTCGCCGGCCGTGAGGTCGGTTTGTTGCAGAATCTCCAGGAGCCGGTCTTGCGCCACGGGGAGTTCCTGCGTGTACGGCAGGGGCTTGGCGAGTTCGGCACGCAGGGCGGTCTGCTCGTCCACGTACTCCTGGCGCCAGCGCTGCCAGTTGGCCATCTCGCGGGCCGGGCGCCTGGTCGCATCGTCGCGCAAGGCTTGCAGCACCACCGCCGCGTCCTTGAGCTGGAGGGGCACCTCATACTCGGCGACGTGCTGCTCGGACTGTCCAGGCACGGTCCAGGCGAGGGTGGTCAGGTGCACGTGTGTCTTACCGTCCGCATCGACCCAGGCGCCTTTGTTATAGCCGCTCACCGTGAGCTGGAGAGACGGGAGCGTGCCAAGATAGGCCCCCTCCGCGCTCCCAGCCGCAACAAGCATGGCGCCTTGTTCCAGGTCGCGGGCCCAGGCCAGCAGTTGGGTGCCAATGGTCTTGTCGTCCGTCAGTGGCGTGGTCTGTCCCCCCACGGTCATGGTCAGTGGCGCCTGGAGGGCCTCCGTGAGACGCGCCTGCGTCGCCTGGCGTTTTGCCACGGCCTCTCCGGCCTCGGCGATGACGTTGGGGAGATGCACCTCGGCGCGCCGGCGCTGCTTCAACTGGGCACGCTGCGCCTCCTGGCGCACGGCCTGCATGCGCTCAATCTCGCCCTCGAGGGTGACCTTTTCCATGACCAGCGGGTTGCCACTGGCGGCCGCCGTGGCTTCGCTGGCACTGCGCAGGGCCGCATCGCCCACGTCGGCAATGCTGTCGCCCTCGAAGGTGCCTTCCAGGAAGGACCCGAAGGCGCGCTGCTTGCGTTCCACCGTTTGCCACATATAGGCGTCAAACGACTCTTCGGTGACGTAGCGGTATTCATGGACGGGCTTGCCCCAGGCGGCATGCAGATTGCCAGGGCGGAGCATCCGCCCCACGCGCTGGGTAATCTCGTTCGGTTTCCAGGGGGAATCGACATGATGCAGGGCAAAGACCCGGTCCTGCACGTTCATGCCTTCCCCCATCTTGGCCGTGGACCCGAGCAGGATGCGCACCCGCCCGTCGCGCACGTCCTGAAACAGCTTGGCCTTGCGCGCGTCGGTATTGGCGTCATGGATAAAGGCCACCTGCTCCGCCGGAATCCCCTGCGCCACGAGCTTGCGCTTGATATCGGTATACACCGAGGTGCGCAGCCGGGCTTCCTCGGCGGTTTCGACCTCGGCCGGTGGGGCGCCGGCGTCCTCAGCGGTGGACGGCCCCGTGTCGCGCTCCTCTCCCGCCCGCGGGATGCCCAGATCCAGAAACACCAGTTGCGTGCCGCGGTAGTCGGCCGTCTCCTGCCAGAAGGCGACCAGCCGCTCCACCACCGCCTTCACCTTCGTCTGTGCCGGCTCGGGCGTCCCCGGCACCATCAGGCGCAGGTCGAGCGCCGCCTTGCGCCCGTCGCTGGTAATTTTCAGCATGTTGTCAATCTTCGGGTCGACGTTGCCGAGGTTCTTGGCCCGCTGCAGCAGCGTCTGGACATAGGCCTTGAGCTCCGGCGAGGCCGGCACCGCCACCACCTGGGGCGCCCCGCCGGCCAGATCGGGCCGAGGTAAATTGAGCATACGCTGCGTCTGAATATCGAAGGCCTGGCGCATCTGCCCCAGCAGGACCCGCGCATTGCGGAACTGGCTGAACGAGGTGCGGGAGACAAAGCCGGCCCCTGTCGGTGAGACTTCCATGCGGGTGACGGTGTCGGCAAAGGTGGCAGCCCAGGCGTCAAAGTGCTCCAGGCCCTGCGCCTTGAGCAGGCCGGGTTGCAGGTAGCGCTGCATCGTAAAGGTTTCGGCAATCGTGTTGCTGATCGGCGTGCCGCTGGCAAAGTACACGTTGCGGCCATTCATAAGTTGCTGGATGTAGCGCACCTTGGCGTACAGGTCAAAGGCACGGTCGGCGCCCTTGCGCGTCCCCAGGCCGGGCATCCTCCCTATCTTGGTGGGAAAATAGAGGTTTTTGAACTGGTGCGCTTCGTCCACGAGCAAAGAGTCCACGCCGAGTTCCTCGAACGTGAGTTGCTGCTCCTGCTTCTCGACCTTGCGCGCCCCGCGCAGTTTGGCCACCAGGCGCTGCTTGGCCTTTTCGAGTTCTTTGACGGTGCGGTCGCGCGCCTGCCCCTTGCGGTCGCGATCCTGGGGCATCCCGGCCACCACCTGGTCAATTTGGCGAATTTCCTGTTGCAGCAGGTGGTTGAACC
>ERZ1292637.420-Hain-H14-01um-R3-420-length-25572-cov-5_pt1 | contig 25572 bp, 39 predicted proteins | sample MGYA00564405_ERZ1292637 | MGnify/ENA primary metagenome ERZ1292637 (study PRJEB36523, sample SAMEA6512645) | groundwater metagenome | collected 2019-01-09 | study: AquaDiva: Metagenomics assemblies of 32 groundwater samples | reverse complement strand
TTTTTGCCATGGATATGCTTGGATATTCTTTGATGTGTAATGCGTTAATAATAATACTACATTACATTGCTGTCAATACAAGGAGGGGCTTGACAAACATCTTGCCCGGGTATAGGATGTTCTAGGGCCCAGGGAGGATGGTTATTGCGTTTCCGGCCTTCCTGGCCCCCAGAGGCCCCTTTGCTCCCAGTGCCGTGTCTGGTGTTGTGTCTCCTATAGGTATATTTTTTCCGAAACCCTATAGGATTTTTTCTCCGAGTTCGCGCGAAAGGGAAAGCTGTCTTTCCAGTAGCCGTGACCGAACAAATCGAATCGACCCGATTCGTTTTGATCGCGGCTACAACGAAGGCCGGGTTAAAATTAATTATGGAACTTTACAGAACCTTCTAGAACTTTATGAAGAATGCTAAAAGAAGTAAAAAAAAGATTACGAAAGCACAAGAAGTCCACCGCCTTTACGGCCGTAACCCGGGCCTTTTAGACGACCGCGAAAAAGACATCGTAGAAAAGTATTACGGATTCGGGGGCCACATGAGGCATACCCTTGAAGAAATCGCGAGGGATTACGGTATTACGCGCGAACGCATTCGGCAGATAAAGCATTACGCGGTAACTAAATTAGAAAACAATGAAACAAATTAAAACAAACGAAAAAAATAATAAACTAATAATAGACCTCACCCCCAAACTTTTGGCGGGGTCTCGTGGGTACCCGAAGAAATTCGGGAGATATTCGTGTAGTCAGCTATTTAAAATGCTTGAGCATTCGAAAATACCGTGGGGAATTCCTCCCGAGAAATATTTCGATGTAGAAGAACCGGACCTTGAAGGTGCGTTACGTATGATCAATGGTGTCCAACAGCACGAGCTTGTCCAGAAATACCTTGACCAAAGCAAAAACGAAATTAAGTTCGAGTATTTTTACTATGGGGACGGGGACCCAAGAAATGGCACGACACAATATATCGAAGAACAGGGAGGAATGCCCATTGTGATCAAACCAATCTTTACCCTTGTCGGCAAGGTAGATCATCTCCCGGAAGATTCGGTGTGGGAAATTAAAACCTCTTCGGCCGCATTCACGAAGTCAAAAGATTATCATGACCACCAGGCAAAACTGTATTGTGTTATATGCGACCGGCCGAAGGCATATATCCTTCAACCGCTTGTCCAGGATGGTCGTTTCGTTTTGAAAGAGATCGGCCAGGTTGAACGAGACGACGAATGGTTTGCGGGGGAAATGCGGCGCTTGGTGAATTACCATGAACGGCTCGCTATTATCCATAATAAATAACATATGCCCAAATTTTCACCCTATCCATCTGCGCCCGACGACCTCGGCTCAACTGGCGCCCCCGGACCGAATGAGGCGGAGTCGGATGCTTCATTGACAAGAGCAATGGAAGATGCTATGACGAACCTTGAAAGACTTGAGAGACAGCAGATGACTGCGACTGAAGCCATGCGTCTTGAAACCCTGCGCCAATACCACCAAGTGAGAGAAGGGCACCCGCGGTGGATAACGACATCCGGCTCATTCCCATTGACCTACGCCCCCGGCGTATCGGCCTACGACCCTGGCGCAGCAACGTCATCTAGAAACCCTCGATACGGCTATAACGAGTATATTACGGTTGACCAAGACATGTGGGACAATGTCTCGTTCAGATACGATACCGTACAGCCCAAAAAGGCAAAAAAAGAGCCGACCCAGTTGGTTCAGCTCGTTGAGGGAGCCGAAGTGGGCACCATGTGGGACCACATAAAGTGAGTTTGTCTAGACTTGCAAAAAATTCATGGGTATGCTAACCTGGACTTGTCAGACTTATTAGTAGATTAATTAATAAATTATAAAATTATGTTTTGGGGAAATGAAAAAACAAAGGAGAAAATAGACACTGAGCTCTCTCTTTATGAGAAGCGTCGTAAGCTCGAGATAGACGAGCAGCTTAGCGAATGGCGCCGGAGCCAGAAGAATCGTGCCGTAGAAGAAGTTCTTTCCGAGACGGAGGCAGTTCGTCAGAACGCTCAGAAATTTTTTAAGAAGTTTCATGAGGACGAAGTGTCTTTTAGGGGAGAATTTGCCGAGAAGAACAAGACCCTATCTCTACTTGACGCAGAGATAGACAAGAAGAAAGGTCTCTCCGCGCAGGTGCAGACTGATTTCGAGGCCCGAGGTCTTCTTCGCGATCGCGCCGCGAAAGCAGAGAAAGAGAAGGCGGACGCGGTTGGCGCCGAAAAGGACGCAATGATAACGCTCCTTAAGGCTGAAAATACCGATCTTCGAACGAACTACAACACCCTGCTTGGTAAGGCTGTTGAATCTCTTGGTAAAGCTGCCGACAAGGAAGCCGTGACGAAGGTTGTGGGGTTCGGTCCCTCGAGTGAGCCCAGGAAAGTTTAGTCTTTCTAGTTCTTTGTGCGACATAAGAATATTTTGTCCCTAAAGCCTGGGCCTTTTTAGACCCAGCACTGTATGGAGAAAATGAAAGTAGTCCTAGTCGATGTGGATGGTACTATCGCAAAGATTGACCACCGTCTGTATCTCGTCAAAAAAACACCAAAGGATTGGGAGGGATTTTACGACGCCTCCGTGAAGGACGAGCCGCTTACCGAAAACATAAAGATGATCAAAGAAGACATGGCGAAACTTGAAGCAACTCCGGTTTTCGTAACCGGACGTTCCGCCGTAATCCGCAATCAAACCGCCAAATGGATCTACGAACACTTCTTCGGACTAGACAAAGAAGACCCTTCCGAGGATTTCTTGAGACATCTCTTTATGAGAAAGGAGGGAGACCACCGGGAAGACCATGTTGTCAAAAAAGAAATCTTTGACCTGCATCTCGTGTCCTACGATATCTTAAGGGCTTACGAAGATCGTCCTAGGGTTGTCAGAATGTACCGCGGGCTTGGTCTCGACGTAGTAGATCTTGGCCCGGGGTATGAATTCTAGTTGGTATTGCGCCCGGGGACCCGGCATGGTATATTGTCCACGTTACTAGCCAGTAATAATAAAATATGTATTACCGAATCTCAGCGACCATCTTCTTCTTTCTCTTCGCCATTGGCGTGTCTGTAGTAGGTGTTCCGGCATGGCTTACGGCCCTAGCGGCGGTTGCGGCAGGCGTTTCTCTGGCGCTAGATGCATAGTCAGGCGTGAATTGAACAAAGCACTCTTGACGGAGTGTTTTTTGTTTGTATACTGTAATAATGCTTAGTCATAAACAGAAAGTTCGCCTAGCCAGACATCCGGGTATGCAGACTAGGGGAGAACGCCGTAGGGGATCCCCGATCAATCAACCGGGTCATGGGATGATGATCTCGCGCTTATTTTCAACAAGGGCCTGGGAAGAAAGAAGGAGAAGATTAGAACATAAAAATAAGGAGGCGGTAGTACTTGACAAAGATTCCCCGGGGGTATAGCATAAGGGTATGGTGTTTATTATGTAAAGCATCAACCAGATTATCGGAATTGGCAGGAATGGTACTCTCAACATTATTTCCTAATCCTTAACCTATGACCACCTTCTTGGAGGAGACGATGAGGGAGTTCAAAAATAAGTTCATTGAATATCGTTCTGATTACAAACCTCACTTTGTGGAATGGAAACAGAGCGAAACAACAAGCGCAGAAGATGCGATTGACTGGCTTGTCTCCCGCTTCACCCTCCAGAGGAAAGAGATGAGGGAGATGGTGGAGGGGCGGAAGGATATAGAAGATATTATCAGCAGACACAACGCACGAATCCTGAATGAGTTTCAACTTCAAGGGAAACCAGATATGCCGATGATTGCTTATGATGAAAGAATATGTCTAATACCAGCAATGGAAAAAGCAACGAAAGAAACATTAGACGACCTCGCCACCGCCCTGCGGGAGATGGTGGTAGAAAATAAATCAGTAACAAATGAAAATTAAAACTCTACAGACCCCATACCACTCACTCGCATTCACTTTCGACTACGTGCCGGAGGTGATGAGGTATTGCAAACTTCTCCAGTCCTCATGGGGCTGGCAGGCGTTCAGCTACAATGCCACTCACAAAGCCTGGGTCTTTTCCTCCCCACAGATTGTTGAAGCGATAACCGAAAAGTTCCCACAAACCATGCTTGAACACCAGGTAAAAGACCTTCTCCACATCACTGAACTTGAAAATTTGGCGGAAGAAGTTAAACTTAAAGAAATGATTGCACTCAAAATATCCGAGAATTCATCCAATTCATCTATAGAAATCCCCGGCCTCAAGGGCGGAGCTAAGGTCCTGTATCCCTTCCAGCGTACGGGGGTGGAATTTCTTGTCCGCAGTGGCGCGCGTAGCTTGCTCGCCGATGACCCTGGGCTCGGTAAAACTGTTCAAGCGATAGGCGCCATGCTTCACCTGGGGTCCCCAACGACTCTTGTGGTATGTCCAGCCACGATGAAATATACGTGGGAAGCCGAAATAGAGAAGTGGAGTAGCCTTACTTCTTGCGTAGTGAACAGTAAGACAAAGATTCCCAAGATAACGAGTCAAGTGATCGTGGTGAATTATGATTTGCTCAAACGGCATATCATCGAATTAAGCAAAATAAAATTCGGGATGATGATCCTGGACGAGGCGCATTATATTAAAACATCAAATACGATTCGGTCAAGAGCAGTTCGCGTCCTCTCACGCAACGTTCCTTATATTATTATGTTAACCGGAACGCCAGTTCTAAACCGCCCGGCCGAACTGTTCAATCCCCTCAGTATCCTTGACCCGAAGAAGTGGAATAACTATTACCGGTTCGTGTATAAGTATTGTGGTGCTCACCAGACCAGGTTCGGGCTCGATGTATCCGGGTCCTCTAATATAGAAGAACTTTCCAGAGAATTGTCAAGTGTAATGCTCCGGAGACGTAAGGAGGAGGTCCTCAAAGACCTCCCGAAGAAGGTGCGCGTAGACATCCCCGTGGAGCTTGACAAAGGTTCCCTGGGGGTATACCACAAGGCGTATGGAAGCTTCGCAAAGTTCCTTAAGGAAAATAAGGGGAAAAAGGACGCCGAGGTCGCCCAGGCACTCCAGGCCGAAAAATTGGTCAGACTTAATGCCCTTCGGCAGATCGCTGGTAATGGCAAGGTTGACAGTGCTGCTGAAATCATACGGAATGTCATCGAGGGGGGTCAAAAAATTATTGTCTTCTCTTCGTTCGTCAATCCTCTTAAGAGCTTACAGGATATCTTTGGGGATGGATGCGTTCTCCTTACCGGACAAACCCCGGCCAAAGAGCGTTTTGAGATCGTCAAACGGTTCCAGGAGGATGAAAAGATTAAGGTCTTCCTTGGAGGCGTGATGAGCGCCGGGGTTGGGATCACCCTGACCGAAGCAAGCAACGTGCTTTTTCTGGATTATGCCTGGACTCCGGCCGCACATAAACAGTCCGAAGACCGCGCCCATCGTATTGGTTCAAGGCATGAGAGCATTACGATCTACCAAATGCACGCCGTTGGAACCATTGATGACATCATGAAGAAGGTTCTAAAAAGGAAGAGGGGCGTGGTAGACAAGTTGGTGGGGCCCGGAGACGACCAATCCGCGATTAGCATGGTGCTGGACGAAATTATTAAGGAACTTAATTAAATAATTATGAGCAAAAATTCTGGGGACAAAAATAAGAAGTTAGCACGCACTGGGCCCTCCCGTGGGTTCGGAATGGAGAAGATAATAACAATGAAAAGACCGTTGCACACTTATTACCCGACAGAAGATATAGGGTACTATGAGGGCTGTGATCTTTTGGGGTACATGGAATATGGGGACTCATTTCTATTTTCCCAAGGGATGGGGTTCGAGAAAGGGAAAGATAAAAGGGTTGTCTTTGCTGTTTCCAGACACAGTTTAGAGCAGCTCCTTAAAAATTATCCGGCTAAAGGGGGTCCTGAGAAATCTATGCTAGAATAATTCCATGGAAATTTCCTTATGTTGCGGCGCGGGCGTAGCGCGCGTATCAGATACCAAGGAAGATAAAATCTTCTGTATGAATTGCGGCCAACACTGTTATATTAAAATTAATAGAGTTAATAGGGTTAAAATTATTAAAACTACCGCGTATGAAAAAACAAACTAACCAGACTGAAATGATTCCATCTCCCTATGTTAATCCTCGAACCGCGTCCGAGAAGGTTATCACTCAAGAAGAGATGGACTCCATAAAGAAACTCCTAGGCGTGGAGTGTCTTCTTATCGTGGCGGACACCAAGAAGCACGAGTGCGACCCCAATAAATGTACTGGACATAAATACTCCATTAGACAAAATGGCTTTTCCCAAGAACAGCTTCTGGGTTTCTTTGTTGGAGCTGCGGATAGGGTCAATCGAGGAATCGATGTCCCCGGCGACAGCTCCGAGGTTCTTCCTGGCGGCTGGGTGCAAAACAAAACTAATCAGGTGCTGAGGGGGGATGGTTTCTATATATCCTACAATCCCAAAACTGATGGAGACTCGTTCTCCGATATCCTGACAAAAATAGTTCAGGCTATAGGAGGGAAGGATTTCGAAACCACCCGCGGAGGAGAGGAAACCGCCTTATATGACGGCGCATGCTGGAGAATTCTCTCCGGGGATTTCAGGGGAGAATATCTTGAAGCATTTCCTGGGGGCCTGAAGGCGTGCGTCTCCGTGTATGAAAAAAATAAGAAGAAGCACCGTAATCCTTGGTCAACAGACTAAGGTATAGTCTAGGGAATGGATGGAAAGTCACTTATCGCGAAACTGAAGAAGAAATCCCCAGGTACTTCCGGGGCTGTATATGATGCGCTTAGCAAACTTGGTTACGTGAAGGGAAACAAGGAAGCTGATAAGGGAGTGGCAACCAAAGAGCATACCGAAGACGTGAAGAAAAAACTGCTTGACAAAAAGTCCAAGGAAGAATAAACTACATATAGTTCGTACGCTCTTTTAGGCCGTGGCAGAAGAAGGAGTCGCCAGCTCCTAACGCACCGGGGGTTAAGCTGCAAAGCCTAACAAACGGGTGGCGAACGAAATGTACCGATAAGGCTGAACAAGCGCGAGTACGTACAACTCGTTTCGGTGGCCCGAAGGCGCAATCCAGGGTCCCCATTAAGCTTCGTAAGAAGAAGACAAATCGTTTTGTAACATTACAAATGATGGCTGTATCTTCTTGGGGGTAACCATTCCCCCCGTTCATCAAACCCTGGACTCATGACTCAGGGCGAACGTGGCTGAATAATCGGACATAAGATAGCTTGCGAGTAATCATTACTCTCGTCGGCCTTGAAGAGCGTAGGAATTCTAGGTATTAAAAGAATTAAAATTAAAATTAAATAAATATGAAAAAAGAAGATAAACTTAAATTACTTAAAAAGGTTCACAAACTTAAGGAAGTAGGCTTCAACAGCCTACAGGTTTCGAATCGTTTGGGCATCCCGCTCATAAGAGTTAACAAATTTTTTGCGACCTCGGTGCCGGGTCCCGAGAACAAAAAGATTTGGATTAAAAATACTCGATACGACAATCTCGCTCAAAAAAAGGAGGCCGAAAAAGCAGCCTCTCGATGAGAAGTGCTGTGAGCAGGGGTCATACCTGTTCGTGAGACGCGACAGAGACGCGGTGCCTCACAGGGCTGGATACGCCCACAAAGGCGGTCGCACCCAACCACAAGCCGATTAGTGAATCACGGCGTAGTGTTATATCTGCTTCGGGTGTTTCCGCTTCAACGTGCGGGCATATCTCCCTAACAGCTCCGTACTTGATTTCTATTGAGACGAGGTCTTCGTTTCCAAAAACTTTAGCGTCGCAACATACAGCAAGCACTGTCGTACAAACTCCCTGCTCACAGCACTCCTCTTTCAAAGAACCCCCTCGCGCACGACTCCTTGTGATTGTAGTGGGAATCAGACCAATTCTTTTTTAAGAATCATCCTGTACCCTCACGGGTAACAGCACCCTGCAATCCAAGAAGTCGCCCACTCTGTGGGAAGGCACGAACTTTCGCTCGTGCGCGAGAGAGTCCTTCTTCCGCTATCTATTATACAACATATCAAAGAGCAGGTGGAGCGTTATGCACAATTCATTCAGTTATCTTTTGCCAATTCAATGATGTGGGGAGGGATTTTCATAGTTATTTATTTAAGTGCGGATAATGAGATTTGAACTCATACTTGAGTGGTTTTAAATCACTTTCCTCTACCAGTTGGGATATATCCGCTTTCATACACATTTCTTTATCTCCTCTCGTAAGGGTTAACAAATTTTTCGCGACATCGGTACCAAATTCAGAGAACAAAAAGATTTGGGTTAAAAATACTCGATACGATAATCTGGCTCAAAAAAGGGAGGCCGAAAAAGCGGCCTCCTAACGGGGCGGTAGCGAAATGCCTCGTATCCTAGAACTATGTGTCCACCTCGCCCTCGGCCTTCCAGTTCGTCGGGACAAAGACGGGAACCTTGCCGATCGTTCCCTCGTATACACGCCATCCGTTCCTTTGTTGGTGGACTTTTTTCGTGTAAACGAACATCCCCTGCATGACGGCGCAGTTGCCAACGCGCATATGAGCAAGGGCGATTGCCCGCCCCATCTCGCCCGCGTCGGCGATGTCAACTGCCGCCTGCTTCTCGAAGCAGGCCACCACTTCGTCCGGCACCGGCTTGTTGAGGGGGAAAGTCCTCTGGGCCAATGCCGCGGCCGCCGCGAAAAGAAGGACAACGAATGCAGCGAACATCAGCAGTTCCTTCTTGTTGCGCTTCCTTGCGCACTCTTCGTGGATATACTTCATCCCCACGAGACGATGCCGATGCTCGGACAAAACACCGTAATGACGCAGTGGGCAGAACCCCAACACATTGGGGTATTTGTGCGTGTAAAGCATAAACCCTCCTATTCAATGATGTGGTTGTAGTCAGCTTCAATTTGCTCGTAGGTGCTTAACGGTCTTTTGGGCCCTGGCGGCCCTCTCTTGCCGCGTCCCAGCACCTCTCTTTCGGGTTTTCGTTCGAGTGCCACGCCCGTACCCCGCCCATCATATTCTGATGGAGGTAATAAGAGTCGTGGTCGTGACAAATGGGCTTCCCGCAGAAATCGCAGAGAGCCACAGTTGCTAACGGTTGTTTGCCGCAGAGACACATAAACCCCCCTATTGAAGATGTTTGACTCGGTTCTCGTGAAGGGCTTTGAGAATTTCAAATGCCCCCTCACTACTCACACCCTCATTATAAGGAAAGATGAAGGTAGTATTGCCTTCCGGTTCAAACTCGACCTTCATATTTTCCTCCTTTCGAGGTGATACGGTAAGATATGACAAAGAGCCCTATTCAGAATAGTACCATATTCGTAAAAAGAAACCACCCCCAGGGGTGGTTAATATACGTCCGGAGGCGGTTAATATACGTCGCCGTTTTCTTCGGCCTTTTGGTTTTCGTACTCGCCGTATTCCGGGAATTTTCTGCGGATGAGTTCCAGGCACGCCCCGAACATCGCGCCAAACACATCGTTCCAGGTCTGATAACGCTTCGGGTGGGTGGCCAGGTACTTTTTTATTCTTGGGATGACGGGCAACAGCGCGGTGGTGATGATGTAGTTGAGGTCTCCGGCCGTTTCAAGGTCGGCTCCGCCCTCGACTAATTCCCGCTTCCTTTTTTCAATGTACGGCATGGTTCCTCCTCGCGAGAGAAAATACGGAAATGATAATCCATACCGTATTCAATCCGACGCCGGGCCACGCTCCTTGATATGCGAAGGACGCTATCAGAAACGATGACCCGACAATGTTTAGTCCCTGATACCAGATACTGTCTCCCTCCGCCTTCTTCAGGGACACCAGAAGGAACGCCGTAAGGACAAGAGCCGTCCCCACCCAGCCGACGATTTGAAAGAACAGAAAGAACGTTAGCATGATTCCTCCTTATCGCAGGATTGCGATGGTTACATGAAGAGCTTCCTCCAGCGTTGCGACGCGGAAACCGATGGCCTCCAGGATCATCCCGTGTTCATGGATGTTCCCTTCTTCCATTACGCAGACAACGGGGATGTGGTTGCCCCATGCCCACGCAATTTCCATCACGGTGCCGATGGAGATTTTCTTTGCCCCCAAAAGATTGACGAGCAATACATCGCAACGAGTCGCATCCCAATGATCACGGGTCATTATCCCCCGATTGGTTGAGAGCGTGCCGAATTTTTGATAGCGATTGCCGTCAGCTGTCATCAGTTCATCGAGCGTTGCGAGATATTCCTTGCCCCTCATTGGAGAGAGACCCGTAATGCCGTGTTTGGCGAGTTCGGTAATGGCAAAATCTCGCCACTCGGTAGAACCTTGATACGATAGGCCGGTAATCGGCCCCGCGAGATAAACGAGCTTACTCATATGTTTATCCTCTAAATTAGTGTTTAAGAGAAAGAGCTGGCTGGACGACGGTATCTTACGGTCGCCCGTTGATTTAATTCCCCTTGCATTATATACTCGAACAATGAAAATTGCAATGACCGATGCGGAGACCACCGGCCTTGATCCTCGAAAGCACGAGATCATAGAGATCGGCCTCGTGGTCTTTGAGAGTGAGGCGCCATTTACTATTATGGACACCCTGGACATTAAAGTTAAGCCTGAGCATATAGAAACCGCATCGCCTGAAGCTTTAAGGATTAACGGCTATAAAGAAGAAGACTGGAAAGACGCGGTAAGTATTGACGAAGCTATGGAAATGTATCGTAGTAAGGCGCGCGGGTGCATTTTTGCCGCACACAACGTTATTTTTGATTACTCATTTATTGGACCTGCGCCCAAAAAATTTGACGACTTCGATCGTCATAAAATTGACACATTCTCATTGGCATGGGCTAAAATTCCCCACGACAAGATGAAATATTGGAGTCTAAAAAGCATCTGTGAATATTTAAATATATCCCCTGAGCCCGAAATACATCGGGCGATCAACGGGGCCATGTCAGCGTATCGTGTATACGTCGAGCTCATGCGTATGCCGTCGCCATTATTTTGACTCTGGCATTATTTTAATGACCAGCTCGGAGGCCTTCATTTGTGATATTTAATCACGGAAGAGCGTCAGGTTCGAATCCTACCTGGTCGTACTGAGACACCATTGCGCTTGACAAGAAATTCATGGTCCCTATACTGGTAAGTATATGACCAAGAAGAAAGATGGGTTGACACTACGTCCTACCGGGGACCGGGTATTGGTATTGCCGGATAAAAATGAAGAAAGCGTTACGAACTCCGGTCTTATTGTTCCAACAAAAGATCAAAATATAACCGGTGTCGTGGTTGGGATAGGGCCGGGCCGAACATTGGACAGCGGGGACTTCGCTGAGATCGGTATTAACTTCGGCGAACGAGTACTTATTGGTAGATACGGACATGACGAAATTTCTTTTGAGGGTGAGAGATATTATCTTGTTCCGGAGAGTTCTGTACTGGCGATAATTGAATAGGTCATGAAAAAAAGAAACTTTACGGCTAGGACCGTCTTCTATGATCTTAATGAAATGACCGGCCATGAATTTAAGAAGACGATTGATTGGTTGAGGAATACGGCGAACCTCTTAAAGAAAGAGGGGCATAGGGCGTTTAACAAAAGGTTCATTACTAAATTAATGAAGTAAAGCTATGTGCGAACACCGTTCAACTGAGGTGATTGGGTGGCTTGGTCCCAAATTGGGGAATCTTCGATGCAAGAATTGTGGAGAGTATGTTGGGGCATTAAGCCTGGATGACGACATGATCGCCCGGATAGATAAGGTCTTCGAAGAGATCGAAAAAGAGAAGTGTCAAGCTAGGGAGGTTCTTGACAAAGATTCCTCGCGGGTATAGAATGGAGACGGGAGCGCTATGAATAGCGGACGGTGTTAGTAGGCTTTGACAGGGATGGAATAAGATGGTCACCTATAGGAGCAATGGGGCTTATGAAACCTTATTGCATAAGTTTGGTTAATCCAGAGAAGCAACGTCTTCCGAAGGAGAAATATTCCAAACGGTTATCTATTTGTAAGTTCCCCAAACCAAACTGCTGAAGCGGCGAGGCATGGGAACTGAAGAAACCTTTTACCATTTCCCGCAAACACCCTATTGATGGACTTAATCGGCCTTCAACCATCAAGTCTACCCCCTTATGGGGACCAAAAACTATTCAGCACGCTTCTTCTTCAAGGACTTGACGTCCTGCGCAGGGCTTTCGATCGCGAGGTAATCTAGGCAGACGGGGGGTGACACCTTGTGGCAAGGCGGACCCTCATAAACCAAAAGTTCCCGGACCATCGAAGGTCTTCGCGGGCTGCGAAGCCCGTTCACCGTGCCGGAATAGGTAGACGGTACAGTGCGGCGTAGACTAACCGTAGTACAGGGCCATAACACGCTGGTGCACTCTGCGGATAAAGCTTATGTGAGGTGCAAATCCTCACCGGTGGAAGCGTTGTTGGAGCACTGGGGGGGGTCGTCTAGAGGTAGGACTGAAGTTTTTGAAGCTTCGTACCTTGGTTCGAATCCAAGCTCCCCAGCCCTAAGCGATACTTAATACACTTAATATATGAAAAAACTTTCCCCAGAAATCATAGAATTTCTAGACCACTCGAATAGGATCGAGTCGGAGTATTCGAAGCGCGCGTTAACTGACGCCAAGAGGGCATGGCGTTTTGCTATGACTGCCGAGAAGATGACGGTTCCATATATCTTAGAGATTCAGCGGCTTCTTCTTCACAGAATTTCTCCGGACCTTGTTGGGTTTCGCACTTATCCGGTAAGGATTGGGTGGCAGGTTAAGGGATTTGAGAGCATCGAAACTTTCGAGCGACAGCTCCAGATGATTTGCGACGCCATGAATGATCCTCTTGACAAGATGTCGAAAGAAGGTAGAGAAGAGATTGCGAAGAACGCTCATGTCGCCTATGAGGCCGTTCATGCTTTTGGGGACGGAAATGGACGGTCGGGCCGCATCATCTACAACTGGCACCGGCTTCAGCTGGGGCTGCCTATTCATATTATTCACGAAGGGGATGAACAGTGGGAGTATTATAAATTATTCGATCAAGTTAAACCAATATGAGGATCGCAATAGATATTGACGACGTCCTCTGGAGGCTTACTGAGGACAAGGACCCGCGCCCTAACGGCGTCGGGGCTATGTGCGCGTGCGGAACTCCCTTGCGTCAGGAGGTTGATCAAATGATGGTTGACCTGGTGGACTCCCTCCTCCTTGACCCCAACAACAATATTTTCTTGTGGTCTGCGGGTGGCGTAGAGTACGCTAAGAACTGGATTAAACGGTGCGCCCCGGCATGGGAAGGTCTTGTCGAAGTCATTCCGAAAGAGAAGGGGCATAATATTGATTTGGCCGTGGATGATCAAGATGTTGATCTGGCAACAATTCTTCTTCGTGTCAAGCGTGAGCACGCTGATCATTGGTGAATAATGGTATGATGAACTCTATGCTTAGGGCTCAGAAAAGAGAGAAGATACGGCGCAATCAGCGCAAGATGATAGTGCGCGGGAATTCTATTCGTGTGATTGCCAGGATTATCCAAGAGAAAGCACTAGAAGCGTTGGCCGCGGGTGGGAGGCGAGGTGTCTCGTGAGGCTCATAACCTCATTTAGGTTGGTTCAACTCCAACACCCGCTATAGTAATGTCAACCCCGCGGCGAGGTGTTGACAAAAATTTAGCCGCCGCGTAGGATAGGCAGATGACTCGCCCCGAGCGCGTTAGTTCCAGCCGAAAATTTGACCTGAATAAGGCCAAATTTTCGTTCAAGTCATGAAACCCTCCGACTGTGTTGTCGGCGGGTTTTTTGTTTTGGGTTCTGGTCCGTTGACAAATCAATTCTAAATGTTACGAATTGATTATTTGACTTCGCTTCCATCGCCCACAAGCAGTAGATAAAAAACATAACGATTATAAAGAGATTCTTAAGACGCACAATTCATGAACCCAGATACTCTAAAACTAGGCGGTAACTCATTAGCAATAAACGAGTATATCGCCAGTCACCAAGAACTGACGCGAGAAGAGATCGCAAAAGTTTGCGGTATATCCATTAATGCAGTTGATCACCGGGAGCGCGCGATGGGCATCCGACGCAAGAAGACAGAAGCCCCGAAGGACAAAGAGAGTCTTAAGGAACTTCGGGACAAGCTCGCTCTTAAGGGTAAAACCGCAAAGAGTGGGCGGCAGTTGAAGGAGGCCGTAGAGTACATCGAAGTTTTGGAGAGTAAGCTGGAGGACGCTTTCGCGGTCAAGAAAACGATCCAAACCTTCGACATCGGCAAGAAAGATGTGGGGTCCGGCAAGTCTGCCGCAACGGCATTCATGGTTGCGTCAGACTGGCACGTGGAGGAGCCGGTTGTTCCCGCCTCGGTAAATGATATGAACGAGTACAACCTGGAAATTTCGAGGGCGCGGTCAGTAAAGTTCTTTCAGAATGGGCTTAGGCTCATCCAGATCTTTCAAAAGGACACCGAAATAAAGCAGCTCGTTCTTCCGCTGTTGGGGGACTTCTTTACCAACTCAATCCACGAGGAGTTGGCTGAGTCGAACCTCCTTCTGCCGGGCGATGCGGCTTGGCGGGCGCAGCAATACCTCGTGTCGGGGATCGAGTTCCTCTTGAAGAACTCGCGTCTCGACATCCTGCTTATCTGCCACAGCGGGAACCATGGTCGTATGACGAAGAAGGTACATATCTCCACCGAGGAAGGAAACTCGCTCGAGACATACATGTATCGGAACATGGCCGAGTACTTCAAGAACGAGCCAAGGGTGAAGTTCATCGTGGCAGAGGGTATGATGACCTACATCACCTTGTATGGAGGGTACACTGTACGGTTCCTCCATGGGCACTCGATCAAGTTCGGCGGCGGTGTTGGTGGAATAACGATCCCCACAAGAAAAGCATTGGCCCAGTGGAACAAGGCCAAGCGCGCCGATCTTACAATTTTTGGCCATTTTCATCAGATGATGGACGGGGGAGATTTCATCGCCAACGGCAGCTTGATCGGGTACAATCGTTTCGCCCTGTCGATCAAGGCGGATTTCGAAAAGCCGAGGCAGGCATTCTTCCTCATCTCGAATTACCAAGGCGGGGAAAAGACGGTCGTGGCACCTATACGGGTGGAATGAAGTTGAACAATTTGTAGCTCCGGCGTATACTGGGGCTACTATTTTTATCTTTAATTAAATTAAATCTATATGGCAACCAAAGACACGAACCCCAAGGATGCGGTAGGAATACGAAAAGTTCCTTTTTCGACCGTACCCGCTGAAGTAATCGCCGAGATCGGTCTCGGCATGATGGAAGGCGCGCGCAAATATGCTAGGCATAATTACCGGATTGCTGGCGTACGCGCAAGTGTTTACTATGACGCCCTCATGAGACACATGTGCGCCTGGTGGGAAGGTGAGGACACTGACCCCGATTCCGGTCTCAATCATATTGTGAAGGCACTTTCATCACTCACCGTGCTTCGCGATGCAATGTTAAATGATAAACTTACTGACGATCGGCCGCCGTCCCTTAAACCCGGATGGGTCAATGAACTGAACAAAAAGGCTGGAGAAATAATTGACAAATATCCTGATTCACTTCCTCCTTATACAATCAAAAAATCCAGCAAATAAGCCGTTTGCAAATAGTTTGCAACCAAGGTACTTTGCCAACATAGAAAGACAACCCACTCGGGTTATTTTTATTCAATCTTGATTCGAAACATTATGACTCATCAAATTAATCCCATGGAGAAAGACCTGTACAGAACGTTCATCTACTATAGGTCTTATAGTAGGTACAACGACGCCCTCGGCCGCCGAGAGACGTGGCCTGAAACCGTAGACAGGTATATGAATTTCATGCGCAAGACCCTGTCGTCAAGGTACTCAGTCCCCTCTCTCACGAAGGCCTATAGCCTCACAGAACCCGAGTACGAGGAGATTCGCACATCCATCCTTAACCAGGAAGTGATGCCGTCCATGCGTCTCATGTGGGCAGCCGGGCCTACGGCAGAGAAGTGTAATATTGCCGGTTACAACTGCGCGTACATTTCCGTTGAGGAATTCAGGGACATGGCAGAGACGCTTTATCTTCTGTGTTCTGGTACCGGCGTAGGTTTCTCCGTGGAGAAAGAATGTGTTGACAAACTTCCGCAAATAATGCCGCAGAGGAGTGGCCCGTCGAAATATTATCAAATAGCAGACAGTAAGGAGGGGTGGGCTGACGCGCTCTTGTTCGGTTTGAATACGTGGGCTGTCGGAGAAGATGTTATGTTTGACTACTCCCTTATCCGTCCAATGGGTGAGCGTCTAAAGACGATGGGTGGTCGTGCGAGCGGTCCAGGGCCCCTGACTGAGCTCCTAGAACTAACGAAGGAAAAACTTTTGGCGCGCCAGGGCCAGAAGCTGAGAACGATTGATGCTCATGACATCATGACGAAGATTGGGGATATCGTCGTGTCCGGAGGAGTCAGGAGAAGCGCGATGATCTCGCTATCCGATCTTGATGATGAAGACATCCTACACGCAAAAGATGGAAGATTCTGGGAAGAGAACCCTCACCGGGCCTTGGCTAATAATTCAGCCGTGTACAACGAAAAGCCCTCGAAGGAACGATTCGCCAAAGAATGGGAAGCATTGCGAGCGTCCGGATCCGGTGAACGCGGGATATTTAATCGCGGAGACCTAAAGAAACAGGTACCCAAGAGGAGGTGGGAAAGATGGGTTGGCTTAGCTGCTACACTGCCTACCGGAAGCAGAAGTCCGCGTAAGGACAAAGTAATCACCAGGGTCGGGTGTAATCCTTGTGGAGAGATATTCCTTCTCCCGAAACAACTTTGTAATTTAACTGAGATCGTTGCGCGCGAAGGAGACAGCGAGTCCTCTCTTCTAAGAAAGACCCGCGTCGCTGCAATTCTTGGCACATACCAAAGTATGCTGACAAACTTCAAATATCTTAGCGATAGGTGGCGGAGGAACTGCAACGCTGAAAGACTTCTTGGGGTATCCATTACTGGCCAGTGGGATAGTGAGATAGTGCGCGAACCCTCTGTATTGAAAAGGATGCGCGAGATGGCGGTTAAGACTAATGAAGAATACGCTATACGCTTCAATATAACCCCATCCACTGCGGTGACCTGTGGGAAGCCTAGTGGCACCGTAAGTCAGCTCGTAGATGCCTCCAGCGGTCTACACACGCGCTTTAGCCAGTACTATATAAGGAGGGTGCGTATTACCGCCACGGATCCTTTATTCAAGCTAATGCGCGATCAGGGAGTCCCGTATCACCCAGAGGTTGGGCAGGATCCTCTCACGGCTCATACCTTCGTACTCGAATTCCCGGTCAAGGCACCGGAGGGAGCGAAGACTGGGGAAGACCACGGCGCCATAGCCCAATTGAAGCATTGGCTCAATCTAAAACAAAACTTCACTGAACATAATCCATCAGCAACTATATTCATCAAACCGGACGAGTGGGACGAGGTCAGAGACTGGGTATTGGACCACTGGGAGAGCGTGGGGGGCTTGAGTTTTTTGCCATTTAATGATTCAGTTTACGAACTACAACCTTACCAGGCCATAACAAAAAAACAGTATGACGAGATGAAAAATTCATTCCCTCCCATTGACTTTTCTCTTCTAAGGGAGTACGATAGAGGGGATGAAACCGTTGGAGCAAAAACTTTTGCGTGTGCGGGGAACGTTTGTGAAGTTGTCTAAGAAGCATGGTCTAGTACATTCTCTTGAGGGAAGAAGATTTGGCAACTGGATTGTCATTTCATATCACGGGACAAGACTAACAAGAGGGGGTAATAAGAAGGGTGGGGCTACTTGGTTGTGTCGATGCGATTGCGGCAATCAAAAAATTGTGTTCGGATATAGTTTAACGAAGGGGCTTTCTAAAAGCTGCGGCTGCTCTTGGAGTAGGAATTCTGGGTCTAAAAATGCCAACTGGTCTGGATACAGGGGGCTTTCTGGATCGGTATGGAACAGAATAAAGAATGGCACCAGGACCCGATCATTAGAATTCAAAATAACTAAGAAATATTGTTGGGAACTATTTCTCTCCCAAGACAAGAGGTGCGCGTTAACTAACCTACCAATAGATTTAGCAATGCATTCTACAGCTTCTTTAGACCGGATAAACTCGTCCATTGGGTATATTAAGGGAAACGTTCAATGGGTCCATAAAGATATTAATCGGATGAAAAACTCTTTTGATCAGGATTATTTTATAAAGATGTGTCATCTTATTGTTGACAATTCTTTGTTGCTCACTTAATCTTTTTCTATGGGACAAACAAAAGTCTGGGAAGCCTTTGAGGCTGGAGCCAATAGAACAAGAGATTTACCACGCCGTTTTAAATGGTTACGACAGCGCTTTACTCGTGGATATGCCGATCCAGATATATGGGACTTGGACAGGACGATAGTGGAATTCGTGTACCCACGGCTGAAACACTTCGTTACGTGGCAATGCGAGCATGGGAAGAGCTGCCCAGTGGGGCTTGACCCATCCACATGGCTGGAGATCCTTAGAAAAATGGAGAGGGCGTTTGAACTTCTTCATGAGGATGGCTTTGTCTTTGAGAAAGAAGAAAAAGAAATTAAAGAGGGTCTTGAGCTTTTCGCTAAGTATTTACCGGACCTCTGGGATTGAAAAAGTCAATATTGCAAATTTAAAAGGACCATGATAGACTAGTTCTGATGAGCCCAGGACCGTAATTGGCCCTGGGATTTGTCATTCCCACCCCGTGTTTGGGGAGAGCTCAACTTCCCGCCTAATGTTACCAACACATATGGCGATGTCCTTAGTCGCCTCGGCACTTCTCTTGGTTACTGGCACTCCGGCGTTAACCCCGTCGGTGCAAGCCCCCAAGCAAGAGGTCGCAGTCTCCCCCGTGTATCCAGTGGATACTGACGGAACCCTGATTCCATGGAGAACACTGCTCAGCCGCGATCCTGAATTATATGAACTATCGTCAAAATGTGAAAACCCATGGCTAGATCCAACAAGAAAGAATGAGGGGGACGCCCTGATAACTGGATACCCCAGCTACAGCATCCTTCAATTTCAACCTGGAACTTTTCTAGGTGGGGTAAAGCAGTATAACGCCTATCCTGGGGCGAAAGAAATGGAAGCCCCAACTGAGATGCCAGACAAATATCTTCAAAAATATGTGGATCTGCGTCCAAAATTAACGGATGAAGATAAAGTAATTCTTGCCGCCATAAACGATCCTTATCTGCAGATCTACGTCGCAAGACGCATGATAAATGACGGGAGTGGACGGCTCTGGACTTGCCATGTTAAGATGGGTCTAGCTAAAAAATATCCATTATGGAAAACGAAATCCGAAGCCATTTGGAGGAACTTGGATTGAGCGGAGAACAAATAGATTCCGTTCTTCCTTTACTGGTGGACAAGAAGGAGGTACCTCCCCACGGGATGCCTCCTTCTTCAGTTGAGGACCTGCGTAACCTTTTGCTCATCGAGCCGGATTATAAGAAGCGGGCGGCGATAGCCGCGCGGATAATCTCTATTAACCTCGAAAGGGGGTATTGACAAACTTAAATAAAAATTATATGACAACACTAATGAAGGAAGTTGGAGAGATATTCTTCAAGGCGTCATCCGTGGCGTCATTAGAGAGCTATCAAAAGATCGGCCGCATCCCAGTTGCCATCTCCGCTCTGGTGAAGAACAAAGATAAATATGAGCTCATCCCCATAGAAAGCGGGATGCCCGACATCCCAATAAGAAACGGGACACCAGAAATGGGTTTCAGTTTGGCTCAAGGGGCCCTGGACCTTGCCCTCAGGCCTCTCGTACAACATATAAGGAATAATAAAGGCGCCTCAACAGTGGCGTTCTTTCTCTCTGTTACCGCTGAGGGGGAATTGAGAGATATTGAAACAGAAAAAATTGAGGTCGCTCGCGTCATCGTAAATGCGATACGTACTGAGAAGAATATCGGAAAGACAAACGTATTCAGGATCACTAAGAATGGCTTCGTTAAAATAACCTTGCCCGAAGATGACGTATGGGAAAAGGATCCTGGGAGCGACGACCTACCGTCCGTTGCCGCACAAACCATACTTGACATGGTTTGGAAAGAGTTTATAGTGGCTAAGAACCTTAGTTCCATTAATTAACACAACTTCATGCGAGTACTTTTAACTGGTGCGGGCGGGGCGATCGGGATTCACGTTTTGGCTCACATAATGCATAACACGGATTGGTTCGTGGTGTGTACAGACTCATTCAAGGCTGATCACAAAGGATACTTCGACAGAATCGTCGAGGCGTGTAAAGAGCATCCTGAATGGAAAGGGCGAATGCAAATAATCACCCACGATCTTAATTCGCCGTTTACCCAGCGCGAGATAGAAAAAATAGGTCATATAGACTATATTATTAATCTGGCGTCGCGCTCCGATGTGCAGAATTCTATTGATGACCCGCTTCCCTTCGTGAGGAATAATACGGAGCTCATGCTTACCATGCTGGAATATGCACGTGTCGCGAAGCCGAAGGTGTTCCTACACTTTTCAACGGACGAAGTTTACGGATCTGCTCCGAAGGACTCTAAGGGTCATCCAGAATGGTCGCCCATACTACCATCGAATCCCTACAGCGCAAGTAAGGCGTGTCAGGAGGCCCTAGCCATCGCGTGGTGGAGGTCCTTTGGTGTGCCCGTAATTATCTCGAACACAATGAATAACATCGGGGAAACCCAGGCCCCAAGCAAGTACCCGGCCATGATCCAGAAAAAAATTGAAGCAGGCGAAACCATACAGGTTCATTCAACAGCCGATGGTCAAATTGGTACTCGGTACTATCTTCATTCCAGAAATGCCGCGGACGCGGTTTTGTTTATTCTTAAGAATGTTCCTGTTGTCCATCATCAACACGGAGAAATTGACATGCCAGTTCGGCTTAATATCGTTGGGGATCGTCAAGTGGATAACCTGGAACTAGTTAAAATTATTAGCAAGCTTATGGGGAAAGAAGCAAAAACTGAGATGGCCAACTTCCATTCGGCCAATCCAGGCCACGATTTGCATTATGGCCTCGATGGTTCAAAACTAGCCAAGCTTGGCTGGAAGGCCCCGGTCTCATTTGAGGAGTCATTAAAGCGAACAATAGACTGGCAACGAGAACACAAAGAATGGATGATGTAAACCCATTGACAAAAATTCTTGGGTTTGCTAGCATAGCCATAGACCCAAAAGGTCGTTATTAATCGTTAATCGTATAATCGTATGTCGAAAAATATTAATGCAGAGCTCGAAGCTCTCGAGAAGAAGGCAGCCCTCGTTAGTGGCGCCACATGGGTAAAATTCCCCAAGAAGGGAGACTCTTTCCAGGGGACCCTTATAACGCGTCGGGTTGCCAATAGCCCGACCGGTCAGGAACAGATCGTGTACGTCTTCAAGAACGAAGACGGGATCTTTAATGTTGCTTTCAAGAGCAATTATCCCATCCACAAAGAGTTTGAGAATGCGGTAGTCGGCCAGGTTATTAAGGTCGTATTCTCTTCGGAGAAACCGCACACCAAGAAAGGATTCGACCCGATCAAGATCTACACGGTCATTACCGCATCTGATCTTATTGACGAATCCTCCAAGGGATGGCTCGCCGAGAATGGGTATACTCTCGGAGAAGCTCTTCCGGGGCTTGCTGGGGTGTCTAAAGCAGAGGGAGGTGAATCCCCCATCAGTGCTTTCCCCCGTTCGTAATTATCAGATTATCAAATCAAATTAATTAATTAGATATGATTTCCTTTGAATTTGTTCTTGGAGATAAGACCATCAAGGCTTCTACGGACTCCCGTGACGAGGCAATGAGCGTTCTTACCGCAGTTAGCAAAGTAACCGATCCGCGACTTGACCAACTCGTTCGTGCGCGCGCCGCGAAGGCCGCGAAGAATGGCGGTAAAATTACTCATCCGGCCCGAAAGAGTTCCTATGTGAGGAAGACAACGAATTCTCCTCGCGCGTGGGCTAAGTGGACCATGGAAGAGGTGCGGGCCCTTAATGAGAATAAGGGTCTAAAGGTACGCGATATCCTTAGAATCCCGGTTCTTTCAGGGCGCAATCCGAAAACCATCTCCGCAATGCGTGGATGCCTTCGCAACCACATCTTCAGTTATGCCCCATCCAACTTCCGCAAGATGGCGCAGGTTGTGCTAGCTGAGGGGCGTCAGGCGTAGATATATAGCAGCCACGAATTAATCGCGGCTGCGATTATGGCTATGAGAAAATTAACTGACATGGAGTTTTTCAATATACAAAGAGGATACATCCGCAGATCGGATGGTAGTTGGATCATAAGCCAGATGGCTTCTGCCGCTGATATGGTATATCATATTTTCTTTATTAAAGGGGAGGTATGAAAATACTTGTAGTGGGCGACCCACATTTCAAACTCGAATGGCCCTACGGCGACCTGATCGCCGATGGAAGGCGCGCCGAACGCGCCTCGGTCTTAGCCGCCATACATACCGCGGCCCAGGACTGCGACGCCGTAATCGCCATGGGCGACAATCTTGACAAAAAGCATAATAATTCTACTGTTATAAAAGAGTTCATGGACTTCCTCGAAGGACTCGGCGACAAAACTATCTATATTATTAGTGGCAATCATGAAACCTATGATGGCAATAAAACCGCCCTAGACTTCCTTCGCGGGGTTAAGAAGAACTGGAGGCTGATCACTCCACGGGACGGCGTAGTTATAGAAGACAATATTGGGTTCATACCGTATATGACCAATGCGGCTCTTGGTGTATCCACCCACGAAGAAGGTGCTGAGAAGATAATGGAAGCACTGGAGACTCCGCGCAAGCTTGACGCGGTATTTATCCATCACATGGTCTCTGGCACCTTCCCGATCGAGGGAGTTAACGAGATTGTTCTCCCGCGCGAGCGCCTCGAAGGCCAAGCTAAATTGGTCGTTGCTGGACACATCCACGGGGCAAAATCTGTCGGAAGGACACTGATGACTGGAAATATCTTCACCCACGAGGTGGGGGAGACCGAGAAGTTCGTGTGGAAGATAGATACCAAGGACGGTACATATGAAAGGATCTCCTTGCCTGTGCGACCGATATATAAGATCTTTGATCCGCACTCTCAGGAGCTTGACACGTTGCCTGCGAATGCTATTGTTAAGGTGATCTTGACCGAGAAAGATTTGAATGTCGATGCAATTAAGAAAGCTTTGGAACGCTTCGATGCTCATATCCTCGTTGAGAGTTATCCCAATGAACGAACCAGGATGCATGTTGAAGAAGGACAGACTCTCGATCTCTCCATCGATTCGCTCTTAGACTTGTATGCCAAGGCGAAGGGGAAAGACGCGGGTAGGCTCAAAAAAGCGCTTAAAATCGTTACCGAAACGTAAGACGCTTAAACAGCTCAAGAAAGAGTTGTGGGAATTGTGCAAGCAGATCGTCAGGAAAAGATACCTACAGTGGGACGGGACGTGGAGATGTTACACCTGCGGGGCAATCATAGACGAGCCGGGGAAGGCGCAGACTGGCCATTGTATAAATAGTTCCATCGGAGGTATGCTATTGAGGTACCACCTTGACAACTTGAGAATTCAGGACTATCGCTGTAATATAAATCTTGGCAGCAACGGGGCAGTATTCCTTTATAAATTGCAGCAAGAGATAGGGCAGGAAAGGGTAGACGAATTGTTTAACCTAAAGAACCAGGAGCTCAATAGGGATGTAGTTTTGTTCCTCGAAGAAAAAATTGAGGAATATAAGAAAATATTAAAAGAAATATGATCATATTAAAAAATATAAAATTAAAGAACTTCCTTTCCCATAAGGACACCACCATCTCTCTTAACGGGGGAGATAAGATTTTGATTGACGGGGTATCGGGCTCGGGAAAGTCATCTATTGTCGACGCAATTCTGTGGTGTTTATACGGCCGCGCCCGTACGGATAACCGCGCACTTATACGCCGCGGAGCGAAGGAGTGCAGCGTATCCGTATCCCTTTTGCTTGAAGGCGATGTAACCCTTACCATTGAACGCAGAACAACCGCATCCGGTAAACACACGGTGGTTGTGTATTCGAATGGGGAAGAGGTGGGTACCGGAGGTATACGGGACACCGAAGCTTATATCACTAAATTGATCGGCGCGTCGTACCAACTTTTCATCAACAGCGTCGTATTCCCGCAGGACAACGCGGAAAGTTTCGTCAATGCGTCCGGCATACGTCGAAAGGAGTTGCTCATGGAAATATTAAGGGCGCAGGATGTTGATGAATATTTGGAGAAGACAAAAGAACTTATCCACGACAAAGAGGCCGTACTTTTGTCTTCCAATGTCATTATAGATTCTTCTACTCATCTCCGTAATTCATACAAAGAACAGATTGAAGAACTGCCGAAAGTACTTGTCAAAATTGGCGTTGCCGAGGACAATGTCACCGCTGCCAAAAAGAGGGTAGCCGATGCAGAGGCGCATGAAGAAAAAATTCGTAACGCCTTTAATGCGTCGAAGGAATATATCGTGCTTCTTAGGGATCTTGAGCGCCGTTCAAAAGTAATTAAGGAAATAGATAATGCTGAGGAAGTTCTTACTGCGTGCGAGGAAAAAATAAAAGAAGAACCGACGGTTCGCGAAGAGTTGAGCAAGGCTATCACCCACAATAATTTTCTTTCGTCGATCATCATAGATCGTCCGCACCTGCGGGACTATGACGCCGAGATCGACGCGATAGACCGTCGAATCAGGAAACTGGTTGACGAAACCCTCCCCTGTCCGGCGGGAGATGCTTGCCCGTACACAAAAATGGTCGGGCCGGAACTTGTCGACCTAAAGAAGGGGCGCACGCTGAAGGAGGGTGAACGTGCCCAACAAGCGTTGATCATGAAGAATTGGGAACGTAAGGTCGCCGAGGCCGGTTCGCGCATAGATACGCGGGAACTTGAACAAAAGCTTTCTGAGATCGATAATGCACGTTCGCTTATAATGACCATTAGAATTGTGGCGGAGCAGAAAGAGATCAAGAAAGAAATCCTTCGCCTCGAAGAGTTATTGAAGAATACTCCAACGGAAAATGATTTGAACGAAAACCGAGACAGATGTTTGGCCCTAAAAGTTACGCTCGGCCAACGCGAAGATGCCCTTGCTTCACTGCGCGGACACGAAGCATACCTTATAAAGATTGGTACTGAAGTTAGGCGCCTCGAAGACGAGGTGAGAGAACACCTTGCGCAAACAGAAAAACTTACGGAAGAGATTTCTCTCCTTGGGGAGCTTCGTGACGCCCTTGGCCCTAACGGAGTGTCTGCGGTAGCGCTTGACTATCTCCTTCCTTCACTCGAAGACCGTGTGAATGAGATTCTCGTTATGCTTAGCGACTTCAGGGTTGAGCTATCTACTCAGAGGGATGGAGTTGGAGGTAAAATAGAAGGCTTGTTCATTACTATAGTGAATCCTCAAGGGGAACGTATGGATTACAACGCATACAGCGGGGGCGAAAAGGTTCGAATCTCCGTGGCGATCAGCGAGGCTTTGGCATCGCTCCAGCGGTGTGGATTTCGTGTTATTGATGAAGCCATCCAAGGCCTC
>ERZ1292637.399-Hain-H14-01um-R3-399-length-26803-cov-7_pt2 | contig 25612 bp, 23 predicted proteins | sample MGYA00564405_ERZ1292637 | MGnify/ENA primary metagenome ERZ1292637 (study PRJEB36523, sample SAMEA6512645) | groundwater metagenome | collected 2019-01-09 | study: AquaDiva: Metagenomics assemblies of 32 groundwater samples | reverse complement strand
TATAATGTCGTTGTGCCTGGAAGCTCTAAGCCCATGACAAGTATATTTCCACTTGAATTTCTTATGGGGATAGTAGCTGTTCCCGACATCTCTCTAAAATATTGGTTATCACCTGGAACGCCTTGCAGAGCAGAGAATGTAGGTGTTCCGGGTGAAAATGTAGCGCTTATCCAGCCATCATCTATCTTCCCTGTGGCAAGAGCCTGCACAATTTTACTTGCTGTTGGTGTCCCTGTCGTATTGGCTGGATTTTGAACCACAAGAGAATTTGCATCAAGCGAAGCTAGGCCTGCTGCTGATCCCTTACTATCAGCAAATACATCTAGTTGTGGATGTGTCCATGTGCCTTTACTTGTTAGATTTGTATGTGATATTTGAGCTGTCCCATCACTACCTGAATGTACATGATTAGTAATGCTACCTGTCGCAGTACTTAATGGGATAGTAGCGCCATCTACCATAGCAAGTTCCGCAGGAGTTATAACAAGCCCATTTACTCCAAAACTAGCGGTTATCGTTCCTTGTCCTGCAAAAGTTGGGTTTGTTGCTAGTTGATTGGTCGATGAGCCACTATTTTGCAATACGTAATTTCCAACGCTTGCCGCAATTTGCGAGGCTACATAATCAGCCGTGACTGAGCCGAACGGGTATGAGGTTGTTGTGCCGGGGGGCTTGAAGTCCAGGTTACTCGTTGCGGTATTGAGATACAGGCGCCCGAGGCTGCTGTCGGTTGGCGTGCCGATCCAGGCGCCCGACTGCGTGCCGAAAACAATGCTTGCCCCGCTCGTACCTGCCATGATGATTAGGCGTTCGCTCACTTTGGAATCTTTTTTCATGGCGTAAGGAGTCCAGTTGCTCGTGTCGACGGCCAACGAAATTTTCGAGAAGCCGAACCAGAAGGCCAACACAAAAAAGGTGACGAGAACTGCGATTATGCCGGATTTTTTTAGATCGTTATTGTCCATGTTACAACCCCCCTAATAAATTTTGGATTTCGGAATTCGGAATTCGGATTTTATTTTTACCCACCCCTACACCCCTCCCAAGATGGGATTTACACACCCCTACACCCCTCTTTTTAGAGGGGAACTCAGGTGATTTTGTAGGAATATAAGGTTATCGTTATGTTATCGCCGGGGAAGTCTGTTCCCGGCTGCGTTATGATCGTATCTAAGGTCTCGGTCGTCAGGCAGTCGAGCTGGGCAAAAGATGTATATTCCGATGTGCTGCCTGCGGTTAGTTTCATTTCCTGTGTTTTTTGGATATCCTGGTGCATGAGGGCGATTTTCAGGTCGGCGCCTAATGGCGCGCCCTGGACGGTGATCATACCGCCGAATATACGGCTTTTTACGGGCGGTTTGTAGCCGCGTCCGATGCGTTTGCCCGCCTCGGCCAGGCCTATGGATGGCCTGATAAAGTCGTAACGTATCTCAAGCGTGGACGTGTCTTTGTATTTAATATCGACTGTATAATTTTGGCCCGGGAAGTCGCTTCCGGGTACAGAGGTAAATTTGAAATTAATTGTGTCGCCTGATACACCATTTTTTGCAATGATTAGTGGATTAGAGTATTGCCCGGCGGGCAGCGTTAACCCCGTGGATTGATAGACGCCGTTGATGGCCATATCCAGGCCTATATTCGCCTCCGGCGGGGCTTCGGCATAGACGGTAAGCTCTGTCATTTCGTTCGAGCTCGCGAGTTTATAACTCCCGAATGTGCGATCCTGCTCGGGCATGCCCATGTATGGGCGCATGATTTTGCGGTAGTTCGTGGCGGCGGTTATGCCCGCCGCGGCGAGGACGTCTTCGAGCAATTCAAAATTTTTGGCGACTATATCCCAGCCCTCGCTGATTGCCGAGTTGATGATGGCCAGGCCGAGGGCGCTGAAGCCGGTGAATATCTGATACCCTGTGCCGGATTCCGTTACGCCGCCGTAGGTCTCCAGCATGGTGGCGTTGGTGTTATTCGCCGGGGCGACCTCGAAATGATAGACGTTCGGATTGCCGTCAAATTTGATCCATGCGCCGGCGGCCACGCCTTTGTCAAAGATTTTGGCGTCGGCAAAGACGAGCGCCTTGCTAGCGTTGGTTACGGTTACTGTGCCATCACTAATTATTGTGGCCATGGGCGATTTACGATTTTAGATTTTAGATCCCCGAACCGGGTCGAGGACAAGTTTCGGATTTCGGATGAACCGAAACGTTCTGGTTCAGGCTACAAGCCTGAACCAGCATAGTTTTTATTTAGCCGTTTTTCATTTCTTGTTATATGTTATTTATTAAAACAATGCCTAACATATAACAAAAAACTCCTAGTTAAAAAGTAGAACACCCCATCCATACACCCCCCTGGCTGGTTCAATCGTCCTCGATTGAACCGAAACGTTCTGGTTCAGGCTACAAGCCTGAACCAGCATAGCGACATAGGCGATTTACGATTTAGGCAGTATCGGAATATAAAACCCATCTTGCTCCATAAGTTATAGCTCCAGTTTGCATATTAACAACCTTTGTATTGCTAAGAATAGTCGCTGTCCCTGTTATTATTGCCATAGCATACTCCTTAGAGTTAATTAATGATTAATGAACTTTATAAACTTTTATTTGATATTTTAGATTAACCTACTAAATCAGCATATACAGTTACTTTTATAGAATTTCCTACTAAAGATGGAAGGGTCAAACTTCCTCCTGTTGGATTAGAGCAAACTCGTTGAAGTTTAACTAGCCCTTGACCTTCACTAACTACAAAAATAACCTCAACATATTGAAAACAAGCGTCTGTACTATCTACCGTGCTTCCAAAAGCAGGCATATTTGCTATTTGTGCAGATGCAGACGCATTAAATAACATAGCCTTTACTTCTCTCGGTTGAGTTATTCCGTATCCAGAAGGAAAGAGAGCCCCAAATAAATAAACAATACCTACAAAACTAGTCGTTTCTGCGGCTACAACTATGTTTTGCCAATTAGCAACATTAGGAATGGTATAGATAAATTCATCTATAACTAACTTAGATGTTGGTTTAACAGTTACGGCATTAATAACTAATTTTGTACTAAAAGCAACCTTCGTCGGGTCGCTGGCATCCGCTCCGCCGTTTCCATCTGCATCTTGGCCGGATTTCATTATTACAAAATCAGGATCAGCCCCACTATTGACCTTTAATCTGATGGCCGTCTTATTAGCGCTATCGAGGAAGTTCAGCGATCCTTCATCACCATGCTGAATAACGACCTTGCCCAAAAAAGCGATCAAAGCCGAGAGCTGGTTGAAGGCGCCGGAATAGCGGCCAATGGAATATTCTCCTTCTTTTTCGCCGACATATCTCGATATATTTGCCTTGCCGGAGGTGACGGGTTCTACTTTGGCAATTACGGTATCGTCATCACCTGGCGTAGTGACGACCGAAAAGGCCGTTGTTGAGGTGGCCTTGTTGAATACGATGTATCGCGTGCCTGCCAGATTGCCGGTGCTTCCGCTTGAGATTGTGTATTCTTTCGTGGCGCCGCCGGTGCGTTTGATTTTTACTTTGTAGCCATTTGGCCAGCTTACAGTATCGGCGTCGCCTGCGGTAAGGGGGCCGGTGTAGATTGCCATTGAGATCGGTTCCGAGAGGCTGTCTAATGTCAGCCCTGCCAGTTCAACGGGGTTGCTGGCATAGTCTACCCATGCGGAATAATTTTTGGAAAAGTCGTAGGATCGCGAGCTGATATAGTAGCTCGACCCGGCGACACCATAGAATGTATCTTTTGCCTTGCCTGCGCTGGCGTCAATGTCTGCGTGTTTGTTGCTGAGCCTGTCGGCATCGCCGGTGAATGCGGTGGATTTTACGGCAAATTGGAAGCCTTGCAGGTCGGCAGGGGGCGATGCTATTGAGGCGGTTATGCCTACGGATTGCCCTTCCTGGGTTACTGCTACGGTTGGCGCAGCGGGGGCGGTGGTATCGGAGGCATTATTTGTCTTCGTGGTTACAAACGATACCCATGCGCCGGGTGAATCGCTCGACCAGGCGCCTTTCTGGCCGGAGGTGTTCTGTTTTCTGGCGCGGAAGAATGCCGTCCAGTTGTTTTTTACGTCATGAATTTTCTTTTTCCAGTAATTCGTGTCCGTGGTGCCCGTACCTGCTTCGCCGTCTATGCCGATCTGGTAGGTATTCCCTTCGCATTTCTTGCCGCCTGCGGTGATGCCCGCATCTATTTCAGCGCCGGTGGGGGGAGTGACAGCGGCAGTGTCCTTGACCATGCGCATTTCGAGGACGTAGCCGTCCACGTCCGATTCAGATGCTTTTTCTCCCTTGCAGATGAGGTTGGTGACGGTCTTGCCGTCATCGTTGATTTCGGTGTCGGCGGTGACGGTTAGCTTTGTATAGTCGTATCGTGTCGGCCTGGCAAGGTCCAGCTCATCGTCATCGTTGGTGATGCCAGGCGTGCCGCTCACGATATTCGATGCCGCGCCTTTGCCGAATGGGTCCCGCGGTATTACTTGCACATAATATGTTTGCTTGATATCCAGGCCGTCAATTTCCGTTTTATATTTTGCCAGGCTGATGTCGTCGTCCGAGCTGTCGGTTGTGATCGTTGATATTACTTTTACTCTTTTCAGGTTAACCGTGAAGGCTGCGTCCTTTGCCAGGCGGACGATGAAGTCGGTGATGTCATATTCGGCGTCCGGGTGTGTCCATTCTATGCGCAATCCGCCTTTGATTTTCCGCAAGGTTGGTGTTATAACCACGCCGGCGGCGTCTTTCATATCAGGCGGGGGATTTAGCATTACGAGTTCGGTGGCTGCGGGTGAGGGTTTTCCCCAGGCGTTGATCAATGAGACTTTTACGGTGACTTCTCGGCGCGGGTTGCCGTAGTAGGCGGCATAATTTGCATCGGTCGCGTAGCTGGCGTACATGGCCTTGATGCGCTCGATGTTATTTTCCAACGAAAATTTGAAGATGTTATCTTTAGAAACCAGCCGGTATGCCTCTTTTTGATTCACCCTTTGACCTCCAAGTTTTACGCTATCGGGGATGCCGTTGGCGGTAGTGCCTGTGTAATATACCTGCCAGAGGTATCGCAATCCCTCGTATTCGTTCGTTTGTTTTACGAATGCGTGGCTCAGGTCGCTCGTCATGCCGGCGCACATAACCTCGAAATCCCTCCCAAATACTTCGGAGGCTGTCCCTTTGTTGTTGATTATTTTTAATCCGACCACGACTTGAGGTTCCGTGCCGGCTAAAGTGACGGTGACCTCGAATGGGTGTGGATTCGCCATGCCTTTGGCGTTGTACGAGGTTGCCCGCACGGTGTATTCCACGTTAAGTTTTAATTTAGTGACCCGCAAAGGGCCGCCGCGTGTGGTGCCTGCATACTGTACGATGCCATCCTCCTCCTCGCTGATGTAGATATCCGCATACGACCATACCGCGCTTACAGGGCGCGTGATGTATATATCTATCATACCTATGGCCGTTGTGTTTTCCCGGACGGCAAGGGATATGATATTCGGAGGCGACATAGAGGCATTATCAAGCGCTGTGGGCAATGTTTCTGTCTCATCCGTATCGGGGGTGATTGACAGATCGCTTGACGGATCGTTTTTGTAGAGCCGATACGTTTCGGGATCGTACAGGGCGCCGGCAATTTCGTAGGCGCTGCCTCTTGGGTCTTTCTGGACGCACCGGTATGTATCGTAATATTCGCCGGAGATGCCGATGCCATAGATGGGATTTGTGGCCAGGGTAACGCCGGATATTGTTTGTGTAAAAAAAATCAGGGTCTTGCTGCCGTAGCCGGTTGCGGCGCCATCTACCGTAAGCTCGGCGTGCGGGGCGCCGTCATCCTTGCGGACAAGGGCTTTGTAGGTCTTGCCGCTTTCGACCGTGAATGCCTTATCAAGTGTGATGTTATTCGAGCCGACCGCCAGGATGCGCCCGCAATTGGCGGAGGTATTGAGATAATAAAAGGTCTTGCCGATATCAATAGTAATCCCATCGCCGCCTGTCTGGAACTGGCAGCCAGCTTTGACGTACTTTGCAAACCGCAGGAGATAGTTGTCGATTTTCGTGGCGCGCCATCGGTCGGTGATGCCGTAGGTCGTTATGCTTTTTGTACGGAGTTTGTTGATGGTGAATCCCTCGTCTCGGAAATCTCTCGTAATGTTGTCGTGGACGTAGTTTTTGTCCCTATTGAGGAATTGGGAATAGATACGGTTCACGTTTTCAGAAAGGTCGAAAGACTCATCGCGGAAACTTCCGGGGATTGTATTTGCGCTGCCGAACATGGCGGCAGGGGTTGTCGATCTGTCTATATAAGCCAGCGGCTTTGCCCCGTCCCAGTAGATATTGCTGCGTGTGGTGATGGACAGCGCCTGCAAAAAATCGATGGTGGGTTTTTTAAAATCCACATTGAGATTGATTTCAAAGCGTTTCCTCGCCTTGCTGTTTTCCGTAATCGCATGGTCGCAGAAAGCAGCTTCTGGGGCAAGCTTGGCATAGAAATCTGTGAGTTCTGCGCTTGAGAGATTCAGTTCCTTGCCGCGGCCATAGCGTTTGTTTGTAATTACGTCGGCAATGACGTCGTAAAAATTAGAGCTCAGGCGGTCGGGATTGCCGGTGTTTTGCACGTCTTTCAACACCCTGCCTTCCATGATGCAGGTGATGTTGTCGATGCTTCCCTGCAATTTTTCGTTGGCGTCGAATTGCAAGGCGAGTAAGGCTTCGTGCGGATAACACAGATCGTCGATAGTCATCTCCTGGATTTCGATGAGGGTCATTTTGTTCACACCCCATTCCGGGTTATTCGAATTAGGCGTTTTTTTATCGACCTTGATTTTATACTTCGCATATTCCAGATTGCCGAATTTCTCGGCATTAGGCAGGATGAATGTATAGCGATAACTGGCAAGCTGCGGTTTGAAATCTTTTCCATTCGGCAGGGTTGTTTTGTAGACATTGATGACTTCGTCTTTTACCCAGGTAATTTTGTAAGACACCTTACTGGTCTTCGGCCCATTGTATTTTTCGGGGGCGTCCGGCTCTTGCTGAACGAATTTAACCTTTAGACGATAGACCGGCACCTCTTCGTAATACCCTTCCGCATTGGTTTCGTACGTTGTTTTGTCCGTGGGTTCATAGATAACCTCGCCGGTGATCTTGCATATATACGTATTGCTTCCGAGGGTGAACTCCAGGAGATCGTTTGTTTCGATGTCTTCCCACTTGGTATTTTCATCCAGATATGCCGCCGAGCCTTCGATGTGGACGCCGTTAGTATCTACCAGCCAGGCATAATTTGTGTTTTTTCCGAGTGCGATGTAATATCCGTCATCCGCAGTCTCGGCGCGTGTGGTGGTCACGGGTACAGAGTCAGCGCCTTCTATATCGCCGTCCTTCCACCAACTGATTGAGATTTTTACGGGGTATGGTTTATACCCTGTTTTTTTAAACATATAGAGCCCCTCCTCGAAGCCTACGGTTACGGCGAATGCCTGTATCTTGTTTTGGGTGGTTATCGTAACGGGGCTCCCTTTTTTGACCTCGGTGTTGACTGTGTTATGATGCACGACTGACCTCGTAAAACCCGGGATGGTTTCAAGGACTGCGCCTGATGCGGCTTTTTTTATTGTATAGCGCTGCTTTACTCTGGAGGTGGCCGCCGCATGGCTCTTGATTATACGGCAGCCGGTAAATTGCAGACGGGCCCCACCGGCTTCCTGCTGTTTACCGGTGTACTGTATTATTTCTATGCTCTCGATATTTATTTTAGCGCCCGTAAAATTATACAATTCAAAATATCCCGGTTCGGCTGCTGAGGCGTCCTGAAATTTTGTATGACTTGAATACGGCATGGTTAGCGTAATTGTTTGGTTAAATCCCGGGGAAACGTCATATTTCAGAGTTCCCGTAGCGGGCCTGCTTGATTCGTACACCTTCTGGATCTGCTCGCCCAGCGTAAGCCAATAGCCATTTTTTAATGTCCCGTCCTTTTTTTTGCGTTTTAGCACAGAAAAGAAGGGCTGGTCATTTAGTCTGATATCCCGCATGCCGGCGATTACGCCCTCGCCGCACGACAATACTACCTGCACCTGGGTGAAATTGCCCTTCGCCATGAGGAAGTAACTGCGGATTTGCGGGGCGTATTTGTGCGTGCCGTAAGGGACGTTGATGGGGACGCCGATTTCGACAGAGTTTTGCATACCATCGGTATGGTATGATTTGGAGTCGAATACGTCCCCCTTTTGCGCCTTTGGGCGGAGCAGGTACTGTATGGCGCTGAGACCGATGCTCAGCAACATCATGATACCAAAAGCTAACCAACCGAATACCATTGCTACACACCCCTTAATCCCCTCTTTTTAGAGGGGAATTATTGGAGTCCTTTTATAGGTTCGAGCGGCACGCCGGGAGACATCCTGGCGCGGTTATTTTTATGGGCATTACAGCCGTTGGCGGTACGGAGTCCTTTATCGCAGCTCGTTGATACGGCGTTAGGATAATTGACCGTATCGAGCAGTCCGCTTTTGAGTGTAAACCAACCGCAATTATCTGCGGCTACGGGGTCGGCGCCGTCCTGGTCATAATCCCATATACAGACGTTCCGTGTTACCTCTGAGTTGGGGAACGCTTCGCGGCTGTCGCTATAGAGAGACTCGATGGATATCTTTGCGGAATTTTCATCGGCTGTAGCCTTTGAGATCATGTATCGCCACGTACTGCGCACATCTAGCGGGTTTGCAAGCAGAGCCTCGCGGACTTCGTATATGTTTACCTCGTTCCCGCGCACATCGTTCTTGCGGATATAATCGCCCATTACCCTATCCACGTTCGATATGTTCAACAGTTGCCCTTCAAAATTGCCTTCGATGTTTTGCGCCCCAACGGTATCGATGGCTATCTGGTTGCGCCGGTATACCTTGCTATTCCAGGTAATACTGACGTCCTCGGTGTCGCAATAGAAAAGAGAATCATTTGTCCAGATCACCGTCCCGCCTCCAATGTTATCGTTTGTCGTGGCGCCGTAGGTGGTATTAAACGTGGGTTTTGATGTCCCGCTGGTACCTGCCTGCGTGCATTTGTAGGTATGCCCGTTTTCGAGGATGCGGTCGGTCAGCACATACACCGTGCTTGCCTTCCAGGTTTTGTTGTGGATGTGCAATTCCACCAGCTTGATCAGCCTGGATGGCTGGATTTTTAATTCTTCCTGGATACAGGCAAGTGTAGGCATAATTACCTCAATAAAAAACATATAACAAGAAATGAATAATGAAAAAGGACGATGATCTGTCTTAAACATTTTCCATTTTTTGTTTAGTGTTATGTGTTATGTGTTTAAGCGGATGGCATAATTACACACCCCTAACCCCTCTTTTTAGAGGGGAATTTTCAGCCCCTACACGGTTTCTATTAATTCTACTTCAATGGTTTTTTCGTTGATGCCGCTATAATTTTCGAGAAAATCGTCTGATTTTAAACGGCACGTATACGTGCCGGATAAATAGCTCAATACCTGCGACAGGTCTAAGGTAAAACTTGCCGAACGCCCCGCGGCGGTGTCTTTTAGCCAGGTTTTTAACGTAGTTAAGGCGCTGTCTTTGTAAGGGAAACCGAACTCACGCCGTGCGCCTGCATATTTAGCTGCGTACTGGCCGTTGACTGTCTGCTTCACTTCGATGCTGGCAGTATATATTTTATGGCTAAGCAGCCTGACCTCCAATGTGTCTTCGTTGAATCTGGCGAGGGTATTCACAGTGTCGAACATGGTCGGATATTGGATATTAAAGTTATCGTATCTGCCCTTGCGAGCCAGAAAGAAATTGACCAGGGTTTCTTTTTCTTCATGTGTTATACGTTCAAAATTCAGGGTATACGATTTAACATGCGTTTCGTGGCGCACCCTGCGCTGCTCGTACTTTTTGTCCTGCAAGTCCGATATGAGCGAGTCCCTGATGGTCGTCTCCTGGATAGGGAACTGCGGCGCGGGCATCAGTGTGCCGTTGTAAGTGTACGTATTAAATTGCGCGGGAGTTCCTACGGCGACATGACGTATCGAATCGAATTCGACACTATCGGTGAGGAAAGATATCCTCTCGATCATGGGGAATTCGGGTTTAATTGTATAGATATAGTCCGGCATTTTTTAATTTCGGATTGTAGGGGCTGAAGATTTTCAGCCCTTACGATTTCGTCATCGGCGAATTTGTTTTAAACGATTATCTTTCAATAGTTGATTTATACGGGACTCCAATTGCCGTTCAGACATTTTAGAATATACCTCAATGGCATTCTGGTCCATGATGAAATAATTGTTTGTGCGGCTGCTGCGCCCCGTATCGCCCTGGTTAACCCTATCGAGGGTTTGCCTGCCAACGTTTTCCACGTATTTCCCCCTCTGAAGTATCGCAGGGACGCGGGGAGTGTAGCCGCCTATGACTGCAGCCCCAACGTCCGGCCAGCCGACCGAGGCGCCCTGATTTGGCCCTACACTGCCTACGCCAAAACCACCAAAAAGGCTACTTATTCCCATCATTGCAAATTTTGTCAACAATTCCCCTAAAATATTTGAGACTGATCTCTGTATCGAGGTCAGGAAACTCCTCAAATAATCACCCAAGGTTTTTAATTTACCTTGCATGGCGTCGAATGAAATCGCTGAAAAGGCGTCTTGCATGGCCTGCGCGGTGCCCTCCATCAGATTCTTTGCCCCTTCGGCCCAGGTAATCCCTTCGCGTTCCAATTCCGAATAATAGACTTTGATGCCGCCCGCAAAGTCGTCTGTCCTTAAAATCCTTTGCTCTTCCAGCTCCTGCAATCTCGCATAGTAAGCCTCCCAGGCGAGTTCCAGGTCGCCGGTAATGGCGATCTCTTCATTAAGCTGCTTCTCCAGGAGCCCTTTTTGGTACGTATAATATTTTTCCGTGTCGAATTTTAAGGCCTCGTACATATTTTTATAGGCCGCCTCGCGGTCTCTGATCTGGTTGGTAGCATCCTTCGTCATATCTTTTTCACTTTTTGCAATTTCGCCGAGGGACGACTTCAATTCCTCGGTATAGGTCTTCAGGCTTTGCAGGCCGGGGCCAAGCTGCTCGTCGAAGGTAAAGCCGAGGTCTTTGACGGAGGTGATGCCTTTGCCTTTTGCGGAAAATGCCATGTTTTCGCCTGCCGGGGTGGGTGCGCCCCCGGAAAACAAGCCTGCAACCCTTTGATATGCGGCCTTGCCGAAATCTATCAAATGATTAATTTGTTCCAGTTCTCTTGCAAATTCTTTCAAAAACAAAAGCGCTGGCGTGCCGAAGGCTTTGTAAATCGCATCTTTCACTCGCGTCAAACTCTCCTCCATACTCGTTGCGGTCGCACCAAGTTTATCGTCCATCGTTTCTATATCCTTGCCCAGCCGCTGGGTCATGGTGCTGGCGGTTTCCAGCATTGCCGTGAGGTTGGCGTATTGTATCTGCTGCTCGTTGAGCTGCTCCTTCGTGCCGCCGAGGGATGCGGCCAGGTCTTTTTGTGCCTTGTCAAAATCTACGGTGATGCCGTGCATACGCAGCATACGATCCTGTCCGGTAATAATCGCACGGGTCAGATCGCTAAAGGTGTCGGCAGGTTTCTCTCCAGTGATGTTAGACATCGTCTTTGCAAATTCCATGAGGCCGCCCATCGCACGTGGATCGAGGCCGGACAACATCGCCTTGCCCGCCAGTTCAATGGCGCGGCTTGTGGTGATGGATTGCCCCGACATGCGTTTGAGGTCGGCGATGATGGAATCTGCGTTGGAATGGAACGTGGCTGCCAGATTAGTGAATGCCATGCGTTTTTCTTCGCGTTCGGCGGCGGCGGCAAATTCATTGTATATTTTCCTGATCGTGAAAAATGCCCCGGCGGCCACGGCTGATAGTTCCAGCCAGTGGCTTTTCAATTGCGAGCCAAAGCCCTGGATAGAGGCGGCGGCGCCTTTCGTGTCGGCGGTTACGATGAGTTTGATTTCGTTTTTATTGGCCATTTTTAAAAGAAAGTTCCAAATAAATAACACATAACAAGAAATGAAAAATTGAAAACTGTAGAGTACCTTAAGCGTTTAGTGTTTCTTGTTATATGTTATTCATTCTTACGTGGTTCCGAACTTATCCGACAACAAACCTTTGAGCACACCTACATCAATCCATTCCTCTAACGTCAGGTCGTTTTGCCCAAATGGATATCCGCCGCTTTGCAGTTGATATAAAAATAATATGTGTTGAAACCACGGCGTCGGCTCGTATGGCTCGTAGGCATCGCATTGTTCGCAGATGGCTTCGAGATGAGGGCCAGAACTCTGCGCGCACTTCTGTCTCCGCTCAGGAGTACAATTATTCCGAAGCTTTTCGAGCTCGGAACGTAGGGGCTGATATTGTAAGGGCTGAAAATCTTCAGCCCCTACCGCCCCTACACCAAAGGGTGGGCTTTATCCTCCTCTGGCTCAATATCTGGTTCTATTTGCAGGCTGGCGCCCTCGAACACGACAAACGCAAAGGCGTTGACGATGTCGGCTGCCGTTGCCTTGATTAATTCCTTCCAGTTCTCTTTGTAATTCTGGCTTTGCGGGTTGGTGGATATCGGTTTGCCATCGAAGCCAAAATCGCCTTCGCGGAAACCAGTAAGGATTTTCAAACCGAATTCGATCCTTGCCTCCACGGCGTGCACCTGTATCTTTCCATTCTTGCGGCTGATCAGCTTGTTTTGGTAAGCGATCCGCTCAGAGGTCAAGGGCAGGCGATAATACAACTCGATATCGGTGCCGCTGATGCCATCTTTGATTACTAACGTATTTTGGTCTGATTGTTTCAGATCGCGCATAAATTTCCTTTTTGTTAAGGTGCAGACAGGTTTCAAACCTGTCTCTACAAGGTGGAACAGGCAACCCTGCCTGTTACGTGAATAAAAATTGTATCTCGTCATTCCCCGCCGTGCTGGGCGCGAATGTCACGGGGACGGTTTGTATCAACATATTTTCCCTATCGCCGTATTTTGGCTGACCGACAACGGCGCTGCTATTTTTCGACCAAATCTTACACTTGTTCCCTGCCACAGTCCCCACGGTGGCCGTGAGCGCTACTGCGGTGGCGGCTGCCCATAACGATTCGTAATTAATCGTTGATAATGCAACCGTTTCGGGGTTGATTTCTCCGGTGGTCTCCCGGTCGGTGATCATATACTGGCCGACGCCGGATGCGCTATTTACATCCGCCCGCTTGATGACATTATTGCCGAGGTTGATCGATAGCGACTCGATTATTGCGGCAACCGCATTAATCGCAAATGCAGCCGAGCCAAATACCGGCGGCTTGATTGCGAGATCGGCAGGCGCTGCGGTGATAATGGAGGCATCGACCGGGCCGGTATAGAGACCGGTGAATTCCCAATTAATTTTACCGACCTCAGTCGCTTTCAAATCCACTGTGAATGTTCCACGGCAACCAGCGATTTTGTAGAGGTGGTCATGGCGGTAAAAGTATATCGATATCGACTCGGCTGCCGTTGTTGAGGAATTTGGATCATACGCCACAGACACGCCTGCGCTGATTGACTGTGTTAAATTGCAAGCCCTGAAAAGTGGCCCTAGCTCAGGCGCTGTACCGGCAGTGCCTGACCCTTTCAGCTCCGTGGTGAATGATATTTTCACGCCTTCACCAAATTGGATCGCAGGCATTTTCCCGAAGAAATTGACCAGCCCGTTACGTTCGATCTTTTTGCCAATCACCTCAATCTCAGGCGACCCGCACAGGATCGCATTCGCCGCCGCTGGCACGATGTCTGTGCCATACACGGTTTCTATTTTTGCCGTGATAACTGCCACGTTTTTAAGCATCTTTATTTACCTCCGTGACTGATTTTTGATCCCCGATCAAAGTCGGGGACAAGTTTCGGATCCCCGAACCTGGTCGAGGACAAGTTTCTGATTCATTCTGCCGCGCCGCCATCGCCGCATCGTTCAGGTCTGGGATTAAATTCCCTTCCGAATCGATTATATATGCCCCCACACGTTCTTCCATGCCTTATCCTCCCTCCGAGGTAACAGTTTAAACATATAACACTAAACAAAAAATGGAAAATGTTTAAGGCGGATCATCGTCCTTTTTCATTATTCATTTCTTGTTATATGTTTTTCAATGTAAGGACACGGCGCTCCGTGTCCCTACTGTAATATTAACTGGGCACAGCCAGATAATGCCGCGCCTGGAATTGAAGCCGATACGTAATAATACCCGCTTCATACCCTGTGAGTTCCCGCGACATACAAATAAATTTCTCGATATCCGTGATGGACAGCGCCTTCCCGTTGATCGCGTCCCGCACGGCATCGATGAGGGCGTAGGCGTCTTTCGCGGCCTTATCTTCGGATCGCAAATTTTTTACAATTACCAGCACATCATAGTCGGTTATAAAGATTGGACGCGGTTGCGATTCTGTGTTTTTGTCTCCGGCGAAATACACAAAAGCCGCCGGGTAATTGAGCGTAACCGGCTCGTCTTTTCTGCCCAACGAATCAACGAGTTTAAACAGCGCAAGATTTGTGATGGTAGTAATTAGCGTATCTTCAATTTCAGATATTGTGCTCATAATGGTTTCGGGTTTCTGTAGGGACACGAAGCATCGTGTCCCTACCAATTAAAATCCGCTTAATGTATCTTTCGTAAAAATCCTGTCATCCGCCGTGGTGTTCGTCTGCACGCCGCCGGCTTCCGGCACGTCCGCATCCGATTCGCCGATGGTGATTTTGCCTGATGCGATATCTCCCAACTGCCGGATGGCGTTTTTGTACCGTTCGGCGCGGGTCTCCGGTATCTCTTCCACCTTGCGCGAGTACAAATTGTAGATGGCGATATCTACCGAGATTTTGCGGGCGATGTCGGGGACGGTGGTAAACGGCACCGTGTACCGTCCCCCGCAATAGCCGTCGATCTCGGCGTCCGCCTGGGCAATTGCCTCGTCCACGCGTGCCTGATTTACTGTCCCGGCGTTTTCGTCGTCAGTCAGCTGTATGATCGCCGTTTCCGGGATCAGTTTTTTAAGATCAGTTAATGTTGAGTATGCCATATTTTACCCACCCCTATTTACGAGAGACGACAGAAGAGAGACGAGAGACGTCCTTCGTCCTTCCTCTCTCGTTTTACCGTGCCCCTACGGAAATTGTTAAGTCAGCAACGTGTCGTACCATAGGAATCCGCAATCAGCGGCGACCTGGAGGATGTGCGTCTCTTCTGCCACCTCATACACATCCTGATGTTCGGCTTCCTCCCTCCACTTGGTCGTGCGGATCGGCTGCCCGTTAATCCTGTATTTCTTCCGCGCCTGATACCCAGCGCTTGGAGTTTTCAGTCCGGGCGTCACGGGCCGGTAAAATAAGAAGGCCGAGCCTTTCGTGGCGTTCTTTTCCCAGATGTTTGCTGCGGTGAAATCCGTGCCGTCTTTCTTTTCCTTCGCGGTCGATTTGATCGCCCCCGCAATGAACACCCACTTCAGTTCGAGTATTGCCGCCAACAGGTCCTTGGTCAAGATTCCCAATTGAGTGTATTGGATCTTCGACAGCACCGTAGATTCCTCCTTCAGTGAGTTGTACGTGCCCTCGTCGATAACCAGCGCATTTGGCCTCCTGCCCGTATTCCCACGTATTGTTTCCGTTCGCGCCCGCACGTCCGCGAGAAAAGTATTGCTTGCGCCTGCCGCCCAGAGACCTGCCGCATCTTCTCCTGCAACCCCAGACCACGTGCCCGACAAAACTACCGCTGCTGTGCGTATTTCTTTGTTCAGCATATTTTTGTCGGTTGCAAATTCGATAGCTTCCTGGTCTGGATTCAGTGGCGGAGCGCCTTGCAACTCCGCAATATCTCTGTCTTCGTCTGTAACTTCTTTTGCAAATGCAAATTCTACCGTGCTGAGCGATATGCTGCTTAATGGATATCCACCCCGTCTTGCTCTGCTCCCAGGCCCACGAGGCCCCGCCTCATCGCGGAACCATGCGCCTTTGGGATACGTGGTAATTTTTGCCTCTGGCGGAACATTGTCGATAATTGGAAACACCTCCGAGGCAATATACGCCTCGTCGGGGTTTTTGTAAGCGATGCTTACGTTTGCGAGAGGCCCTGCCACTAATTGGCTTCTCATGTCTGGCTGTCCCATTGTTTTTGTCCTCCTAAGTAAAATTTGTCTGAATGTAGGGGCTGAAGATATTCAGCCCTTACGTGTACTACTGCGATCCGGCGCCGTTATAAAATACCGTTGCCGTTGCCGACGTATTTATACCGGTCTCATCGTACGCCTGTATTGTGATATTTCCGCCCGATTTCGTCACAATCAATTCCGGCGTCCCAACTGTCCCCGTACCAGCACCCACCCTAAAATTTGTATTGAGATTTGCCGTTCCTGCGCTGACCGTGCCTGTCGGCAACGCGTTCACCGTTACTGAGCCGGCGATAAGCGTTGCCACGCCGTAAAATTGCTGCTGGTTGTTGGATGGCGCCAGCATTTTATAGCTCTGCGCAAAACCCTGACCGGCAAACAGCGCAATCAGCAAGGCGGCCAGCCCTATTCCCGCGATGCCCTTGTAGAATATTTTCATCTTTTGTCCCTCCTGGTAAGGGCTGAAGATTTTCAGCCCCTACAATTAAAATGTATGTCCTGACCTATTAGATGCCCGGTGTCGCCTGCATTACCACTACCGAGGCCAATTCGCCTTCGGCGTCCGCCCCTTCAACAACATGCGCTGCCGCATATCCTTCGTTCGTTACGAGCGGCACGCCCTTGCCCGCATCCGTGGCGCTAATGTACTCCAGCCGCACAAAGGTATTACCCGTCAGCGCAGCGCCTGCTTCTAATTTTGATACGCCGCCCGGCATTCTTACAACTGCCGGTTTTCCGCTTGTTGGCGCATTTTGCAGGATTCCACACGGGATTTCATTTTGAGCGTCTGGCCTCCTGACCTTCATATCGGTCGTAAGCACCACAAAGCGGTATTGATCGTTTGATAAATCCTCCGCGGCCTCGTAGCTTACGTCCAAAAGCCTGTTTTCTGTTGTCATGTTTTGTTGCCCTCCTGTAAAGCCGTTCAAGCCGTTCAAGCCGATTAATCCGTTTAAACGGTTTGAACCAATTAATTATCTGATCTCCACCGCATACTCCTTCGCTAATTCCAGGTTTTCGCTTTGCACCTCAGAAAATGCCTGGCTGAAATTAAGGTTCTTCTTGTCCTCCATCTTCTTTTTTGTGAGCAGAGAAAGCTTATCGGCTGCATTTCCGCCCGCTTTGAAATCCTTCTCGTTCCCCGCAAATTCCCCGAATTCGATTTGCTTTTTGAAGCAGGCCAGGAATCCTTTCATGTGTTCCGCAGGCGTCAGCTTCTTCCCCTCTTTGGGTTCGCAAAACTCATAGGCCGTTTCAATCCCGGAAATGGATTCCAGGAAGTTCGTCATGCCCATCCCGTACTTCATCATTGCCGGGGTGAGCTTGCCTTCCTTGCAAAGCCCTTCGCAGAAGGATTTGATTTCATCCTTCATCCTTTCGCCTTTCGCCTTTTCCAGTTTTTCGCCTTCGGCCTTCAGCCTGTCGCTTTCAGCTTTCAGCTTTGAGCTTTGCTCCGCAAATTCCGATGTTTTCGCCGCAACCACTTTTGCCACCTCGGCATCCACCAATGCCGTGATCAATTGCGGATTTGGGATTTCGGATTTCGGATTTCCCCCATCCGCAAACGATTGGGGCGCATCCTCCAGCGTTACCCCTTCATCAGTTGCCTTCTTTTTCAACCACTCAAACCATTTCATACCTTTTGCCTCCTTTCCAAAAAAATTGTTCGTACACCGATTGCATTGATTGCAATCGAAATTAAATTCAATAAATTTGTCCTTATCCGCAAACGCCACGTCCGGCAAGCCCTTCACCGCTGGCGGCATTGCACCCAGGAAACCGACATGGCGCAGGGTCATATCCGGATAGAGCGAAATGGATCGCTTTTTAAAAAGCCCTTTCCGCACCATCTCCACAAATTCAGGGACAAGCCCCTTAAATCTCGCAAGGAGGATGTTTCCTTCCCGTTTCAACCCTTCCACCCAACCCCAGGCAGGGGAGTTGTGTTCGGGGTGGCCGATCACCGCGGGGGCCTCGTGGGCCTGCGGCTGGTATTTCTGCACAATCGTATCCAGCTCCGCTTCCGTCCAGGTCTTCTCGTTGCCCGCCGAGTCGGTGTGTGTGCCGGTTTTAAATATTGGCATCCATCCCCGATTGGGGTCGGGGACAAGTTCAGCATGATTTCCACCCCCTGCACCCCCGCCAGCGGGGGACATCCAAGAACCCTTCTCATCCTTTTTGTACCCTGCCTTATGCACGGCTGCCATCGCGATGGCCATTGCGGCGCCTTCAACGTGATTTTTTTCAAACGCCGTATTAAAAGCGGCGATGAATATCTCCATCGCATGTTTGGGCGCGCCTTTCATCGATTCCGGCATGTTGTCCATTGAGTACGGCATTATTTATCCCCCCATTGCTGGGACCTCCGGTTTCCAGTTTCCAGTTTTAACTCTAAACTCCAGACTCTAAACTCAAAACTCTTTACAAGCCCTTTTAAGCCCTTCGGAGTAAATTTAGCTGGCTTACCAGCCAGAACTTTTCCTTGACAGCTTAGCACCCTGTCAAGGGAAGCCGTTGCCCTATTAAAGGAGGGTGTCCAGAATAAAAAATGGAAAATGTTTAAGGCAGATCATCGTCCTTTTTCATTATTCATTTCTTGTTATATGTTTTTTATTGAGTAATTATGCCGTCCTACGCCGTTCCCTCAATAAAATATTTCCCCAGATACTGCGTCATTTTTGGCCAGTCCTCGTCCTGCACCATCAGAAATGGACGGGCTGGCATTGTTACGCTCTTCTTCGATGCCCATGTGCCGCCGATTTTAAATCTCAGATAAGGGCGATTCTTTGCGCTGATAACCCCGCCAGACTGGTGTATCGCCGCATACTTTACGTTTGTACCAACCTCCGCGCGGTCGGGATAACCCCGCACGGTAAACGATCTACGCAATATACCTCTATCTGATAGCGTCTGCCCGCCTGCGCTTTTTACCCTGCCCGATAGCGGCCACTTGTCCGGCCTGCCGCCTGCCTCAAAATTGCGTTCGATGGAGGTCCTGACGATTTCTCCGATATTGCGCATCACCGGCGTAAGGTTGCCCATCCTGTCAGCGAGCTTGCCCAGCATTGCCCGCACCTGTCCGTCTTCGATTGTTACGTGTATTTGCATTCCACCCACCCCTCAATCCCCTCCCAAGAGGGGAATTTTTAACCCCATTTAACATTAAACATTCAATGTTAAATGTTTAGTGTTTGCCCCGCTTATTTCGCTAATCCTCTCCCAGATACGCCAGCCAGTCCTTGCCGGGATTATGGGCAAAGCCCTGATCTGGCATTAATAGCCGCGCCGGTAGTTTATTGCCAGTTACCGGGTCGATTGGTTCTATCAATCCGCCCGTTGGGTCTTGTGATTCGACCGTCAATCCCTCGCTATCGATGTCATCCTGCGAGAGCGTTATCACCCCGCAGCGGCAATTATAGCCATTGGGCGGATACCACGTGTCCCAGAATGGATGATCCGCCGGATATATCTTGCCGTTCATAGCCCAGTGCGTGGGCCTCGTCCGGCTGTCATTTACCGCGCTGTATTGCCAATATGGGCGGTCTTGTTTTACCTCCTGCATCTCCTTGTATCTACCCACCGAATATGCCGTCTGGATGTTTGTCCGGAATATCGTTTCCACGCGCCAGGCTGCCGGGCCAGTCCAGCCCCGGCGCTCAAAGATATCGGCAGCGGACTTTCTGAAATCCTCAAACGTTGTACCGTCTTCGATTGCCCGTTGAAGGGCGTCAAACACCGTATCCAACTCATCCCCTTTTGCGATCTGCGTCACGGAAAACGCAAGCGTCTTTGCCTCATCAGTCAACCTGGCAAATTCACCGGGCGACATTTTTAATTTGTCGCGCCAGAAGGCGATTGCGTCCAGCATGGGTAATGGTTTAAGGTTTATCATATTTTTAATCTTTGACAGGATTTACAGGATAAAACAGGATTTTTTTATCTTGTTAATCCGGTTCATCTTGTCTAGGTTTTGGTTTCCTTCCTCACCGCGTATTTCCCAAACACCAGCCCCGCCAGGGCCGAGCGTTCTATCAGCGTTTCAAATTCCTTCATGTCAATATTAAGCCCTTGCAATTTCTCCTTTGCCTCTTCATATGTTTGCGATGATTCTACGATCCCCAGTATTTTTTGTTCGTTTGCGGCCAGCGATTGCGCGGCAGCCGATCCGGCATTATCAATCAGGCCGTCCAAAGCCTGCTGCTCCTCTGTAAGGACACGGCGCTCCGTGTCCCTACTATCTTCCGCATATTGCCTTCCACCCCCTGCGCCCCCGCCAGCGGGGGACAGATGTCCCCCTTCGGAGGGGGAATAAGGGGGAGGAGTCGCTGGTATTTCCACCAGCTCCTCTCCTTCATCCGGTTTCGGGATGCCGTAGGTTTCATAGAAATATTTAGTTCCCACTTTTAATCTTAGCTCCTTCACCAGGGCAATATCAATATCCGCCTTCGGTTTTAGATCCTTCTCCGGCTCGGTGCGGATCCATACCTTCGGGTATTCTGTTGTATCCGGGAAATTATAATCTACGATCCATTTGATCAGGCTGTTGTTCTGGCACTCGCACAGGGAGTCCGCATCGGCCTTGATGTAATCCTGCCGTATGTCCATCGATCCCTGTTCATTGCCCAGCTTCCCCGGCGTTGACTCCGTGGCGGCACTGTGGCCCAGCAACACTTTATTGATTGCCTTATCGTTGTAGGCGCAAAATGTCTCATAGGTATTTATCGAGCCAGCGCGCGTGGCTTCCAGCAATTCAATGATCATGTTGTCGGGAATTATTATGCCTGATTCTTGTTGTATCGCAGTAACTGCCGCCAGCAGATCATCTTGTTTTGCCTTAATTGTCCCCGCCGGATATTTCCCCACACCCGTTGGCGACCCGAATTTGTCACAGAATATTGCCCAGAACTTTATCCCGTTCTTGCGGAACCAGCACGGCCAGTACAAACTCCTGCCCAGCCCATCGCCGTAATAGCTGCCATTGTCCGACACGTTTCTGAACACCACGAATTTGCGGTCGGGCACCTCCATGCCTTCAATCATGTTTTGCAGGGTCAGCAGTCTGGGCCTGCCCTGCAAGTCGAAGACAAACCGCCGCGATGCCTTGCCAATAATTTCTTTTATCCAGATATCACCCTCAGAATACTCCCACATGACCTCTGCCGCCTTAAAGCCCAGCACAATGCCGGAAAGCAGGGACTGCCGTGCGGCGTCGTAATTACAATGGAGGAGGACGTCCTTCACAAAATCGGCGATCTTCACGTCTTCGGCGTCGTCCGAGGCGGGGATTACTTCCCATTCCTTGCCGACTACCGCCAACTTGCGCGTCTGTAAAGCCGATTGGACTTCCGAGTCGCGCAGGAGGTCTTCGTAGAGTTCGATGCCCTTGCCGCCGGATTCCGACCTTAAAATCTTATCCGGGTTCAAAACGACATTGCCGACATAGTCCTGGATGATGTCGTTTTTGACCGTTGCGATTTCGCCAGTGGTTAATGGTATTTTGTTTTTAGCCATAGATTACTTTTTAATTATTCATTTCTTGTTATGTGTTATCCGTTGAAATAAATAACACTAAACAAGAAACATAAAATGTTTAAGTTTTTATTACCCCGCGTATCTCCCCATTTCCCGCCCCATAGATACCCGCTTGTTCCCGCTGGACCGGTATTCGATAATCCCTGATCCCTTCTCTGCCAGATCAACGGCGCCTTCAAGGGCATCCGGGCCGTCATCGTTTACGGTTGTCGAGGGGAAATAGATGAGCTGCTCGACCAGCAAATCCTGGTCGCTGTGCCCCTTCTGAAACCGGATCATCCCTCGCTCAATATAGGGCGAGAGCCTGCCCACCCTTGCCTCTTTTGCAATCGTATGTTTTATGCCCTTGATGGGCAATTGATATTTTTTATCCTTCGACACCAGGACAAACGGCGACTGGGCAAACTCACCCAGGGCATTTTCCTCCATGCTGATAATCAAAGGGTGCAGCTCCTCGTACCGTGAGTAGCTCACACGCGCCATAGTGTCCACCGAGCAATGGCGGATGAATGCGTCCAGCACGTAATATATGCCGTCCGTGTCGATGCCAAGGGTTATGATCGCTTTAAAATCATTCGATGACCCGGATTCCATCGAGGGATCAATCGCCGTATATACTCTCAATACTTTTCCGAGCAGCTCCTCCGGGTGATAATAGCGGATCCACTCCTCCCTGAAGAGTCCCTCGTCGTCTTTGGGATCATTTTGATATTCTTTGTTAAAATTTATCGACCCGATGAGCTTTTCTTTTAGTTTGAGCTGTTCAGGCGTCCAGCCGCCCGGCCAGAGCGGTTTGTAGTTATCATCCAATTTTGCTTTATAGAGTCTTGTTATGAAACGCGGCTTTTCGGGATCGGACTCGCATTTCATATTGATCATCTGCGCAAGGACGCTTTTCTTTGATAAGATCGTCCCGATCATCGTCATCGATGCGCCGTGCGACAGTGTATTTATTACCGTTGTCAGTATCCACTTGATACTCTCTTTTATGAGCCGTGGATTCAGCACATTCTTATCATTTTCCAAGTCATCTATGATTATGCAATCAACCCGGTATTGTTGATTCTTTAAGCCTCTCAACCTTTGACCTTGCCCGCGCGCCTTTACCCTGATTCCGCTTTTTGTCGTAAAGTCTTTCGACCTCCATTTGCCCGGATTTGTCAGGTCGCCGAAGTCCTGCCTGATCCTTTCGTTTTCCTCCAGTTCCAGTTGGATGAACTGGGAGAAGTCGGATGCCAGGTCTTCGGTGTCGGAAATAATTACAATAAGGTGCTTCGCCTCCATACATATATGATGCAGCGGCACTCCTAAAGAAAAGAACGTGCTCTTTGTATGTCCGCGCGGCGCCGCAATGAATACCGGCTCGTCTGGTATATCCGCCAGGGCGCTCCAGTCTTTGTGGAACGCTCCGAACTCGCCCGTAAAATAATGGGGCAGATAGGTTTTCATAAACCACAGCCGGTCGCGCTTTGCGTGGGCGATGCGTTCCTTCTTCGCCTTTTCGGAGTCGTCCGGGAAGGCCGTGGCCTCCTGCTTCATGCGGGCAACAATCTCTTTTGCCCGGAGTTCGTATTCTCTTTTGCTAAATTTCTTGTTTAGCATCTCTTCTCTCGCTTTAAAAACCGTAATCAATAACACATAACAAAAAACGCCTAATTAAAAAGTAAAACCATTAAACATTTTCCATTTCTTGTTATATGTTATTCATTTTTATTGTTCATCCCCTTCTGATTTCCTCGAAAAACCGGTGTATATGTTCCCCGATTTTTTTGATTATTTCTTTGTCCTGCTCGACCCGTATCAAATACCTGGTGAACTTATCCATCGTCTCTATTGCCGAGCCCAGCACGTCACGCCCGCCTTCGATCTTCTCAATGGCGGAAATTATCTTTGTTATCTGGTCAACTCGCCCCGGTTCCCTAACGAGCTCCTCGGCAGTAGTTTCCTCAAATATTTTAAGCAAGCCCTTCTTTAGCGTCTCGGCTGGTCCCTCGCGGGTGGAAACGAGATATTCCTTCCTCTGCCGCAGCCATTGCCCGTCTGACGACCACTTTGAGATCGTCTTTTCGGACACGCCGAGCAGTTCGGAGATATCGCGCTGCGTCTTGCCTTCTCTTACGGCCAGCCGTTCGGCCTCCGGATAGTAGTCTTTGAATTTACCCATATTTGATTTATTGGTACAGACAGGTTTTAAACCTGTCTCTACAGTTCCTCCTCAATCCTTCTGATTTCTTCCACAAGCACCTTATACTGATCAACAACCCGCACCAAATCTTCCCATGCCTGGCGCGCCTTGTCAAATTCCATGCCCTTGATGCCCTCCGAGGAAAAGAGGTAAATATTGATGTCCTTGCGATACCGGTCTGCCCTGGTCTCCAGCTCCTCGATCTTATATCTCTTTTCCGCCAGCAAACCCTGTTTGAAAATTCGCTGCCTGTTATCCACCGTGCCCTCCCCCACCTTTCAGTTTTATATACGTAACTACAAAGCTAATTGCTCCGGTTATAGCCGACGCCGCGCCTGCCGCCACGCCGGATGCCCACCATATTTTTCTTTCAACCTTGCCGAGTCTACCTTCGTGTTCATCCATCGTCTTTTCGCCCCGCACAAAAGCTGATTCAGCGCTCGCCTTCAGCGCCCTCACATTTGCTGCGAGTGAGTTGATCTCCCCACACGTCTTTGCAAGATCGGTGGTAAGTTCCCCTCGCAATTTTGCGACCTCCACGGCAATCGAGCACGTCACCGGCTCAGGGCAAGGGTTATTTTGATTCGGTTCCGTCATGTTCTATTTCGGTTTTGCCAGCATCCTGAATACAAACGCCGCAGCGCCGCCAACCACGTCCAGCGCAGAAGACAGTTCTTCTTGTGGTATGTCGTAACCCACTAATTTTAATATCTGATGAATCACCACAACGCCTGCCGCAATATACGTCCTCTTCCCTGTTAACATTTTTTACCCTCCATTTGTGTGTTTCGAGTTTCGTGTTTAGCGTTTCGTGTTTAGGCTTTATTTACGTTTTCGCTTCTGTCTTCTTCACGAAGTAATGCAAAAAACTTTCAACGCCTTTGGAGTTCGCCACGGCCTGGATGATGGTTTTCACCGATTCATTTTTATCGAACGCCTTTTTTACCTCGCCTGCCGCGTCCTTTTGACCGAGTCCAGCGAGGATGGAAGTGATATTATCCCGGAGTGCCGTATAATTTTCCGCAAAGGTATTTACGCCGATAACCGTAGCCTCCAGGGCCTTCGCCCGTTTGCGCGCCGCCGAATTCATAAAAACCGTTGCAACGCCCAGCAAGCCCGCAACACCCGAAGCAATCCCGCCAAACACGGGAAACCCGCCGGCAACGCCCAGAACGTTTTGCGCGGTTGCGAGGTATTGCGACCCCTTCGCCACGGTAACGCTATTGCCCTGTGCATCGGTGGTAGTGACCGGCGTCAGCAGTGAGCAACCTGCCAAACCAAGACCCAAAAAAAACACGGTAATCAATATGCCCTGTTTTAATCTCATGATATACCCCTCCTGAAAAATGTGATAAAGTGTTCCGTGCGAGGCGTTCCCCGCACGGAACGGGAGATGAATGATGAGTGGCATGATACTACATGGAGGCGTGGTGTGTCTATTAAAGTGGTTTAAAAAAATAAGGGGCGGCGCTGATCCCCGTTTTCACGAGGACAAGCCCGCCCCTAAATGTTATGTGTGGTATGTAGGGACACGGCGCTCCGTGTCCCTACCGTTGGGTAATTTGGTCTATTGCTCCTGATTTTGTTTGACCTGCTGCTCGCGGACGCCTTGTATCCCTGCCGTCATGCCATAATTGATTATATTAGAGATACCAGACCTTGACCTCCCGATCAATCTGGCTATTTCGCAATTGTTATGGCCTTGTTCGTGCAATTCTAAGATTTTCTTCCGTTCCTCATCGGTTATCATT
>ERZ1292637.419-Hain-H14-01um-R3-419-length-25652-cov-5_pt1 | contig 25652 bp, 44 predicted proteins | sample MGYA00564405_ERZ1292637 | MGnify/ENA primary metagenome ERZ1292637 (study PRJEB36523, sample SAMEA6512645) | groundwater metagenome | collected 2019-01-09 | study: AquaDiva: Metagenomics assemblies of 32 groundwater samples | reverse complement strand
TCTTTCTGAAGGTAGAATTGAAACCATATAAACCTCTTAATATGTTGATGGAGATTGCCCAGGATAACCACGCTGCATTGAACCAGGGTTTTGGAAACCACCACCCATACTTGAATTACCAGCTTGTTGACCCGCCTGTTGACCCCAAATACTTGCCGCACCCTGAGCAAATGGAGCCGCCAAACCACCTAAAGCACCCATTGAAGGACCTTGATATGTATTCTGGGTCGGTTGTAAAGCTTGTTGCATTTGAGTCATCCAATTAGAGACAGGTTGTTGAGCATAACCAAGCATTTGAGGTACTGCATTTTGCTGCATTTGTCCGCGCTGTGCAGCCAAATTAGTAGATAAATTTTGCCCTTCTCTAGCTAATTGGTTGCGAAATCCAGTCGATCCAGTTGATCCTCCAGATCCCATACTTGCATATCTATTTGCCAATCCAGGAGCTATTTCTTCATTAAATTGACGCATAGCAGGAGCTTCAAAACTATTGAAAAAATCTTGATCATTAAACAAAGAGTTAAAGAAATCATTACCTTGTTGATATGGTTGTGATTGAGTAATATCTTGTTGAGAACCCCCAACACCACCTTTGATGCTTTGTAGTATTTGGTCAATCATACTTAATTGATTCTTTCCAAAAGTAGAACCATGTTGGCCCTTTTCTCCTGTCAAAGCACCTGCACCCGCAGAAGCAATACTAGCTAACATCATCATTGTAGCCGGGTCCATATAAACCTCGTAGTTTTTTCTTTAATGTATCACAAAAAGATAAATTATGTTAGTCTATTGATACAAAAGCACGATAGTTTTTGTTTTTCAGCCACGAATATGTTAGCAGCATTTCGTGGCATATTTTCAAATTCCATTAGTCCCCGCTCTTATGAATTCGCATACAATAAATCCATAATAAGCTGAAAGGTTAACAGTTGTTGTAATTGTAAGAACCAGATCTGTCATCGTAAAACTAATGCGAGCATCACCTTGATTAAAAAAGCTAAAAAAATCTCCGTCTCCCGCGCCTTGTGCTGAAGGAGGAAGCGAAGCTGTCCCCCATACATGCCACATCAAAAACTCTTTTTGAACATTATCGATAGGATAAGCAGGATTAGTAGCCGCAGTTAACACTAAAACCCCAGCATTTGGCAACCCATTAATAAATACAAAGCTTTGATATCCATTACGAGTCACTCGTGTATTTGCATACCAGTGTTTGTTTCCATTTAGTGTTGGAGTTTCTTCAATATAAACTCCAATCTTCTTATCATTGATTACATCACTATGATAAGCAAGTTGATCTTGCAAAAATGTTTTTCCACGATCATCTTCCTCTGGGATATTATAGGTTGTCGGCAGGAATGGCGAAAATGGTTCAGCTGGGTTAGTTGGTATCGTCATTAGATAATTCTTCCTCTTGCACTTGCTGATACAATCATAGCTAACAATTCCACATCGGATCGATTAATTGCTGTCACAGCCATTTGTTGATCTGAAAAATACATGCTCAATTGCACTGTTTGAGCGACAGCATCACAATACAATCTATAGATTGTCTGAGCCCCACTTCCTATTTGATATTGATTTGCTGTTGTCAAAACAACATTCTGTTGAGGATTATCTGACAAAGGAGTGTTTATAGGTACATCACTAGAATCCGCCAAAACATCTACTGTAAATTGTCCGCTAGAAGTCCTATCCACATAGAAGTCAATTTTGCTTAATCGAAAACCTTGATCTCCTTTAAAGAAGTTAAAAAACTTAGTGTTGATTTCGATATTAGAAATCTTTGCCAATTCACCACTTGGATTAACATAAACCCCAGTCGTTGCAACTGTTGATAATCCTTGATCATCATCATAACTTACTACACGAATATTCACTGCCGTAGACCCAATTGCTGGATTGAAGGTCAACGAAAGTAATCCTGTTTCATAATTAATCATTCCGCTTCCTAGACCTGCTGCCTCTACCAATACACCATCCAATGCAGCATCTGTAAATATAAGGGCACCAACATTAATTTGAACGGACCCTGCAAGAATTGGAGTATAATCAACATCATAACTAAACGATGTTCCCACAGCATTACCAGCTGCTATAGGTTTAAATTCCGACAAAGTGAAAGTGTTATCAGTCGTTAAAGTTTTATTCATTTTAAAATTGCGACCATTCAAGGAAACACCATCAGCACTTGTTGTTCCTACTATTCCAATAAGTTGAATCCAAGTCCCATCAGGTAAGTTGTTATTGGTGCTTGTAAAAACTCCAGGATCGGCTGCGGTTATAGCAGAAATTGCAAGTGAAGGAGAATTTTGCCCATTTGTTTGTTCGAGTAAAAAGACATATCCTTGCTGATTACCAGCCACCACATTCTCAAATCCATCACTTGAAATTCCACTTCCCCAAGTCAAATCTCCATAAGAAGACCAAGAATCGATTAAATCCGCCCAAGTTTCTCCATTGGCAGAGGGATAGAAATATCCAAAACATGTAAATACATCGTCAAAAATAGCCCATGTTTTGGCATCATAATTGAAAACAAGTAATTGATCAGGAAAAGTACCATCAGGATTACTATCACTAGGTATTGTCCAGAAATTTAATTTACTTTTGAAAGTTCTAATTCCTTGAACACGACGAAATCCAAAATTACTTTGGCGAATATCGAAAATTTCATCTGGAATTTTCTCATCAAATCTTGAAGTGTCATTACCATCACTAATAACAATTCCTCTATTTCCAATCGCCATCAAACCTTTATCAAAAGGTATAGTACTGCCAGTGCAATCACTTCCAAGTTCAACATTGACTCTTTCCCAAACAAAAGGATTTTGTGCATTATTAACAAAACGCAAGCGCCAAGTGCTACGAGTAAAATAAACAACTAGTATGTCTCTAATAAAAGCAGCCCCAACAATACTTTCATTAGTAGGAGCATCATTTGCGCCACCACGGCCAAAAATATCATCACGCGCTGCATTAACATCAACCCCTTGCAAGTTAGGGAAATTAGGTTGTGGAGGAGAATAATAAGGTGTTCCTATCTGCGTCCATCTTGCTCGATTAGGATAATTATCTACTCCTGATTCATTCCCTTCAGTTGTATTCAAGAAAACTAAATATCCGCGATAAGGAAATATTAATAGCGCACCTGCAAGAGCATTATCAACATCCACAGGAGGATTATAATTAGCCCACCCAGTTCCATTAGTAAGCACTCCATAATATCTTATTCCATCTTGTCCAGTCACTGAGACTGAGCTATTTAATGCAATACCACCTGAAATGTACGCATTATATAAAGCACCATCTAATGGAATAGAAAATGTAGTGGGACTAATAACAGTAATAACAAAACTTTGTCCATTAATAACAGGAGTGGTAGGAACAATCGGAGTATAACCAGTCACATTAATAATAACCACAGTTTGCCCTGTAGTAAATCCATGAGGAGCCGTTGTGGTTACCACGGCAGGATTAGTATTACTAATATTAAAAATAGATGATCCATGCAACCCAGGTTTACTATTAGTGGCCCAAAAAGCATTAGCATAGTTAGCTGTATAGAAGAATTGATAATCGGTACCACTCCAAACAACCGGCATAACAGAAGGTAAGGTAACAAATGCTGTGCCATTCCATTCATAAGAAGTCGTTAAATCAAAGGCGATTAAAGTCTGAACATTAATCCCAAATTGTTCTTGTGTTTTCAGGCCCATTACTGGAGTGCCATTTGCCAATTTACCAAGCAATGTATAGCCTTCCCGTCTAACAACTCGCCCTCTAAATTGGTAAGCATTAATCAAAGATTCAAAGGAATCTTCCGGTGTTGCCCAAGGTTTTAGATCTTTTCTAATACCTTCGCCTACTGGACCTATAAGAAATGATGAAGATGAACTCATAATTTATGCCTTACCTATTGCGATCCAATAAAAAACATCTCCACCAAAACCAAAATTAGAACTAATTTTAAATTGATTCGGTTGAGTTACAAAAGTACTCACATCATTAGGAAGTCCGCCATTTAAATTACTAGATGTAGCAATAGCCATATATATTAATGAAGGCGAAGGGGTTAAGGTTATTATTGTTGCAATATTATTAGTTGACCCCACAAACAACAAAAATCCACCTATTAGGAAGCTTTGGAATTGATTAGGTCCTGTCATATTTACGGAATTATAAGTCAATTGCATTGGTTCGTTAATAGCGTCTGTTCGGTCATTTATTGTGGGTAAAAATTTTTTAATTTGAGCAAATAACTGAGGTTCAGTGCTTAATTGAGAAGTTGCATCTTTGCAAAATAATGTCACTTGATCTTGAGTTACTCCAGGATCTACAGATTGTTTTTCTAAAACAACAGCTTGATGATCACCTTGACTACTACTGTTCATTGCAGAATGATTTTTTAAAAACTGAACAGCCCATTGCGCAAAGTTGGTTTGAATTTGAGCTTGCGTATCCCTTGGAGAAGGTTGATTTTGAGGGGTATCAGGCACATATGTCATATATTCACCATTACAGAATAAAAAAGTGGTTCATTAGGAGCTGTTAGGGAAAATGGAATTTCTATTTTTAATTGCTTTATAAATCCGTCCGAAGCAGTAACAGGATTTGACAAAGGCACTTGTGAAGACAACCCTGTAGGTCGAGTGCCTGGACAGAAATTAACACTAATAATATTTTTAGCAATAGGCGGATCTAGATCCAAAATATATGGATAAGAAGGAACAATGACTAATCCATAGTAGATTAATATTTTACCTGGCAAAGTCGTAAAAAATTGAAGTCTTTGAGGAGTTTGATTTAATTCATAAAGTTGATAATTTGTGTATTGCACATCTTGCGAATTACCTTGATAACGCATAAATAATTGACCCGTTTGCTGATCCACAGGTGATGCATATAAAGATAATTCTCCCGAACTTGTCTCAAACCCAGAAGAACTATTAAGTAATTCAATTACTGTATGATTACCTGCCGTGGCTCCTCCATCCAATGGAACGTGATTTTTAAGAAAAGCATTATAAAGCTGTTGAAAATTAGCTAGAAATCCGCCCTGTGACGTTGCTAAATCATCATTAACTTTTGGTATGTTCTTGTTATATTCAAATTCTGGTGTTGTCATTAGTTACCTATAGCAAAATAATAAATATCAAAAGTCACTGTGGCAGGTTGAACTTGAAATGAAATATTGAATGAATTCCCAGAAATATTTGTAGGAATTGCGATAGAAAGAGCCTGTGGATTTACATTGTTGGAAACTTTGTAATTAGTAATCGTTATTCCTACATATCTTAATGTCGTGTTTGGAGTTAAATTCACCAATTGTCCATTTACTGGATTATTAATCTTTCCCCCATAAACTACAAATGGACCAGCAACAAAGCTATATTGATCTTGGTAATAAACATCTGGGTTAGTTGATTGCAGACCAGTTTTCACCGATGGGTAACTCATCTGAATAGGAGTTCCATTACTACTTGGTCTATAAAACCAACTTGGATTACTGCCAACAATTTTTTGATAGATTGCTGTTTGCGTGGCTGATGTCACAGGGTCACCCGCCAAAGTTTGATCTTTTAAAATCAAAACCCTATGTTTTCCTTGCGTTGCTAATCCAAGAGAAGAATGGTTATTAGCCATTGCTTGAAAAATGGATTGGAAATTGATAAGGATTTGCCGTTGAGAAATCGATCTTTTCGACGTGCTCTGAGGAATGTTTGGATTATATGACAAAGTTAAACCCCACTATACTCGGTTCCAAAAAAGTATCCCGCATATGGCCTTCCTGGTTGGCTAAATATTGTTGCTGCTCTCTGTGTTCCTAGTTGTTTTAATGTTCTACGCTGTGCCATTTGTAATTGGTCTTGATAGATAGGCATCAAATAAGCCAAACCATCAGGATCTGGAAAATCTGTATAAATCAACTTAGCTGCAATCGCACAAATAAATAGATACCATTCATCTAATTCAGGCGAGTCACTATCGGCAATCATATCCATAGGCTGCTGGCTTATTTGAAATTCAACTTGAAATACCTGCATTGGACATGGACGAAACACTATCTGTTGATTGTAAAAAAGCACATCGACAGGCCTAGAAGCTTGATATGGAACTACCGCGGCATAGATATTGGCTGCTGCTGGAATTACCGCTGAATTCGAAGGAATAAATGAGTAAGCGCCTGTCACATAATTAACTCCACCAGTAACCACAGTTCCATCAGATTCAACCAGATTACCTATATTGCTCCCCGGCTGAGGCACATCAGTCAAAGAGTAGGTGTATCCTGAGTCATCATAGGCTGAGATAATCACAGCAGCTTCCGTTACCTTTCCGAAAATATCCAACTGAGCTCGATAGAATGGAAAAGGAGGGATCGTTCCAGTATAGGCAACGTTTGCCGGATTCCCTCCAGTTGCAATAATCTGATTAACTGAAAGATTTGGCCAACGATTGTAAAATGTGGTCTTATCTTGGAAGTAGCGAAGTAGATATCCTTGACAATAGACTGGTGGAGAAATTGATATATTTCCTGGAAGAAATTGATTTCTAGTGCCAGGAGTTCCTGCAGGATTAACAACCAATCCATTCTGATAAACAAATTGATACGTATCCACATTCGGAGTCGTCAAAAAAACAAGAGGTTTTGTCAACTTCAAGTTTTTAAACTGCTCTGGAAAATGCAATGTGTATGCCAAATTCAAATAACGATCTGCCTGCGCATCAGTCATCTGAGAAGGAGTATAACGAGCTGTCATTCTCCTTAATGTATTTCTCATTTCTAATTTATTAACCATATTTTACACACCATTTATTGGGTTGCTAGGCATACCATTATTGTAAACAACCCCTTCAAAACTCGTCTGATTTCCATAAGGAAGCGGCAATGGGGGTAAATAAGGTCCTGAATTATTAGGGATTACAGATGGGGGCGTGTAAGCGATTGGCAATGAAACTGGATATTGGAAAGCAGTAAAATACGAAGAATCAATCTTCATTGTTAAAGTATCTGAAGTAAGAGCAAGTACTTGGATTGCATCAAATTTATTCAACTCTTGCATACCAAATGCTGTAGGAATAAGGAACCTTACTTCCATCCCAGCTACATAACCATGATCACCGTCCGTAGTGATAACCATAGGAGATGCATTGGTGATGGATAAGATCGTTCTAGTCCTAAGATTTGGAGTGACAACTATCTGGCTATATCCAGGATAATACATAATGCTCATGTCAAGCCGCTTTACATTGTCTAAAAAGTTGTTGGAACAAACGCATAACTCTTATTTGAAGTATCCACATGGTGAATATTGGTTGGATTGCTTGGGTCCAATTCGCCATCTTTTTGGATAAACTTCGGTCTGTAATAGTGTTCATTAATTTGATCGGCAAATCCACGTGGAATCGTATAAACAGCTCCATCATTGAATGTGTACCACTTAACAGGATCATCTGCATATTTCATGTAAGTCAATTTTGCTGCGTTACCAGGAGCTCTACGATTCATAAAACGACCCGTTACTTTGACATTGTCATAGGCCTTCTGTGCTTCAATCTTGTTACTTAGGGCTTGTCCTTCCACTCTAACTGAGAGCAACTTCTCATTAGCTTTATTCTCAATGACATCCAATTCTCTAGTGACTCGGACCGAATCGTTGAGTTCTTGTTTTTTAGCTTGCAGCTCTTCGATCTCTAATTTAGTCTTTTGCAATTGAACTCTAACTAAATCCAATTCTTGATTTAGCACTTCAACTTCTGCTTCATTGGCCATTGAAACCTCTAGTTTTGTTTGTTCTTTTCTTTTTCTTTTAACCATACATCAAATCCAATTTTTAATTTGATAAAAATATGCAAAAAAAGGGAGGGGACGTTAAATCCCCTTCCTTTAAACGCTAAACTGCAGGCCATTGCTGAAGGGAAGTATGTGCCTCCCAATAGAATACCTCTACGGCTGCGCCAATTAATCCGCCAGTAGTTGTTGCTGCTGTGCCATCACCTGCACCAATCAAAATTCCGTTTGCGCCCAAGTTTTGGGTAGCAAAACCAAGAATATTTTGGTTGCCATAGGGCAATGGAGAAGGAGCTGGGCCTGGAGGAACAAAGTTGTTTGTATTGCCTTCACCTTGTGGAACCATAATTGGCAATCCATAAGGATAGTTAGCAGCAGCCGCCCAAGCAAAAGCTGTATAGGCGGAGCTATTAACATTAGCAAACGTAACAGTCTGAGTTCCAACAGCATTGTTAACGGCAGAAACGGTAAACTGAAGAGGTAAACCGCTTGGACCACTAACAAGTTGTTGCATCCCAAATACCGTTGGAATCTGGAATCTAACAACATCGCCAACTTGATAATTCTGTTGAACCAAAGTAGTAACAACCATTGGATTTGCCAATGAAACCGCTGCAATCGCTCTATTTTGAGGATAGTAGAGACTTCTAGAAGGTAAATTCACATTACCAACTTTTTGAACACTAAATGTGCTTGTTAAAGCAAGTGAAGAGTTAAAAAGAGTTGTAAATGTGTTGGTTGTAACCGCTGTCACAGTCATCACTAAGCCACCCATTTGAGGGGCTGTAGGTAGATTGTAAATTCTTACATTGTCCCCTACTTGAAAACCATGAGCTGCCGCAGTAAATACTGTAGTAGTTCCGGGGACGAAGCTTGCGCCACTGATCACAGGACCTAATTGAGGATTAGCCGCGTTAAAGATAGTAAAACCATTTTGCGCTAACTGAGTTCTGATAACCGCGTTAGTGTTCAAAGGTCCAGTAATTGTCGTTGGTGCATCTACATATGCAATACCATTAGCCATGTAATCCCACCATTCTGCATTTGTAATACGAGCAGAAGTGTAAGATGCCATTTTAGTAGCATTTACAAGCTTAAAATAGCTTATATGCTGTTGCAATGGTAAAAAATATGGTGTCGATGCTGTACTCGTAAACGAGCCAGAAGTGATTATAGTCATATTCAACCTCCTATATTGCTACGCCGAGCGTGCAACGTAAATTGACGATCCAGCTAGTGTTAGTAATGTTGAATACTTGAGCCATCTTCCAACCAGCCGTTTGATAAAGGCGAAGTCTTGGAGAAGCAATTTCAGGAGGCGCATAAATAAATTGTGCACTATAACCATCCAAATCGACCATGTCGTAACTTTCCTGACCAGGGATAAAGATATTGTAGATATCTTGACCATTGGCAGAAGCATTTGGCGAAATCGATCCTAATGAAGACAATAGGAATCGAATGTTACGCATTACGCCCCACTCAGATTGCAGCAAATTAGCTGTATTTGAGTACTGCGCAACGTTCTGGAACGCAGTCATTTGATCTAAGTCAGCACTTAAATTAGTGTGAGTTAAGCCAAAAAAACATGTTCTTACAGGGGCTGTCAGTTCTGTTACTTTTATGACCTAGTTTCCTAGGCGGGGAAACCTCTTCGGATCTCCCTCTCGACCTTTATTTATTCGTCGAGGTCAGACTATCGCTTCTCTTTATTCAGATGGAAAATGGATTTCTTCTAATCGTATTTCTTCATCATTTCTATAAAGAGTCTTCTCACTTAGTCGTTCAGGCTGCATATGTTCTTGATGAATGATTTTCTTCATTTTTAAATAAATTAATTTATTTTCAGCTTTTTTAATTTCATCATCAATATTCATTGCTTGCCCCTTGTTATCCTATGCTTATGCAGCCTTTAGGAACTCCAAGTCAATCAGAGAAGATTTTACTTCGGCACACATTTTACCGAATTTGTCTTCACCTTCAATCAAGTCCATAATGAATTGAGCATTAGCTGTACGAAGTAATCGAACGGCTTTTGAGCAATCTAATGGCGAGATGTTACTTGGGTTGTCCCCATTGGTCCCCGATGTACAGTTGATTGGGGGCGCCCCGCCTTCCATCATTGATCTGGCAAGTTGATCTTCAGTTTCCCTTAAGGACTGGCCTAAAGTTGAAACGGCGGAATTAAGCACAGGATCTTCATTAATTAACATGACCTGCTCTTGCAGAATGATGTAAGTTCCATACCAGTCGATGCGTGCGTCCACGTCAAGAGCGGTAAGTTGTTGCGCTGGAGGATCGACAATACCATTTCCCAAAGGAATAGGTGCAGTGAGCAAATTCTGATAACGTCTACGTCTCAGAATATCACCAGCTTGTTGATCCATTGTGATAGGATAACCCATCGTGGTATGGATCAAATCTGGCATTGGACGAGCAAGAAGCTTCATAGACAGTTGCTGTTGAACTGCTGGTGGCAAGATGCTTGTGGTTGTTGGACCGGACATAAGTCTTAACCTCAAAGTTAAGACGAATCAACCAATGTAAAGCGGCTTTACTTTCGGCTTGCTGCAAGAGTCTCTTTCCAAAGCGCAGCTTTTTCTTGTCTCGACATCTTGGAATTGGATAACGCAGCCGCAGCAGATACAGCTTCGGAGCGAACCCCTAGACTTCCCAACTTTGGTTTTGTTTCCTTTTCATCAACACGTCTTTGTTCTTGAGACACAGATGCTTTCGTTTTGAAATCTCTTAACTCTTGTCTTTCTAATTCTTTTTTGATTAGTGAATACACTTTTCTCAAAGGATTGGCAGCTTTCTGTACGGCTTCTTGGTTGTCTTCGTCGTTTCTGATATATTTTTCAATATTTTCAGGCGTTACGACGGTCTTAAAATCGGCAAATTCTGTGGCAGTTTCAAGCACTTGAAGTTTCTGATTTGCTTCAGCAATCCGCTTATCTTTTTCATTAAGCTTATTGTTGAACTGATTGAATGCCTTCGCAAGTTTCTTTCCGTCTGGAAATTCTTCCTGCTCCAACGATCTAAAATCAAATTCTTCTTCTTCAGGGGCTACTGGCTGATATTGCTTTTGCTGATACTGCGCTTGCATCTGCATTTGCTTTTCATACATTTCCCTTTCTTTCTGTGCTTGCCAAAGTTGTCGTTCAAGATCCTCTTTAGCCTTTCGAAGCTCTGCAAAACTCTCTTGCGGAGACTTCTTTTCATGGTTTTCTAGAGCCTGGTCGACCACTTCAGGTAATTGGGTCTGTTCTTCTCGTAAACTCATGCTTTTCCTTTGAGATTGGCGATATCTCGGTTGCGCCATTTGTCAAAATTGTATTTGACACTTATTTAATACACGTATATATAAATTTTTATATATATATCAATAAAAAATTTAGGATTAATGATTATGGTGCGTGGAAGTGATAAGACATACGGGCAACTCATGCAAGAAGCTCGAATGAAGACTGATAGGCAGGAAATCGGAGAAACCGTTCCTTCTGTTATGAATAAATTGAAAGAAATTATCGAGGATTGCGTACAAAAGGAACATGAAAGAGGTACGCGAGGTAAATATTACATTCACATATGGGTGCAAAAGGAGCCATACGCTCAAAATGCTCTTAGAATATATCCCCAATGCCGCCGTACACGTCCAAGTCCATATCAAGGCCATGATCATTATCTATGGAGTGTTGAAAATGGTGGACACGTCAAATTCGAATGGTGTATCCCAAATAAAGAAACACTCAACTACATCATTGCCAATCCAAATAAATTTGATTCAAAATATGTGTCTATGTTGAAAAAATATTGCGCTGATAAATTAGAAAAACTAGAAGACTATCTAGTTGGGGGCAAGATTGCCTAGTCCCCTACTGGCCAATCGGTATTCCAGAGGATGAATAGAACAGCTTCCTTGATTTTCTTCATTGCGCCTACTATATCTTGATCAGGGTCATCAAGATTTAGTGCTTCCAATTGAAATGCTAATGATTTGGCATCACAATCAATACACGTAGTAGTTTTAGATTCCCTATTTTCTGTAATAAATCTTACCGTTTGAATAGAGCCAAATTCTTCTACAAGTTTTTCTTTACCACGTAGATTTATTACAAAAGAATCGTCTAGAATATTTGTCATTATCTCACCATCTTCGCGCCGCCCATATAGAGCGAGCGATTGCTATGAGCTGATCCTTGGGATGGTTTACCTATGTAGCCAATCACAGGCTTTCTAAGCCCTGGAAGCTTCTTGATCTTTGGGGGTATCATTGTCATATTTAATTTCCAAAAGTATTTGTAAAAGAAGTAGGAATAAACCTATCCTTTAAGAATATTTCTTCTAATGCTGATTCTTTTTTCTCTATTTTTTCTTTTGCTTGCAAAATAAGAACTTCTTTACAAAATTTACATCTTGCTGTTTTTCTAGGTGGAAGTTGTAAAGGAGAATGATCAGCTGTCATTTTCATATCAAAAAATTCATAATTTCCATCATCTTTTTCATGTTTTATCCCACATTTGCATGCTTTAGGTTCCATTTCACTCATCTCAGTGAGATCCTTTAATCAAAGTCTTATCTCGTTTACTTTTAATTGTAGGTGCAAAATACTTCATTTCCGATTTCGCATTCATTTTTTTATCTGGAGGTGATTTCCCTAATGCTCTTTTACCTGATTCAATTTTTCTAGATTCTGTTACAGTTTTCTTTATTTTTTCACGCATTGGTTTCGGAGTAGCAGCCATGTTATTTATCCTTTAGTTTTTGGTTCTTTTTCATTAAATCCACCAGCACGATTATAGCTCTTCTCTAATTGCAAAGGAGGTTTTCCTCCAGGCGCGCGGAAACGTGGTTCCGTTTCGTTAAGATTTTTATTCTTTGGTACTGAAGGCTTTACTGCTTCAGGAATGATCTTAATATTTGGCATGGTGATTCCTTAATATAGGTTGCATGTAGGATTTGAACCTACCCTTCTTTGCTCCGCTGCGCAGCTAAATTCGGCAAAGCTATGCTTCATAACACCAAGCAACATGATTATTTGTTATTCATCTTTTCGCGAGTATATGGTTTATGAGCTAAAGCACGATCATCTTTTGCATCGATCTTCTTTCTTACCATCTCATAACTATTGCTTGCTCCAGCTGGTGGTTTAGGATCAACATTGTCTTTGATCTTGATAAAATCATTGCCAGTATTGCCCTTTCTCTCACCACCACCCATCGATGTATTTTTATGGCTGTGTCCCATTTAAAACCTCTTGTTGTTGTAATTCTCTTTCATCTTGTCTTTTTGTAATATTTTCTATCAACTGAAAAACCTTTAAAAAGTTGTCAACACCCATAGATTCAACTTCTTTTGCAGCCTTAATTTCATCCAAATGAGCAGACGCAAGTTCATGTTTAGATTTATTATGCGCCGTTGCAATCTGAAATTGCTCGAGATGACCTTTTTGGATGCGTTCTTCTGCTAAAGCACGATCACTCATTGCCTTAGATTGTAAGCTTTCATTGACAATTCTTTGATTTTCCATCTGCAACTCAGCCATCTTCTGCTCTTGTTGCTGTTGGGCTTCTTGTTGCTTCTTGATACCTTCAATCATCTTGTCTTTATCTTGGATATCTACATCGCTAAGCAATTGGTCGATTGGAATAGGCAATCCATCTTTCCATAACCGATATTTTTGAGCGAAAGCTAATTGTCTTGTTGTGTTAGTAAGTTGCGCATTGGCAACGACTGCGTCATACTTTTGGAAAGATTTGTCGCGGAATTCATTAGTGGGCTCTTCTGCGAGCATTCTTCGAACCTTGCCAAGAGTATAGTTTTTCTGAATGATCGCCCAATGTAGTCTGCCTGCATTCCGTTGTGAGAGATCCAGGTTGTCAAATAGTTCTTGTAGAGTAGTGAGCGCAGCACCTTGACGCAATTGCTCCGTAATCCCAACATCAGAATCTTCCGCTTGTCCAAGTAATTCTGGTGTGACGCCTGCAAGAGATTGAACATTTTCTTTATATCGCGCAGTAACTTCAAAGTTCGCCGGGTTGATATTAGCTCCTGGCTTATCCACGATAGCATTCAATCTTCCTTTCTTCAAATACCTTACTTTACCTGGTCCAACCTTAAATGCGTCACTGTCATCGATAAGCGCATCTTCCTCTACATCCACACCAGAGAATTGAGCGGCGAGCAAATCGCTCTCTAATTGTGTCCTGTAGTTCAAAAGGTATTGCGAATCACGAATATTTCTAATAATTCCTTGATAACGAAAACTATAATTATTATTTGCTAAATCATGGTATCCCACAAACGGTGTGAAAGGGTACATATCCACGCCAAGTGGGTTAGGACCATCATAAAAGCAAACACCATTGATAATGATCGCTAGATGTACTGTAGGAACCTTTTCTTTCACAATAACGATTTTTGGATATTGATATTTTAATCTTTCCAATTCTTCTTTTGTAAAATCAACTTCGGTACTTTCATATGTCTCAGGATCTACAATAAAAGTTCCCATGCGCTCAGCTTGATACCAATATTCATCCCAAGCAAGGAAACCTTTCCTTCGAATATTGTATTGCTGCGGCATGAATGTAAATTTAGTGTCAAAATAGGCTTGATCATTAAGCATGTCAATATCTGCCGCTCTTTCCGGAATCAATCGCTTAACTTGCTCTTTATGCAAATACTTACGAGTGCGAATAAACTGACAATCGCTCAATCCCATATCACGCCAGAACGCATCCATCATCACCATGTCACCGCTTAACATCTCGGTCCTTAAGTCTCCGCACACTGGATCGCTTCTGTAGTCTATCCACGAATGCATTAATGAAAGTCCAGTGATAACCGCACCTTCTTTAAAACATGAGCTTATGGTGTTGTATGTGTCATCGATATTGTAGACTGATTGAATAATCTTTGTAGCTTGGCTAGATGTATGCGAGCTACTTCCATGAACAGGAACCATTTGTGTAGCTTTTCGATATTGGCGTTGCCTACCACATACCATGTTTGCTACTGGCATCGTATTATTGAAAATCCACTTTTGCTGATCGTAGCTTAATCCAGAATATTGATTTAAGTAACGTTGATCGCCAAGATAGACCTTTCTATCAATACATTGTTCGTAGTAGAAGAGTTGCCAAGCAGAAAGGTTTTGTTGGTAACGTGAATCTGCCTCGTTGACAATACCACGATCACCGTCTTTATAATATTGCTGATATACGTTAGGAACTACTTGATTTCGTTCCAGCATTCCACTGGTCAAGAGCAACCTTCCTTTTTTGCTTTAATGTAAAGGAAGGTTGTATATAATTCAAATTTTATATTTACAATATATTAATCATCGTCATCTTTTTTAAATTCCACATCATCTGGGTCGTAAAAAGGGGAAATATATTCGCGTCCATGTGTAATATTTTTCTGAATTCTTATGTCTGGATTCTTAAAAGACCAACACTCTCCGGAATGATCTAAAAATACCACCCAAGTTAAGTTATGCTCATAACCATAGTCAATTATTAGATGCGCTAATCCTTTGCCATGAGGTGTTACTAAAGCAATGGGTGGCGATAATTGTGTTATCATAAATCATTTCCTTGCATCGTAAGTTCCTGTCTCTTTGTTAAACATCCCATCCTGAGCATACGGCCAAAAAGCACCTTTATCCATCAATGTTGTATCAACTTCATCGTGACATCGCATCACATCAGGATAAGCACTACGCAATCTACGATACAACTGGTTGAATCGCTTAGGAGCATATGTTGATCTTCCATCACAATAACGTCGCGCCCAATGAATAAGCTCAATTAAATCATCCTGATCAATTAATATTTTCTGTTTCGTCATGAATCTTTTCCAAACGTTGCCATAAATTCTTAAATTTCGTTTTAATTGTAGCTAATTTTCCGCAATGAAGCTCAGAAAGTTTGGATATCAAATAAACTGTACGAATGATTCTAATAGTTGATACCTGATCTTTACCAACTTTCTCTTCAACCCAATCAGCATTCTCTTCGATATCGTATAATTCTGTTAAAGGAATAGTACATTCCAGGAAAGAAATCAAAGTTTTTACGTCAAACACTTCAAGGAATTCATTAATTTCTTGCTGTAAGTCTTTTTTCGGCATTATTTAACCTGTGGCTTTCCATGATTGGGAGATTAGCTTCTGTTGGGACGTAGACAACCTGCATGTTATTAGTTTGAAGTCCTTGAATCCAAAGATATCTCAGATATCCTTCATTTCCAGTCAGTGAATCGCCAATAATCTTATTAGCCTTGGCTACACCTTCTGCTCTTATTACTTCTGCATCAGCCAACGAGCGTGCTGATTCTTTTTTTGCTTGCGCTTCGCATGTTGTAATCTGACGACTGTATTCAGCATGTGCTAACTCAGCTTGTCCTGCCATACTTTGTTGCCAAATGTAAATGTTGGGAGCAATGAAATTACAATATGCCCATATACATACAATCAGTCCAATTGTTCCAGCCACGCCATATTTCACAAATTTAAATTCATCTTTATCCATTCTTTCCCTTGTAGTCAGTTTCGTAAAATCCAGAGCCCTTGAAGTGAATGCCCGCAGGTTTTACAACTTGTCTTTCCATTTGCTTGTAACCACAATGCAGTAAATTAAGGGTCTCATTTATTGAAGCCTTAATTTCGCGAATACAACCGCAGGTCGGACATTTATAATCATAGAGTGGCATTATTTACCTCTATTAATTTCATCGCACCCCACCATCATATGAAGAAAACACTTAACAAACATCTGCCTAAACTCAATGTTATTCAAGTCGCATTCCACATGAATATTATGTGCCATGATAATTGAGGAAGCTTTTGTCATATGTTCCATTACTTGCTTACCTTTATCACTAGCAAGGAAATTGTCATATTCTTCTTTACCGCTTATAGCTCCGTAGCAGATACATGGCATAATCAATCCTTATTTAACATATAAAAATTCTGGCTCATTGCATTCCTCATACCACTTCCAGCCAATAAAATCCCCTGCATCTTCACATAGATATGGATTAATCCAATCTAGAAACAAACAGATTTCATTATCATAATTTTTTAAATCTGATCTTGAAAAAAGATAAACACCATCATAAAAATTACAACATGCAGGTATGTGATAATATGAATTTGACCTACCGATAGCAGTCCATCGAGGACATTTAAAAAATGCATGATCTGGTAAAGCTATCTCTGTTTTAATTTTCATTTTTTCATCCCAAATATCATTTTCCGAGTTGGGATTAAATAGAAAATTAAGAATGAAATCCACTTCTTGAGGTTTTTCTCTTTTAATATTAGCTTTGATAACTAATTCAGTATACATACCCATGTTATAAAACAATCCTCACTGGTTTATTCACTGGCTCATAATGTTCGTTTACGTGGCTGCAATTGACCAATTTGGTTGGGATAGGCCAGTGAATGCCTGAGACTTCTGTTTCCCCATAAGCCTCGTGGATGTGGCCAAAGACATGTAATTTGGGTTTCATGTCGAATATCCTGGCTGATAGATAAGCTGAACCAACATTCTCATATGTGCCGTCATAGCGCTTGGCCTGGTCAAGAAATTTATATGGTGGGCTGTGAGTGATAAGAATGTCAGTGTCATTGGGGATTAAATCAAACTTCTTTCTGATTACATTCTCTGATCCCATGAATGCTTTGCACTTAGGATTAACCCCATAAAACCACAAACTCCAAGGACTTCCCCAAATCTTGTAATCCTTTACATCTAATATCGTTCCATCTTCCATACCAGGTTTCAATGGTGGCCAATATCTAAATTCAGTTCCAGAATCACATAGATAATCAACACCTATATCAGCATAGACATCTTTAATTGCTTCAAATCCTTGATTCTCAAAATAAGTATCATGGTTTCCAGCTATTAGAATCTTTTTAGTATAGTTTTGTCGTTGTATCCATGCAGCAAATTCACCGTATTGAATAGGTTTGTCACTTTTTGTTAAATCCCCAGCAACAATAAGCAAGTCGCCGCCTTGTAAAGCAGGTTTACATCCGTGTAAATCAGATATGCAATCAATGATCATTTTATTCTATACCAACCTATGCATGGTTATACTCCGCTTCAGCTATAACTTCTTTCGGCAACGCGATGATCATAAAACCTGACATGCGATATTTTCAATATTGGATTTATGACATTATCTATCCTTGAATTATAAAACAACATCAATTTTATGAATTTTTTTTAAATTAGTTAGTGTTAAAATGTTTTTTTAATTAAATGTAAATAATTTTTTTGAAAATCCACAAGGTAAAATTAAAATACTACCTTGCAGATCATTTAGATTTTACTTTGAAGACTGTTTACTTTATTTCTAAGGAAATCCAACTCATCCATCATGCTTCGCAAATCGGATCTATTTTCTGTCTTCCTTCCTAGAAAATCACTCCAAAATTCGGGATCAAGACTAAAAATAAATTGACTTGCACCAAATATCTTAATAAAAGTTAGAGTTATTGCAACGAACTCATCAGGGTTAACAGAAATGCGATCTGTATTGTAGTTGCTTAAATAATGATGAGCAACAAAATAAGGTGCAAATTGGGCGCCAATTCCCAATATAAATTTACATTCGTTATCTATTATCATTTTTTTAATCTCTTTTCTTTTATTGTCTGAATCGAATTATTACATATTACATATACCATGGCAGTAATGCCGAGATTTATTGCTAAATTAGATATTGCCATGGAAATACAAGTGATGTCTCTAATTTCATCTTTCCCATTCCTGCAATATTTACCATAAGCCTCTGCCCCTTCCCGAGCTACATAAAATAATGCTTGAAAAGAATAAGAAGCTATCGCAATTCCTGTCCAATTATCAACGAATGAATCAACAGCTTTACAAACAGACTCTGCAACCTTATCTGATATATGAGAAGTTGCCTTACTTAAGGACTGGCCAATTTTATCGATACTATTACCAACTTTACCCGCAACAACATCAATATTCTTTTCTGCCGTATCCACAGTTCTTTGAGTAACTTTATCAGCACATTCACCTAATTTTGCGCTAGCATCAGTAATAATTTGTTCTACTTTTCTACCTGCTGCGTCTACTCCTCGTTCGGCTTTTAAAAGAGAGCCAGCTTTTGCACCTACAACTAATCCTGTCTGAACACCAGTTATTAATCCACCCACGCCCCCAAAACTTAAACCTAATACGCCACCGCTAACAGCTCCGATTGCTGCTCCGCCACCTACTGTACCTATACCTGACATAAAACCCCTTATTTTGTTGGTTTTTGCGGAACTATATAGATACATAGATTTATGTGATAGTTAATTAATGTATATATATTAAATACATATAGTATTAAAAATTTATATTATTAATTTATTTTTTTCTTTTTCAATTAAAAAACCGTATATTCAAAATCACAGCAACCAGGGCAAAGGATATCGGGATCGTATTTAGTCATGTGGCAACTCAGGTAATGGCATCCAATGGGTCACGCCGTCAATCGAACAATCGCTAACAGAATACCAATAGTCCAAAGAATCAATACATGGAGACATTCTATATCCTTTGTAAACTCCCTTACCATCAGTAAAGAGTACATCTTGGAAGTCTTCGGGTAACTTTTCTTTATATTCAACGCTAATCCAATTCATTTGTCTAACTTCCAACATATTCTTATTAATGTAGTGAGTATAGCCCATAACAAAGCACCATAAACATATTGCATTTGTCCTAGCCAACATGCTAAGATAGCAATTAACTGGCAAGCTATGCCTGTGTACATCATCGCCTTATCATTATCCATTCACTTTTATCCTCAATCGCTTCAAAGGCAGAGACACATTTACATGCTACGTCTGATAATAGTCGTTATGTTGTCTAAAGGCAATACTTGATAGGTCCACCACTTCGGTGAAGGCACAAATGGTTTCAAATTTGAATTTACTCAAATTAAGATTTGAAAGATTTGACACTTTCCTCATATTCCTTATTCATCCACTCATAATAATCACCTTTCGACTTCAGTATCCCCTCAAATGCAAGCATTCCCCTATGTCTAAGGTTGTTCTTATAACGGATATATTCACGCTTTCGATTCTTTCTATTCATTTCTTCATCCCATTTCTTGCTGATATTACCCTTTTACAATGTGGACATACTAAATTTCCATTTAAAATATAGCCAGAATTGCAAATCTTGAAGAAGCAAATCAATCTTCTAATCATTTCATCCCCGCAGTCAAATGTTTCACTATTTCCAATGCCAATTCCGCGCTTATCTTCCATTTTCTTTGTAGATATGGGACAGAAAGTCTGCGATTGAGCGCATAATCCTGCTTAATCTGATTTAATAGATTTTGTTCAATTTTCATACTACCTCTGTATATTGAACGCGGCAGGAGTTGAACCTGCTCTATCTCACCCGAGAACCTATTGAAGAAAAAGGAGTCTTAATTCTTAAAACTTCAGCGGGCGACTGGACTCGAACCAATTAATCTTATGACTTACCGAGCTCGCGTTCTTATTTCAGTCATAACCAAATATCGTCTTTATTTTTTCAGCCAAGGACCTTTTCTTATTCTTTTCACGCTCTTGAATCAATTCTTGCTTCTTCTCTTCAAGTTGGGCATTGAGCCTATCGCAATAATCTTGCTTTTTCTTAACTTCATCTTGGAAATAGTATTTAGTGCGCACTTCAGCTTGCAATCGTTCATTATTAAACCCATTGTTGGCTCGAAGAGCATCCAATTCACTCCTTAAATGATATACCAACCCATTCAACTCATTAATTTTCTGTTCATATACTACATTAAGATAAACGCCAGAGTCTGCATTAATAGTAAAATTGAATTTGTGTGATTGAAATGCAGGTTCCCATGCATCAAATTGCTTTTTCAATTCGATCATTAATGACTCTTCGCCACCTTTATCAGGATGGAAGTGCTTGCATAATCTCTTGAATGTAGATTTAGCCTCTTCCTGGGTCTTGCAATCATTAAAAAAGTCCATTAATCACTCTATTTCACGGTCCTTTACGATCTTTTCTATCTGTTTTTCGCCTTCCTTGCCCCAACCAATTAACTTGTAAGAAACCCAAACAGTTAATGCGCCCACTAAGAAGCCGACTAGACCTAGCATATAGTCTCCCTATGTTACATATGATACGCGATTCTAAAGAAATTTAAAATAAAAAGGAATTTGTTTACAAATTTTAACGCATGAAATGAGTTTGATTAGGCATTGGTCTAGCAATCGCGGGTGCTTTGTAAACACCTGCCTGCATCTTGATTTGATTAAGTTTCTCCTTAGTCATTGATCCAAGTCCTCGTCCATATTGAATACGAGCATTAGCCATATAGCGCACGGCATCCGCAGCGTGGCTAGTCCAATCATGTAGAGGTGTTTCCGAATAGCTTTGAGTCTTTTCATTAAATTTCTTGTGATAGTTTTCTAGACATTTTATTAAATGAATGCATTTCACTTGATCGATATAGGCTACTGATAACATAGAACGTACAGCTTCAATACCTACAGAAACATCATTTTCTCTTTCGAGGACTGTTGCCTTGAGTCCCTGTTCATACGCCACATCTTGCAACGTACGCCCCGTTTGGATGCTACCAGAACCAGCATCATGAGGCATATAATGAGTACCGTAAACATATGGTTTATTCTGAAGAATCTTAGCATAATGGGCTATTCCTTCTCCTTGATTTTCGTAGAAGTCGATGATACGTAACTCCCCTCCCACTTCTTGCCAGAACACGATTGAGGTGCTATCACCATAGCCAATATCAAAAGCAGTATGGACTGGAGAACGAGTATCGTAAGGTACGTTGCAAACCCTACCCTCTTCTCTTGCTTTCTCAATAAGTCTACCATAATACGATCCCTCTACTCCTCGATTAAAGCTGCAATAGAATTCTTGTTGAATATGTTCTTCTGATACGCCCTCGTCGCGCATCTTCTGAATCTCAGGTTCAGTCAATACGCCAGTCTCATTGATAGGCAGTACTTCGCAAAACCAATCAGGTGAGGCAGTCGCCATATTCTTTAGGTCGTAGAAGTGATTCTTTCCACGAGGGGTGCTAATAAAGATAGCGTACCCTTTATTAACGTCGAGGATAGGACGCAGATAATCCCAGGCCGCAGGTGATTGGATAGCGTATTCTGAGAAAATAATAATTTTAGGGTTGCTCCCGACAAGACTATCAATGTTATCAGATCCAATAAGCTGATATAGTGAACCATTCGTTAACCTTATTTGCATTTGCTGGCCGTTCTTGCTCTCGACCACTTCTTTGGGAATGTAATCAAGTATACGCTTGCCATCATTTGTGGACGAGTCCCAAATAACTTTCTTGGCTTGGCTGTAGGTAGGTAAAATATGGAATGCCGTCCACCCTGGATTAAGCATTAATTGAAGAATAGCCCAATTAAACATGGTCAGGTCTTTGCCACCTCTACGATGAACGACCCAAACTGCACGTTTAATGCCGCTATTTAGTGCCTGAATTATCTTGCACTGATACGGTCGCGGTTGATAGGTCAATGCCAGCTGAGAGATCACGAGATACCGTTATGTTATAGGTGGATTGCTTGTGGCCTTCGCCTTCTTGTTTACGTAAATCGGATTCGAATTTCTTCTCTTCGCGATAATGCTCGTCATGAAGAGGATCGTAGATGCGCTCATTCTTAGAATACCAGTTCTCTGGCATCACTTCTGTAGCGGCTGCTTTGAAACGATTAATGTCCAGATACTGCTTAGCAAGCGCGTAGGCTTCCGCGAAGTCCTCATCTTTCTTAACCCATTCGGAAAATCTTTGGAGATTTATATGCCTTGGAGCTGAAAACATAGTAAATTTCAATGAATCAGGATATTGCGCCCACTCAACTAATTCTTTTGCAATAGCTTTGATATCGTATTGAGAGGGTCTTCCAATGAAAGGTTTGGGTGTTATCATGTAATTCCTATTATATTATTAAATTCATAATTGCCTATCCAGTGAATATTTTCAAGGAATTATTATTATCAATTTTTTTGTTTTGTTGGATCAATACACAAATCAACATATAATACATTGCAACAAATACAGGAAAAACTCCTAAGTGTTGAAAATGAGTGACTTACATTGGCCAAGTAGTACAGTTTGATTTCTTTGAAGAAACAGAAATATCAATTCTAAAGGCAGAAATTTTATATTTAAAAAAATCATTAGACAAGCAAAGAAAAAGTCAATTTGCCAAAATTGGCGAATGTAAAAAAGAGATTATGGAATTGAAAGAAGACATGGAAATATTAAAAAGGAATATATGCCGCGCCCCAAGCTAGGAAACACGGCATAAAAATTACTTATTTTCGTTTATTTCTAACGCCATTTCTTTGGCAGCCAGTCGAATGATTTGAACCTCAGATTTAGATGCTTCCGGAAGGTCGATATCAAAAACATCATCAGCAATCCAATCACAGCATTCTTCAAATGAAATACCTTTTTGCGCCATAACTATGCTGAAAATATCATCATCTTCAAATAACGCTTTGAGAATTTTGGTCTTCCTTGATTGACACATTTGCAGAAATTTTGGGCTCACCAGTGTCATATTTAATCCTCGATCAATTTAATTATTACGATTTGTTTTTCGACAATATCATGGAACTCATTTTGGACACTCAAGAGAAAATCACTTACGACTTTGTCGTCAAAACTTGATTTTACTTCCTGATAAATTTTCGGACTGACACGGGTTAACGACTTCATTTGATTTTTCAACTTAACTGTAATTTCGCAGGCCATGACTACTCCATTTGTTTTTTAGATTTAAATAAAATTATTGCATGGCAAAGACCACCTGAATTAAGATCCATATTAAAATAATCAATTTGCTGAACTTCCATTATGTGGCAACATTCATCCATCTCTTTTTCAATAGAATTAACTAAATCTGAATAATAAAATTCTTGGATGTGTACAATTTTTTGTTCCATGATTTACCAATTTTAATTTTTACTTTATAATCACTACTGCAAGCCATAATTAATATTCTCCATCTACTTTTAATTTAATATCACATAGCTTATGTAACAAACAATCAATTAATTCTTCTTTTTCATCATCTGTAATTTCAATCTTTGAATGAGCGACTGCACCTCTAAAAATTGAGGAGGATGGAGCCTTTTCTTTGTGTCTCATCCAAAAATGACAAAGTTCATCCAGCTTAAATTTATTCCAATTTCGCGCCATGATTTCACCAATTTATTTCAATTTTAGTATAATATTTCTTTGATTTTACCTGATCATATTGAAAAGTAAATCCTTCATAATTGTCTGCGCGACCAGGACGCAAATCTCCTGTAATTTCTGCACAAAGCTGGTCCATTACCCATTTGGCTGAATAGGGCAAATTATCATGAGCATCCAGCGTCTTGGGAGCAAAACGAGTGACTTTCAAAGTGCATGGCATTTTAATCAAATGCTTAACAGGCAACATAGCTATGAAAATCCCTTTCTTTTGTGATTTGTGACGCGCATGTTTAACACGCCACCCTTCGCTTGAGTTAGCCTCATTTGCGAGCTTGATGGGCTGCGTAATGATAATTTGCCTATCCTGAACAGAAACGCCAAACTCCAGATTTGGCTCAGGATCGATTTTTTTAGTTAACCTAACCTTGGATACTGGTCTGCTCTTTTTAACGCAACTGATCGCATCTAATTGAGAAATTAAGCCATCGTCAAAATGGCAATCCTTGCGTGTCTGCCACCTCGTCCATTGATCGGAGTTTACTTGGAAAAATTGATGGGGCTTTTGGATTGCCGCGCGCTCTACCAATTTCGGCAACGAATGAATCAAGTATTTCTTGATCGCCAAGACTGTCGCAGCGGTGACCTTTGATGTATTTCTTTTCGCCTTCGATTATCACGCCATGATTAGCCATCGCATAGAAGCGAGTGCCTGTTTTCATATCTTTGGCGCCAAAAGTTAGCAATTGAGGCTTTGGAGTGCCAGATTTATCATATAAATTCTGGCGAATTGTGATAAGAGCTTTGGTGTAGGGGTCTTCGGGGGTTTCTTGATACTTGATAAATTCGTAATCGTTCATAAAAATCCTGGGTATATAGTAAAAAATTCACTTATACCTAGGATTTATGCTTTAAAAATTTAATTTATGTCAATTTTTTCCTGAAATTTGATGCAAAAGGCTGTTTCCAATATTACCAGCATGTTGCATATGCGTAATTCCACCTTCTTCAATGACTTCGGTAAGCTTTAGAGGTGGAGTACTCTGCCATAAATTGAATTTAATGCGCGTTTCTTTAACCAATTCTTTGAAATTCTCATGCTCATAGAGCAATTTAACAGTTCCAAACATGGCATGGTCGGTGTAATCCACGATTTTCAAGTCTTTAATTTTCAATTGGGCTTCTGCGGCATTTGCGTAACCCATTAGCTTATCACGATTGGATTTGGCTTTGTCGCTTAATTCAATTTTTGGAGCAGTTTTGGGTTGGAACTTTTTCTGAATAGCGCGAAGTAAGAAACCCATTTCACTATCAACATGTTTTTTGTATTCCCTGCGAACTTGAACTGCGCGAATAACGTCCACTTCAGGAAAGGAGCATAAAGTTTTAATATCTTCATCAGACAAAACAAAACCTTCTAAACAAGAAAACGAACAAACAACAGAAACAGGCAAAGGATCTAAAGGGGTAGGGGTTTGTTGTTGTTTCTTTAGTTCTATAGTTCTTTGTTCTTCTTGTTTGTCGTTGGTCGGTCGTTGGTCGGTCGTTGGTAAGTCGTTACTTCGGTCGTTATCAACAAATATATTTATGTCGTAAA
>ERZ1292637.416-Hain-H14-01um-R3-416-length-25900-cov-7_pt1 | contig 25900 bp, 74 predicted proteins | sample MGYA00564405_ERZ1292637 | MGnify/ENA primary metagenome ERZ1292637 (study PRJEB36523, sample SAMEA6512645) | groundwater metagenome | collected 2019-01-09 | study: AquaDiva: Metagenomics assemblies of 32 groundwater samples | reverse complement strand
TCATCTACAGCGCCTACAAGAACATGCCGCCAGAAGAGGCGCTGCTGGACCTGTCATGGCTGGCGGCGTACAGTTTTTTCCGCGAACTCCACCCCGAGCCTGACCTGGGAGGCTACACATGACCGACATAGAGGCGCTCGTCCTCAAACGGGCCGCCGAGATGCGCGAGGAGCATGACGTCCTCGTCAGCAAGTTCCGCCACGAAGGGGCCGGCTACATGCCAGCCGACGTCATGGGGACGGAGCAAGAGGTCGTCTACATCGCGTACGCCCTGAGCGAGCTGCGGGCACAAGACCCAGAGATGGTAGATCAGATCTGCCAAGACCTCGCCGCCGTCACCATCTACCGAGAGCTGGAGGAGAGCCGTGGACGTCTTGATAACCGCCACTGAGAAACACGGAGACACGGTTGTCTTCGACCTGGTGTCGCCGGAGCCGCTGGTGTGCCAGTGCGGGCTCACCCTGTCGAAGGTCGAGATTGACGAGGGGCCATTGGCGCGAGCCGAGGTGGGCGACTCGTTCTCGGGCCGGTTTGACGACAACGGGGACCTGTTGGTGGCGGTGCATGATGAAGGACAGTGAAGTCGTCGAGGGAGCCATCGACATCCTCGACAAGCACGGGTGGTGCCGGCGCATCGACATCAACAGTGACGGCGAGGTGTGCGCGGGGGAGGCGTTGGTGGAGGCCATGACCGGCGACCGCGACCGAGCCGTCCAGACCCGTAGGTGGCAGAGCCAGTTCACCCCGCAGATCGTCACCGTCAACCAAGTCACCGACCAAGAGATCGAGGAGTTATTCTATGTCCACATTGGATGACCTCCGGGCAGCACGTGAGCTGGTCCGAAAGGGCTGGACCCAAGGCCGTCTGCACCGCACCCGTGCTTTTCGCCGGGACGCCTACTGCGTGCTCGGCGCGTTGAAAGAAGCGACCGACTGCTATCCCCTTCCTCTCTCCTTGGCGATGAGCGCTGTGCATGCTCAGATAGGCCCCAACATCGCCGGGTGGAACGACAACCCTCGCCGCCGGAAGAGCGATGTCCTCTTCATATTCGACCAAGCAATCGAAGCCGAGGAGAAGGAAGGCAAAGCCGAGGCGCGAGCCATTCAGACGCGGCGGTGGCAGAGCCAGCTCACCCCGCAAACCGTCACCGTCAACCAAGTCACCGACCAAGAGATCGAGGAGTTGTTTCGTGTCCACACTCGATGATCTCCGAGCCGCCCGGAAGCTGATCCAGCGGGGGTGGGGTAAGGGGCGATTGCACGAGCGTCATCTCTTTCGCCGTGACAAGTACTGCGTCGTCGGCGCGCTGGCCAGTGCCACGGACAACCGGCATCAGTTGCATGTGGCGAGGGAGGCGGTGGTATCGGCGCTGCCCAAGGAGTTCAGGTTCCAAGATATTATGTCGTGGAACGACGACTCTCATCGCCGGAAAGAAGAAGTCCTGGCGTTGTTCGACCGTGCCATCAGAACCACGCAGACAAAGCAGTGGCAGGGTCGGTTCACCCCGCAAACTGTCATCAGCAAAGTTCGTCACAAGTCTGACTACGAGCTGGTGCACTGATGAACCGTGCCGAGCTGGCGTTGCTGACACGAGCCCGTGACCGAGTCGCGTCGGTGTGGGTCCAGGGGGTGTACCAAGCTCACCGTCAAAATGGCGAGTTGCTGCGGTTCAGCGAACTGCCGGTTAACTGCTGGTGCGCGGCGGGGGCTGTGTGGGCGGAGTACCGTCAACTCCCCGACAAGGAGGGCGTGACGGTGGTGGTGGTGTTCGAAGGGCTGGCGAAGCGCCTACCCGACCACAGGGACCACAACCACGAGGGGAAGCTGGTCGATTTCAACGACTACCCCGACCGGACCCAGGCCGAAGTGATGGATTTGTTCGACAGGGCTATCGAGGAGGAGTCATGTTAGCCAGTGAGATCGTCGAGGGGGCGCTGGAGGCCATCCGCCAACGTGGGCTGCATAAAGGGTGGTACATCGACCCAGCAGGCAGGTCGGTGTGCGCTATCGGCGCGCTGCGCCTCGCCGCCACCGGCTCTGTGTACACGCGGGAAGAGGAGGATATGCCCGCGTACCTAAACGCCGCCAACGCAATAGGGCGTCAAATAAACGACACAGAGGTTTATGTCGAATTCTTTGATGTCGGTAACCTCGCCCCGTGGAGCGACAGTTGCCAGCAGCCCGAGGTGGAGGAGGTTTTCGAGAAGGCGGCGAAGGACCTGAGAGATCGAGGTGAGTAAAACGAAGACGAGGCGAGGGACCGCGAGCCGAGGAATCGAGGTGAGTGAGTTGCAAATCAAGGCCGACGACACGGTCATGTGGGCCTTGGAGTCGAGGCGCACCGTCTACCGCGTGATCGCCACGTGGGGCGGGCGGGCGTGGATCACCCGGGGCGAGAATCCCGGGTGGCTGGTCAATATAGAGGATCTTGTCCCGGTGGCGGACGATGTCTTCGAGGCCGGGAAGAGGTACACTACCATCGAACAGCTCAGCGGGTACGAGTACGAGGTGGTCGACGTCCGAGAAGAGCGTGCGGTCGCGTGGGTATACCAAAACGGGCTGCTCACAACGTCTACCTGGTTAGAGACTTCCAAGCGACACGAGTTTCAAGAGGTGGAGTAATGTTCCGCGAAGAGTTTGTCAACCTTGACAACTGGAGCTTATACAGAAGTGCCGGCCATGACGGCCAGGGGCTGCGTCGGCCGAGCCAGATAGCCGTGGCCAACGGCATCGCGACGATCTACGGCGACTCCGCCGGCAAGACCGGAGGCATGAAGCTGCGGTCGCCGGTGCAGAAGCACGGGCTGTGGTCTGTCCACATGAGGACGCCGCCAGGTGCCGGGGTGTATCACCCTGTGTGTTTGCTGTGGGGCGTCGGCTCTGGCTCGGATGTCAACGCGGCCACCGGTGAGATCGATTTCGTCGAGTTCTGGAACCGCCCCGCCCGCGACCGCAACGAGTTCACGCTGCACTACGGTGACGGCTCGCAGATGATCGGTGGCGGGGTGGCGGTGGACGGCACCCAGTGGCACACGTACCACGTGCTCTGGACTCCGTCCGAGATCAAGGCGTGGATCGACAACAACTCTCCGTACTACCGGACCACGGACACGGCCAAATTCCCACAGAGCAGTGTGGAGACCTGTATACAATTAGATTTCTTTCCTTTTGAGGACACGACAGGCGGAAGCGCGTCCATGCAAGTCGACAGCGTTGTTATTTGGACGCTGGCCGAGTACGAGGCCATCGTCCCGCCACCGGTAACGGAGACGGAGCAGACGTGGATCTTCGGGTTCGCCTCGCACCATCGGCTGTGGGCGGGCTCGACTCTGGGTGACACCGGCGACGCCACCGGGCTACCCTTGGAGAGGTACTACGTCCTGCTGCGAGGCACCGCAGCGTCGACAGCGGCGACGATGGACAAAGTGTTCGGCACCGGAGCGTGGGGGACGCAGGAGCCGTACACGACATCGTCTGTGGGGAGCAGGTCATGGTTGGACATCAGCCCGGTGCTCTAGTAAAGGAGCATGCAAGATGATCAAGCGCCTTATCCGAGGCAACTACGACGGCGACGGGCCGTTGCCGAGATGGCCGATGTGGGTGTACTTCGGTGTGCTAGCCCCTATTGTGGCGTGGATGCTCTTCACCGAGGGGTGGACGTCCGTCATCGCGTTCCTGGTCGTCTTCCCCGTGGTGCTGGGGTGGCTCTTCTGGGTTCGGCGAGAGCACCGGCGACTGCGTGCGCAACGTCTGACAGAGGAGGCAAAGCGCAGGGAGGCCTCTGCCTTTGACGGAGCATGGGAGCGTATGTTCAATGCGCGAAAAGATACTTAGAGGCGAGTGGGACGGGCCTCATTCGATGCTGCTGGCGGTAACTGGCCTCCGGCAACAGTGCCTCGTGTGCTTCGGGTACAGAGACGACCCCCGGCACACAGGGCGGGATCAGCTAGTGCCGCTGACCCCGGAGCCGTTGCCGGCCGCGTCTAAAGACGGGCTGTACTGGACGGGGCTGATGACGGTGAGGCGAAGCGGGTGACCCCAAAGCCCACGCTGCCCATCTCCCCGTCGGCTTTCGAGTTGTGGTGTCCTAGGTGCGTCGCGTACCGGTTGGCTGTTCGAGTGGGGGTGAGAGTGTAGTGGACGTGTTCTGGGGAGTAGTCCTCGGTCTGCTTTCCGCCATTATAGTTATCATGTTCTGCATTGGGCTCATAAACCCTCGACGTGTCATTATCTTTCTTATCTGGGCTGTCGAGGTTGCTTTGTTCATCGGGTGGGGCGTGGGCGGTAGCCAAGTGCCTGTGCCGTGGTGGGCTGTCGCGTGTGTTCTTGGCGCGGTGGTTTGGATGTTCCCGGCGATCTGGTTGTCTGTCTTTATCTCTCTGCGATCTGACTCGCGGGCCGCTCGTAGAAATGCCGCATACGGCTGGCGCAAGTCTTGGGCGGCTGAGTGGGAGGAGACAGGTCGGTTGGCGGCGGAGTATGACCTGAGGATGCCGAACAACTACTACGAGGAGATAGCGCGTCGGTTGCTCTTCAGTTCGCAGATAGTCAACAGGTATCGTTGTTACCGGTCGAGGTGCGCACGCTCTCCTAAAGTCTTTGACTCCGACGGTCGTCATCGCCACACTTTCAAGCGTCGTAATCGTATGCGGCCACCCTCGGCGCGGGACCTGGCCTGTCTAATCTGCGGCGAGACGTGGGGGTGGACTATCTTAGCTCATCCAGCTCCCTGGCGCTGCGCTAAGTGTCTGAGCCTGAACTCATGGCCTGAGAGGCGTTGGCCGTACCCTCCACCAGGAAGCCCTACTAAATATGATACCGATTGCCCAGGTAGTTTCAAGGCAGGAGCACGCCGTGCCTAGGGCAGCCGTCAAGAAGGCCACGTCTGCTGTCAAGACCCGAGACTTGGTCTGCGAGACGTGTGGGGAGACCTGGGTGTGGGAGGTGCGACGAGGCCGGCAGCCGAAAACCTGCGAGACCTGCCGAGGAGTGAAGACTGCAACCAGCGTGCCTACTGAGGAGCGCCTCGACCGCCTCGACCGCAACTTGAAAGCCAACGGGTCACACCTGTCACAGACAGGATCGCGCAGAAGCTACTCCATAGCCGAGATTGATGATAGGATCAACAGACTAGAGGTGGCAGTGGCCCGGCTGGAGGAGGTGCTGAGCGATGGTGACGGCGTCTAGGTCCGAGTACATGAGAGCCTATCGCGCTAAGAAGCCGAAGATGGAGGAGAAGCACCACCTTCTTTACAAGCTGCGCCTCGAAGCGTACAAGCGCCTAGCTGCCTTGCATCCGCAGGAGTACGACCAGATCCTAGCCGAGGTGTTGGCGGAGGATGCGTGATGAAACCTAAGCAGAGAGGCAAAATCGACTGGCTGCTGGTTGGCATGGCTGTGGTGCTGGTCATCGCGCTGGTGCTGCTCTTCGGGGTGCTGCCCAATGACTGACGATGTCCGCCGCGAAGTCGACAAGCTGCTCGCCGTCATCCGCGAGGAAGCTGAGATGTCGCTGTTCCCCGGCGTGTCGACAAGCGCCTACACCCTAGCGATGAGCTTCAAGAGGCTCGACCGGCTGCTGTCTAGTGGCGGAGGGCCATACCCGACTTCATGGACGCGAAAACCACAAGAGGAGTCGCTTTAAGTGATCATTGAGTATTGGCTGGCGGTTGTCGGTTTCCCAGGGTATGACGTCTCGAATTTTGGGCGAGTTCGTGGCTGGAAGACCCGGTGGGGTAACTCAAGGATGCCACATCTGTTAAAAACACACAAAGGAAAGGGAGGCTATTCGCGGGTCTGTTTGGTGCTAGACGGTAAGAAGTATACGAAAATGATTCATGGCCTTGTGCTAGAGGCGTTTAAAGGCCCACGACCACTTGGACAGTGGGCATGTCACGGATCAGGTGGGATACAAGACAACTCTATTTCTAATCTCTCGTGGTGCATGCCAAGGAAGAATAACGGCGATGACAAACGTCGTGATGGGACGATGCAGGATCAACGTGGCGAGAAGAGCCCTAGTGCGAAGTTGACCGAAAAAGAGGTTCTTATGATTTTACTATCTGACGCCTCGCAAAGAGCGATAGCGCACCGGTACGGAGTAAGTCAAACATTGGTCTCGGCTATAAAAACAGGTAAAGTGTGGGGCCATATCGAAAGAAGGACATGATGAACGTTCTTGGAATCCCAGACGTGCTCGACGCAGCCGCCGATGAGATCCTCGTCAGGGGGCATTGTAAGAATGTACTGATAAGCGGAGACGGCAAGGTGTGCCTTGGCGGCGCTATTTATACAGCGCTAGATCCCGAGCTAAAGTCTCAGTTTAATGCCGCTATGTCTCGTCACAGCTACCAAGTAAACGCAATTTTGGCCAAGGTTGATGCCTACTTCGAAAGGACGCATTCAAACATCCCAACCGGAAACGGTCAGGGTCATGTCTCTGTCCGGTACAACAACCGGCCCGACACAACGGCCGGCGACGTCATCGAGCTGTTGCGCGGGACAGCGAAGGAGCTGAGAAATGCCTAACCACGAGCTGATGGACAAGATCATCCAGAAGATCTCAGACGAGCCCGAGTCGCTGAATATGAGCGACTACTTCTGTGGCACGCAAGCGTGCATCGCGGGCCACGCCGCCCTTCTGATGGGGGCGAAGAGGGCCGGCAATGGTAGCAGTATGACCTACGAGAGCAGGCGTTTGTCAGCCGCTGATGTCGCGAGTGAAGGTCTGGGGATCACCTACGCACAGGCATGTAACCTCTTCACCTCGTGCGCACTTTCGTTCGAGGCCCACGCTCCGAGGACGTCCGAGGAGGTCGCGGCGCGGTGGAAGAAGGTAACCAGTGGCTACTGAAGGAGAGACCGTGACTGATCTGGTGCCCACAGACGAGATCGAAGGCATCGTCGGCGCTGCCAGGCATCCAACAGAGCACATCGGGCGTCGAGTAGGCCAAACCTTCTACATCCTCCACAGTCGCGAGTGCCTCGACGGGGGTGTCGACCTGAGGGAGTGCGTCTACTCCGTCGCGCTGGACCGAGGCAGCGTTAACATTGTGAATGAGTTAGCTCAACCGGTGTATCTGACGGTCATCGCCGGCCGTCTCTGGTCTAGGGGGTTGTTAGATGTCTAGACAAGAGAACTTGTCACGCATGATCATGCTGCCCGAGGACCTGTTCGACACGCTGCCTCCCGAACGGGTGTCGGAGGACTGTGGCGACGGTGATTTCACCTGTGGGCACTGGGTGCATCGGACCCAGCACCCGGAGGCCAACGCGGTGCTCGCTCCCGCGTTTGACGACTTCCTGAGAGCTAAGCATGTGTGAGTACTTCATCAACGATCGCAAGGTGGACAAGAAGACCTACATCGCTTCTGAGAGGTCGCACGGCTTCGACCTGTCACCGGAGCCGGTGACGGTGGCGTTCGGCAAAGACGGCGACCAAGGGCGCTTCTTCGAGTGCTCCGCCGCGAGGAAGACCGGCGAGTCATGCCCCTGACGCCGACAGAGCACATCGCGCAAGCTGAGGAGTTGCTGGCGCTGGCGGCGGTGACGGATCACTACGAGCAGCATCGCTTGAACCTGGCCGCAGCCAACGTCAACGTGATGCTAGCCGTCGCCAAGATCCTGTCGGCGGTATACGAGAAGACGATCTTGAGATGATGTACCTGATCTGGTCCAATGAGCAGGGGGCGTGGTGGATGCCTCCCAAGCGCGGGTTCACCACCGACATCGACAAGGCCGGACGGTACACCTGGTCGCAGGCACGTCTGATCCTAGAGCAGCAGACCAACGAGGTTTTGGTGGACGCTCCGGAGCACCGGTTCAAGCGGACAGAGACGATGACAACAGACATAGGTTACATCTGATCGACAGAGAGGAAACAATGGTATCTTCATCGAACAATGTCCGTCCTACAGCTACAGGCTGCCCTGTGGAGCGACATTCCGCACGCAGATAAAGGTTGTGGAAGACGATAGCGGGTGGTGCTGGTTTCCTTGTCGCCGCTGTGGCATAGCGCACGCTCTAAAAGAGAAGAACCTTCTCGTTCACGCCCCCGAGCCACCGTGCGCGGTGGACGAGGCCATCCTGAAGGACCGCATCCTAGCCGACCTGCGCGCCACGTGGGGGTCTGTCCCCGCGCAGGAGATCGCCGACCGCCACGGCATGCACATCAAGGCGGTGTACCGCATCGGCAAGGAGATCGGGGTGTGGAATAAGTATGATTTGTCTGATTAGGCGGTAGGGGCACTCGGGGTGTATTATAGGTGAATAGGCAAATCCCCGAGCGGAGGTGACGGTTGAGCGATGATCACAAACGACCTGTCACACGCTCGGGGATCATGCCACAATGGCTTGTCTCGCACTGCGTCCTCACCGACCACGAGGTGACGAGAGTAGTGCGGGCGGTAGATCTTCTATTCAAGCTGACCGGGGAGACGCGCACGCCTCGGGTGACGGTTGTAGACTTAGGGCGCACAGCAGAGGGGGAGCCGCTAGTCGGCCAGTGCAGCATCGGCTGGTTAGACATCGAGCTGTCTCCTCGTCTGTTCTCCCCCCACCGGATGGACCCTCGGGAGTTCATGCCCGTGATGCGCCGGCACGATGTGTCAGCTCTGCTGTATGTGGTGGCTCATGAGCTTGCCCATGCGCGAGACTTCCGCTCCAAGTCGATGGCCTCGTGGGAGTTCGGGCGAAGCCCGGGGCCTCGCCTGTCTGAGGACGGACGGGAGGAGTGGGCTGAGAGCTTTACTGAGTGGTACCTGAGCAGAGGGCGCACTTCGGACGAAACATCTAGATGGTACGCTGCTCGTGCAGATTGGCGAAAAGAGTTCTGATGGAAGCGTGGCGAGAAATTGAAGGCTTCAAGGGGTACGATGTATCTAATCTAGGAAGAGTACGCTCGTGGAGGCAAAAGAGGTACGGAGGGTTTGCAAAACAACCTCACATACTAAAGCTCGCTACTAGTAGCGAAGGTTATTTACAAGTAAGCCTAGTAGATAAAGATGGCAAGGCGCGTACCAAAAAAGTACAAGGATTAGTAATGACAGCTTTTGTCGGGCCTCGGCCTAAAAATATGGTTTCTTGCCATGGCCCTAACGGTAAATTAGACAACTCGATATACAATTTAAAATGGTGTTCACCATCCGAGAACATGTACGATGCGCAACGGGACGGTACTCGAAAAGGACGAAGTCATGGAACCACTTATATGTACGGTAAATATGCGTGTAGGTGTGCTTTATGCAAGAGTGCCCACACTTATGCTGCTCGTCTTTACAGAGAAAAGTTAAAGGAAAAAGAGAGTTCGAGGTACAGATGATAGTGCTTATCGCACTGGGCCTTGTGAATTGGCTGGCGACGCTCTTAGTTACGGAAAGTGAGTTCTTCCGACCGCTGCGTGACTGGATCAGACAGAGAGCACTGCACGCCGAGCGCCGGTTTCCTGTTTGGCTCTGGGACAAAGCCGATTACTTCATCACATGCCCTCTCTGCACCGGCGTGTGGATCGGACTGGCACTAGTCCCTTGGGCTCCTGCGTTGTTCGGCGCGGGTGTGATCCCGTTTCTGTTGACCGCGCTGCTGATCAAAGCTATTGGCCACGCGGTATACGTGACCCACAAGCTCGTCGAGGCCACCTGCGACCAACGCAAAGCTGAGATTCGGAGAATGGAGATAGCGAATGCCGCGAGTGACGCGCAAGCCAGGCAGCTCAGGAAGGAAAGACGAGCCCACTCCGCCGAGGACACGAACCAAGGAGATTGGCCAACTGCTGGTCGGAGAGGCGATAGTCGAATACGATCGTAGAAAGCCTAAGATGCACAAGGTGACCGAGATAAGCAGAGGATGCTCGCCGCACAAGACCCATGTGACGGTTGACGGCACTCAGCACTGGTGCGAGGACACAGCCGCTATTGTAAAGGTGAGAATAGATGGATGAGCCACGGGAGATGATAGTCACGCAGGAGTTCGAGCACGGGGAGTGGTGTGACGGCTGCCTGTTGCCGGCGAAAGTGACGATCATCGTCTACGCCAACGACATTGAGATCGCGCGGTTGGAAGGGTGTCCCGGTTGCAGGACGGGGGCGTACGCCGATGGCAACCCGTAAAAAGGGCGGGAAGCAACGCACAAAAGGCCAGCGCGCCGACCGCCAGCGACTGAGCCCGGGGACGACGAACCTGGACGCGCGGCAGAAGGAGTGGGCAGAAGCCAAACCACGCTCCGACGTGGACGACAACACAGCCATCCTCCCCGACACGCAGACGCACTTTACGAAGCCAGGCTCACAGAATCGAAATAAATGATACGCAAACGAGACCCAGATGAGGTTGTCTTGGTGTCATTGACCGGCGTAGAATTTGACGATATTATGCTAGCTCTAGATACAGCCATCTACTATCTGCCAGATGATCTGTACCGGAGGAAGTGGAACAGTCTCAGTCGCCGATTGAGTACCCTGGCGCACACTTCGAAGGAGCGGCAATGATTTGCAAGCACTGCAAGACCGCCGGTGAGACGACTAAGACACTAGAGAAAAAAGGCCCTCTCGCGGAGGCAACTATCGCAGGGCTGTTGCATATGCACACGGCCAAATGCCCCGGCGGCTCGCGTTGTGATTGTCAGCACAAGGTCGGCTATCAGCGTAAAGAGAGCAGCGTATGACCGTGGAAGACCTGCTTAGGCAATATAAGAGATACCTGCTGAAGATCGCGTGGGACTACGTCAGCACGGCTGAGGACGCGCAAGAGCTGGCTCAGGAAGGTTGGATAGCGATGTGGGAGGCGCACCGAGACTGGACCGAGCAGAAGGGCGTGCCTCTCCACACGCACATCAAGAACAAGGCTCGGTGGCGCATGACCGAGGTTGCTCGACGCGGCACATATACCGGTAGGTCCTCGTCGAACTTCTCCGGGGCGAAGAAGGCCAGGAAGCTGGAGGTGCCCCTGGAGAGTCAGGACCCGGCGACAGAGCAGGACGTAGACTCCATCCTGATGGCGTACCACACCGGTGAGATAGTCGACGCCATCAACTCCCTGCCTCCGAAGCAGCGACAGCAGGTGTACGACAGGTTCTGGCGCGGATGCTACGATCCGCACAACGCCAACTGGTGGTACAGAGGCGCGCGAGGCAAGCTGCGAGAGCGGCTTGGGCATTTGACAGACACGACGTGACCGTGTACGGTGACAGCACATTCAACGTCAAGAGGAACGGACAGCAATGGCGAAATTAAATCAAATCATCGCGATTGAGAAGGACGTCAAGAACAAGGCGAAGACGGGCATCACCGCGTTGCATCGTCAAATGCAGATCAGCAAAGCCCAGCTCACCGGCATCTCCCGGGTGTACCGGCCTCGGGATGAGCAAGGCGAGGCGTTGCCGTCTGAGTCCACCAGGGTCCAGGTGCGCGTCACCGACGCGCTCGACCAAGCGCAGAGGATCTACGTCGAGCTGATGGACACCGTTCTGACGAAGGACGCCGCCAACTCCGAGGCGAAGGCTGACATTGTGATAGACGGCCAGGTCATCGCCGAGGGCGTGCCGGTCACGCACCTGCTCTTCTTGGAGAAGACGCTGACTGATCTGCACACGCTGATCGCAGAGCTGCCCACGTTGGACCCCGGCGAGGAGTGGTCGTGGGATGACCCGCAAGACGCCTACCGGACGCCTGTCATCGGCACCGCGCGGTCGAAGAAGATTCCCCGCAACCATGTCAAAGCAGATGCCACCCAGCATCATCCCGCCCAGGTCGAGACGTACTTCGAGGACCAGACCGTGGGGTACTGGGACACGATCAAGTACTCCGGCGCGCTGCCAGAGGCCCGACGCACCCAGCTCAAGGCACGGGTGGTAGCGTTGCTGCAGGCGGTGAAGTTCGCCCGTGAAGAGGCGAACAGCATCCAAGTTCAGCGTCGGCAGATCGGCGAGAACCTGTTCGGCTACTTGTATGGGGAGTGAAATGATCACGACTGAGCTGCTCGACAAGGTCATCGACGAGTTGGAGACGCACGGATGGATCGCAGGAGTCCTCTGGGAGAACTTGAGGGCTGACAACCCTTCCGCACAACGGCACTGCATCTACGGCGCGTTCAACCAGGTTACGCATGACAATCCCCAATGGCCTAGAGGTGCGATGTTCGAGTCACCTGAGACTACTGAGTTCGCCAAGGTGCTCGGCTTCTCGGACCGATATGAACTGGTCCGTTGGAACAACCAGCAGGATAGCGTCGAGCCGGTGCTAGCCCGCCTGCGGCAGGCGAAGGCCGCCTTGGAACCAGTGCCGGCAGAGAAGGAGCTGGCGCTCGTATAGACCCCCGGCCGAGGCCGGGTAATGGAACAAGCTCAAACTCATAACTAAATGCGTCATCGTAAACTGACCGCGATACAGAAGTCGCGGCGTACTGAGACTATTATCCATATGCCTCAGCATTGCGTTGGTTCTCCAAGTCGACCGGATGCGGAACGACTATACGAGAGGTCGCGGGTTCGACCCCCGCCGGTCCCTCCATCATGGGACCGTAGCTCAGTCGGCAGAGTACTCGTGTCACTCAATCTAAGCCGCGTCCTTAAATGGAACAATTGGAGATAGCAGTTCGACGTTCACATTCTATGCTAATAGAAAGGCCCCGGTCGCTAGGGTAAGCGGCCGGGGCCGCCTAAGGTTGAGCCGCGAGTAAGGGCAGGTCTGACAGGGTTTTACAGCAGAGAGCGGCTGGTCCCATCTGCCACCTAACCTAAAGAGAGGAAAGGGATGCTTGACTACGCCTAAGGTGGAGACACGTTATATCAGAGGTCAGCGCTACTATGTACACACCGAGGGTGGCACAGTACCCGGTGTGAGTGGTATCAAGAGCATGTTGCCTGCCCCCGCGCTCTTTAATTGGGCGAAGAACGAGACAGCCTGGTACTGCATAAACAACTTAGAAACAATAATGATCCTGGCCGAGAAGGACAGGGCCGGTGCATTGGAGCTGGTGAAGAACGCCACTAGCAGACACAGCCGGCTCGCCGCAGACCGAGGCACGGAAGTTCATGCTTTGGCTGAGCAGATTATGCGCGATAAAATGGCAGGTGTGAAATCGTCGTTCCATGCTACAAAAGACGACATGCTTTATCTAAAAAACCTCGCGCGCTTTATCAGAGAATTCGAAGTGGAACCTGTTTTTGTCGAGACCACAGTGTGGAGCCGAGAACATAACTATGCGGGCACGACAGATCTGATCTGTCGGCTAAAGGGATACCCAGGACTGAGCATAGTGGACTACAAAACAGGGGCTAGTGGGATTTACAGCGATGTCGCCGTGCAGCAAGTCGGCTATGTGCGGGCAGACTCATACATAGACGAAGAGGGTAAGTTTCAACCTATGCCTCCGATTGAGAGAGCTATGGCGCTGTGGCTTAGACCTGATGGGTTCGCGCTGATACCTCTCCAGACAGACGAGGAAGTGTGGAAGGTGTTTCTGCATTTGCGCGAGATTTTCGACTATGTTAAAGGTACCGCCGACAAGGTGGTAGGGAAGCCGGTTAACAAGACGCCGCTTAAGAAGACATGGAAGCCGCCGAAGAAATAAGGGAGGGCGATAAATGACAGAGGCAGAAGAGGCGCTGGCAGAAGCCCTTCGAGAGATAAGCAGGCTCAAGGAGCGGCTGGAGACGTCAGAGTCGTACTGGTTGGAAGCCGAGGCGTCATTTCAAACCACGCTGCGCGGATACAAGGAGCAGCTTCGGAGGTGCGTGGGAGAGGAGGGCTTGTGAATGACATCGTACCTCGACGAGATGGAGTACCACGACGAGATCCGAGGAGTGATCTGCCCCGAATGCGGTGGCAGTCTGGTGTGGGTGAAAGGCCGGGCGTATTGCGACGAGCATAGCTTTGTGGAGCCTGCGCCCGAGGACATTCCCCCGGCGAGGGAGTACACCGACGACGAGCTGCGTAGTCTGATGGATAAGGCGTTAGATGAGTAGTCATCGGCGGTGGTATCTGGTGGGCGCAGACATAGACAGGCTACCGTGGCGAGAGGCGCACCCAGAGCTTCCTGCCATTGACATCGACAGCCACCTAGACGTTCCCCGGACGATTAACCCCTGGGACGAGGTGGTGTACCTAGACAGCTACACCCTGCTGTTCTCCCTGGAGGAGCGGCAGCGTACACACCGAGCGTTCACCGAGGCGCGTGCGCGAGGCCGCTTGCCGTGAAGCGGTGCAAGGACTGTGTGGCGGAGGGCGTCACGACAAACCGACCGCTGGCGAAGGTCAAGGGCAAGCTGGTGCCGGGGCCGAGGTGCGTCACCCATCACCGGCTGGCGAAGAAAGCAGCGTCAGCGAGGAACCACGGCCGCCAGATAGAAAGCAAGTACGGGATCACGGCTGAGGACTACGCTGCGCTGTTAGCGTACCAAGGTGGCAAGTGCTTCATTTGCGAGAGAGCGCGAGGGGTAAGGCGCAGACTCGCTGTAGACCATAATCACGTCACCGGGGAAGTCAGAGGCTTGCTGTGCAGCAAATGCAACCAGATGCTGGGTGAAGCCCGGGACAATCCTGAGTTCTTTCGCCGGGCAGCGCATTATCTGGGCAATCCTCCGTTTGATGAGCTGAAGAAGTTGCGGGATAACCTATGAATATAATCCGTCTTTGGTTAATGTCGAAGAAGCTGAAATATGGCTCTATCGTGACCACGCTCACCGAGATGCGAGCGAAGGACATAGACAATATGACTCTGACCGAGCAGATCCAAGCGGTATACATGGAAGATCAGGCAGCCATACTGCGGCGAGTCAATAACCCGAAGCCAGAGGTGACAGAGGAAGACCCGCCAGCCGACGAGCCGAATGGAGGGCAGTATGTGTGAGCGCAAATGTGTTCAAGATCAGCGCGTTTGATTGGTACTGCATCGTACTCCATTGGGCCTACATTCTGGGATCGAGCGGCGTATGAACGACATCAGTATTCACACAGAGGAGGACCGAAGCTTTTCGGCTACAGCCTTTATTGACAACGAGGAAGATGACGACAAAGATTGGGCGTCGATCAACTTGGAGGTGCGGTTAGGCCCCGACTCCGATGGGAGTTTAGAGATGGCTATTGATGTGCTCGATCGTGTTTACATGGAGATCAGGACCGAGCTGGTGACGTCGAGGAACGGAGGAGTTGGTGTTTAGAGAAGCCCCATTGCCGCCGCCGAGGTCCGCGTTGAAGTGGGCGGCTGTCGACCTGGACCAGACTATCGCACAGGGTGTCTGGACACCAGAAGACCCAACCCGTCAGATAGGGCCGCCGATCATTGAGAATGTGCGCAAGTTAGAGCAGTTAGATAAGGCTGGTTGGAAGATAGCAATACACACCTCTCGATCGTGGGGAGACTACGAGACAATTGAGATGTGGTTAAATTTTCATCACATACCTTGGTCGCGCATCGTGTGCGGTAAGTTATTGGCCGGCATTTATGTCGATGATCGTGCGGTGCACGAGTCGGAAGACGATTGGTCACGAGGACAGGAGGCACCTTAATGAGCACTCTAAGGCAAGGTGAGGTAAGCATAGGGTTGGCAGACGCAGACGCGGCGTGGGGACAGATGGAGTTGTCCTGGGCTGCTGGGCTGTTTAACGGTAGCGGTGTCATCAGCTACAGCACCTCAGACAGGTTGGAAAGCGTGTCAGTCAGGAACCTTGACAAAGAATCCGCAGGCAAGTTCTCCAACGCTATCATCGGTGGAATCCGTACGTCCGGACGCGCTGGCTTTTTCGGTGGATTCGTTGACTACAACGAACTAAGAGACTCTTACGACTGGACCAGTGGGCGTCAGGATGTGTACGCGGTGCTGCGGGTGCTTCGCCCTTATCTGGTAGGCGCAAAGCTGGCAGAGGTAGAACAAGCTCTTACCACGTTTGCGGATGAGTAAGAAGAAAATAGAGTCCATCGACCTTGGTTTCATCACCAAAGACAGCGGTGAGAGGGAGGAGTACTCCACAGGCATGCGCCGCGACCTAGAAGCCGGCAAGCCCGATTACACCCTGATCGACATGCCATATCTTCGGCGGTGGGCCGCTCTGATGACACGCGGCGCGGAGAAGTACGGTAGAGGAAACTGGCAATTGGCAGCCACCGAGGAAGAGCTGCGCCGGTTCAAGGCATCCGCTCTGAGGCACATGTATCAATGGCTGGAGGGAGACGAGGAGGAAGACCACGCGGTGGCGGTCAGTTTCAATTTGGCTGCTGCGGAGATGGTAAAAGCGAAGCTCGCACAAAAGGAAGGTAATAGTATCGTTGGCAACACGAACCACCACGGCCAAGCGGCCAGTAAAGGCGGCTCCAGCCGCGAAGAAGGCGGCTCCCGCGAAGAAGGCGGCTCCTGCTCGCCGCACTGCGAAGCCAGTTTCGAATGAGGTCGAGGAAGACCTGCTCGCCGGCCTCGATGAGCCTGTGACCGTCGACGAGGACGAGGAGCTTGACCTTCTCGACGGCATCACCGAGGACCAGGGCACGGCGTGGACGCCTAAGGACGACGAAGATCAGCCCGAGGGTATTCAGGGGAAGGTGATCACGGTCACCACGGTAGAGACCGATGCTAAATATGGCGGCGGCACGGTACCTATGCTGGAGATTGAAGAGGCTGGAGGTCAAATTTGGTCGGTACGTGGGTATCACACCGTTCTTCGCAATCAGATCGAGAAGAACAAGCCTCAGGTTGGGGACATGGTAGGTATCAAGTACCTGGGTGAGAAGGAGAATCGCTCCGGCGATAACACCTACAGCAACTACGGTATGCAATGTCCGAAGTGCAACGCGAGGAAGTAGAGCCTCGCTGGCAGAACATGATGCAACACGGCATGAACGATTTTTGGGCTGGACATGGAACCATGGACCAAATGTGGATATGCATGGTGTGCGGCACTGTTGTCGTAAATATTTTGGATTTTCTAGATAGGCATGAGCGGACATGTGAGGAGAATAATGTTAGGCACAGTAAACTCTAGGACTGACTGGTACACGTCGTCTGGGGAACCAGAATCGGACGTTGGGCGAGAAGACCTCTTGCTAGTATCGGTGTTCATCGGCGTGGAGAAGCCGTCTTTGCCTCCAACAGAGGAGCAGAGGGCTCTTATGTACGGGTACTTGATAGACGCCCTTAAGACACAACGTGCTATTCCGATTAGTGGGAAGCCATCCCGTAAAGCTCTACCCCGAGACGAGGAGGGTTTTCGCGGAGTTTACCCGGGGCTGAGGTTCGAGCGCCGAGGAACCGGTGAGGTCGGAGATGCGCCTGCCGGCTGGTACCTGGTTATCGGGGTGCCGTCCAGGAAGTGTGAGGGAGGAGACTAGGTGTGATAGAAGGCATTGGCCCGTCGTCTCTGTTCTTCGAGACGGCCTATGAGGATGAGCAGGCGGCATTAGTGCAGATCCCGAAGGGGTTTGAGTTTGTCAGCACCAGCACTCACGCAGAGGGTGTTGTCACGGATGGACAGGGAAATGTCATCTACGACGCTAGAGACAGTGGCACTATTCTGCGTGTCCGGATTCGTCGAGAGGAGGGTACTAATGACTGAGACTATGACCGTCACTAATTCACGCCCATGGCGAACTGGGCTTATGCAGGACTGTATTGTCTACCAGGTGCTTAGGCACGAAGGGGACGGAAGAATCATCAAGTTCGGTCCTAACCCACGTCAGGGCGAACTGTCGTTCATCGAGGTTTCTGGTGATGTCCGGTTTCAGGGGCTTGAGTTCGTCCGCGATGGACGCACCCTGATCGTCCGTCCGAAGGGTTATGCCTTCGAGTAAGAGCCTCTGCCCCCCGATGAAGCCACCGTGTTCGATGACCGAGTACCCCCGAGTCATCATCGCTTGCGGTGCATGTGACCAGGGTATAGGTTATGCTGAGTGGGAACGTCGTAAACAACCGAAAGGAAAGACCCGAATGGCAGCGAAGAAGAGCACCGAGCCAGCGACCACCGCCGAGGTGCGCTCGTGGGCACAGGGCAAGGGCATCGCAGTTGGCGCTAAGGGCCGGATCAAGGCTGACGTGCTGGAGCAGTTCACGAAGGTGACAAAGAGGCCAGTTGCTTGATCTTTATGAGAGGGCCACTTCGGTGGCCCTCTTTCGGGAGAGGAGGGGAGCGCATGTGGCTACCTCGGCCTATTTCTCCACCAGCTACAGAGACGAGCAAAGAGCAGATGACACAACCGTGTGACATAGAGGTGGCGAGAGAAGCGTTCGCCGCCGGCAGGGAGTGGGCATACGGTGAGTGGGGCCTTGATGACTACGCCGTGAAGCCTCCCGCGTTTGAAGAGTGGTGGGCCAAGAGCTACGGCGGGAAGGAGAAAGATGACGCTTGACGACATTATCGCGCGGTCGAGGAAGTTTGTGGTGTCTGAGTGGAGCCTCGTCTCTAACGAACCGTTCCCCACACCGGTGATAGAAGCGTTTAGCCAAGACAACGCGGACGTTTACTCCTCGGAGGCCAACACGATAAACCTTCACCGCATAGTGTTGGACATCGACATGCCAGCGTTCTTGGTGGAGTCGTCGACGCCGGGGCACTATCATCTGGTGATTGACAAGCTGCTCACGTGGGCAGACTACGAGGTGCTGCTGAGAGCGCTAGCCGAGGCCGGTGTCATCCAACAAGGGTTCTTGAACGCGGCACTGCAGCGGAAAGCGACTATGCTCCGGCTGCCGTGGAAAAAGAAGTTTGCTCAAGGCGGCGTTGTCATGGGTCCTCGGGATACTCAGGACGATAGTATCCCTGCATTTCTGTCTCAGTGTTACTTTGTCACCGACCCTGACGAGGCTGAGGCGCTGGGGTTGACTGTTGAAGCTCGGCGGATGCGAGATCGTGAGGAAGAAGGTGGCCACTGATGCTGACTAAGGCAGAGGCTTACGCCATCGAGCTGTCCGCGTCAGCCATCGAGTCCACGAGAGAAGACGACTTGAACGAGGACGGGGTGCTGACTGACGAGGAGCACGAGACGGCGTTAGAACTAGCCCGAATGATCAGGGCGTATGTTGAGAACTGCCCTTACGCGGTGCTGGCGGCGATTCATGAAGTCTCATGCTCATGAGCTTGGCACTATCTACGTGCCAGGGCCAAATGATAGTTTGAAAGGAGTCACAGATCTAGCAAACCGCTCGCAGTGGTGGGCTATGGACACGGAGACCACTGGTCTCAATCATTACGCCGCCGACTTCCGAGTGAAGATCGTGCAGATGGGTACCGTGGACGAGGCGTGGATACTCAACCCTATGTATCCGCGCCACCTGGCGATGATTCGCAAGATGGCTGAGACTGGACCGGAGACTTGGTTTCATAATATGATCTTCGACCTCATAGGTTTGGAGGTCAGCCTCGGCTGTGACTTCGACCTGATGGCGGCGCGGGCGAAGGACACGGACATCTGCTCGCGGTTGCTCGATCCACGGCCACCGCAGAAAGGCGGCACAGGCCACAAACTTGAGCAACTGATGCCGCACTATCTCGGCACCGCGTCCAAGAAAGACACCAAGCGGGCGTTGTGGGACGCGTGGGGGCGAGGCAACAAGGTAAAGATCGGCGATGTCTTCCGGGACGTGCCGGTTGACCTTCCTGAGTATGAAGTCTACGCAGGACAAGATGTGTTCGGCACGGCGCGGTTGGCGCGCAAAATCCACCCGATGATTCAGAAGCGGCCGGAGCTGCGCCGTCTGTCTGCGGTGGAGCATCCGCTGAGCATACGCATAGCGTCTATGCAGCGTATAGGAATGCCTTTTGACAAGCGTTGGGCAACCAAGGGAGAAAGGCACTTCGACAAGCTGAGAGATGACGCGGAAAAGCAACTGGTGGAGAAGTGGGGTGTGAAGCAAAGTGGGCAATGGGCACATGCGTCGGCGGCGTCGCTCAAAGATATATTCAGTAGCCTCGGTGTCACATTCACCAAGCGCACCAAGCCCAGCAAGACGTATCCCGAGGGCCAGCTCAGTCTCGACAAAGAGGTACTTAAAGAGTTCGCTCAGTCAAAGGGCGAGGTCGGAGAACTTGCTCGTGACGTTCTGGCGGCCAAAAGGAACAAGCATTACGGTGACTACGTGCGGGGCATGCGCGATAAGCTCGGCACCGATGGTCGAATACACCCCAACGTTCGCCCGATGCAAGCTGCCACTGCGCGGATGTCAGTGTCGGATCCTCCTGTTCAACAGCTACCGCGTGACGACGTATGGATTCGCGGGTGCCTACTCGCTGATGAGGGGGAAGTCGTTCTCACTTCAGACTTTGCGCAGATTGAGTTCAGAGTCGGTGCGGCGGCATCTCGCGACCCTGTGATGACGAGGAAGATTATCAACGGAGAAGACCTGCATGCGGTGACGGCAACGGCGCTGTTCGGCCCTAACTTCAACAAAGGACAGAGACAAGCGAGCAAGCCTATTGGGTTCGGTCGGCTGTACATGGGCGGTGCTCCAGGTATACGTCAGCAGATGATCGAGTCCGACACCACAGGCTACGTGCCACCACTGAAAGACATTAAGACTGCCACTAATGCTTTCGACAGAGAGTACAGGACCTATGTGCGGTGGGCAAAGAAGCTGATCGCAGACACCGGCAAAGCGCACGGCCACCTCACCACCCTGACCGGGCGTCCGTTGATTGTACACAAGGATTATGCAGCCCCAAACTATGCAGTCCAATCGGCTGCTCGTGACGTGTTCGCCGCTGGCATCACAGCGGTGCATAAGGCCGGGCTGGGAGACAAACTGCGACTGGTTGTCCACGACGAGGTTGTGCTGTCGGTGACAAGGGCAGAGGCGAGGGAGGTGCAGCGCGAGGTGGATCGGGCAATGAGCGCCACGCTACGCGGCATCCCGATCACGACGGAGTCGCATATAGGCAGTAGACGTTGGCAAAAGAAGTAGGAGGACCTATCTATGAGCTACAGACTGACTGTTACCTATACCACCGACAGGTTCGGTGTGACATACACCGTACCAACCACAAACTGGACTTATCTTACAGACGAAGGGCTCATTGCCATTCCGTTGTCAAACGGGAAGCTTGTCTTGGTCGCGGACTCCGTTCGAAGCCTGGAGTGGCTAGAAGTCGTGAGAGACGATGCGTTTGTCAGCGAGATTCAAAATGCCTGATGCACCTCATGATCCATTTAGCTCGATGGCCGCCGCGTCTGTTCAGTTACACGAGCAGTTTCAGTCGCTGGTGAGCGCCGGGTTCACGCCTAGCGAGGCGATGACTATCGTCACGTCGATGATCAGAGAGCTGCTAAGGCACGCGCTGGACAACCAGTGAGGCTGACCTGGGACGAGTGGTTCTTGCAAGGCGCGGAGTGGGCGTCCCTTCGCGCCGACTGCTCTCGTCGTAAGGTGGGGGCGCTGATAGTCAGAGAAAAGCGAGTGATAGCGCAGGGGTACAACGGCACACTGCCTGGCCGGCCTGGGTGCCTGGAGGGTGCCTGTCCGCGAGCTTACTCTGACGTACCCCCCGGCTCGCAGTATGAGCACGGTGAGGGAGCGTGTATTGCGATCCACGCTGAGTTGAACAGCCTGCTTGACGCGGCGAAAAGAGGAGTGAGCGTGGATGGCGCTGACATGTACGTGACATGCGAGCCGTGTCAGACCTGCACGCGACTGATAGCGCAAGCAGGCATCAAAGCAGTGATTCATCCGTGACGTCGGAGAAACAGAAAGCGTCGTATCGGCGGCTCGTTCGGCAGGACTGGCAGAAAACATTAGGGCACCCCGAGGGCGAAGGTTACATAGGCAATTGTCCTAGGTGCGATGACCCTGTGCTCTTCGCTTACGTCGACGGGCTCAAGCAGATGCTGTCTACCAAGTCAGTGCCTTATCGAGATGCAGCGGTGCTGGTTAAATACTACACCCTGGTGTATCACGTGTGGCGAGCCAATGACCTGCTGAAAACAGTCAGCTTCGTGGTGACCCATTGGATACCAAAGCTCAACGACCCGTACAAGCCTAAAAGGGGCACACTGCACATGCATCATTACTGCCGTGTGAGGCCATGAGAGGAGCTATATGAGGCTGTTGTTCTGGGACATAGAGAGTTCACCGTCCATTGCTGATGTTTGGGGGCTCTGGAACAACAACGTGTCCCTAAGCCAGTTACGCGAGTCTTCTCGCGTGCTTTGCTTCGCGGCAAAATGGCAAGGTGAGAAGAAAGTGCAGTTTCATTCCGAAATAACAGATGGTCATGACGGCATGGTGGCCAAAGCACACGAGTTGCTGTCTGAGGCAGATGTGGTGTGCGCGTACAACGGTGACTCTTTTGACCAGCCTATGATGAATGCGGAGTTCTTCAAGCTAGGCTTGCCGCCGCCGTCGCCGTACAAGACTATCGATCTGTACCTGGTGGTGAAAAAGAATTTCCGTTTCCCGAGCAGCAAGCTTGAGTATCTGTTGAAGACTCTTGAGCTGCCTGAGAAGCTCAAGCACGAAGGTCACGAGCTGTGGGTAAAGGTGATGGCTGGAGACATTAAGGCTTGGAAGACAATGCGCCAGTACAACGAGCGCGATGTGATAGGGCTGGAGGGGCTGTACGACAAGATGCTGCCATGGATCAAAAGCCACCCAAGTAGAATCTTATTCGACGGAGAAACCTGCACTCATTGTACCTCTGGTGATCTAGTGAAAGAGGGCTACGCTTACACCTCTGTGGGCAAGTTCCAGCGCTGGCATTGCAAATCGTGCGGCGCATGGAGCCGAAGCACCAAGCGGTTAGACGGAGTAAAGGTACAAGGGATACTCTAATGCAAATTGCACTTATGATCTTCCGCTGGTACCTGACGGTCGAGACCGGGCGAGTGTCCAAGAACGCGACACTGGGGCCAGGGTTCAAGAAGAACGAGGAGCTTACCGTGCACAAACTTGGTTTTCAAGATGAACGGCGTTGAGGACTGGGAGTCAGAAGGCGGAGCCGCGAATAGCGTGAAAGTGGGCGTGTACCTAGACGCATACGAGCTGCAGACAGTAGTGGACGCGCTAGCCTTCGCGGCTAGCCGTTCTATCTACGCGCCGGAGAATCGCAGCGAGTATGAGCGACTGGCTGCTGTGTTCGCTGAGAAGAAGGAGAGGTTGCGGTGAGAGTTGTGCTGATTGCGCATACAGTATTCACAGATGCCGCTGCGCTGAACTCAGACTGGGCCGATTCGCTGGATCGCGAGAACGACACTGACGCAGACCTCTTAGCAGAGGGAAGCGGACGGAGCTGCTATCAGTCTTGGGCTAAACCTAACCCGGTAACGGCTACGAACGCAGGGTATCTTAACAACATTATAGCTAGGCGACATTTTTCCGTGCTAGAGCACGCAAGTCTGACATTCTATATATCCGGCGTGAGTCGCTCTTTCACTCATGAGCTGGTCCGGCACAGGCATCTTAGTTTCAGTCAGTTGTCCCAAAGATATGTTGACGAGGGGGAGGCGGAGATCATCCTCCCACCGAACACCAGCCCAAGGGAGGAGGCCATACTCAGGCGGGCGCGAAAAGACGCTCTCGCCGCGTACCATGATCTGCTCACCAGCAGGATGGAGCGTGGGTTCAAGCGTAAAGAGGCGCGGCAGTCGGCACGCGCCGCCCTGCCCAACGCCACGGAGACGCGCATCGTGGTGACCGGGAACATCAGGTCCTGGAGAGAGGTAATCGAGAAGCGCCACACCCCCGACGCCGACGCGGAGTTCTACCTCGTGGCGGGGGAGATTTTGCAAGTGTTGCGGGAAAAGGCCCCTAATTCTGTGGCTGATATCAAGGAGGAAACACATGTGCTTTAACGACGACCACGACGACGCCTACAAGCGCGCCGTCACGCGATTCGAGGACGAGACCAACACCACGCTGACCGACGTCGTCAATGGCTTCATCGAGGCTGAAGAGGACCTGCTGAACGTGCTGATGGACGAGGAGTTCGCCCAAGGCGGAGAGGAGCAGGAGCTGGAGGAGATCCGCGAGGAGTTGGTGCTGGCTCGCGCGGCTCGGTTGGCCGCGCTGGCGACGCTCACCAGCCAGTTCGCACGGTGACGCCGGAGGAGCCCCTTGTCATCAAGGGCCTCCACGAGAAGGTAGGCAGCTCAGAAGAGCAAGTCAATAGACTGCGTGCTATGCTGTTCGCCAACCGGATGCGACTTCAGGTGGTTCAGCAAACTATCATCTCTAAGGGGGGCAATCTGCATGGTAGCGACATTAAGGCTGCAGCAGCACGTAGGCGGCAAAATAAGACGGCTCGACGGGCGCGGCGTGCCTCTCGGCGCTGACGCCCTCCATCGGATGCTCGTCGACCTGGCCAAGCGGGTGACAGAGCTAGAAGAGGAGGTTATCGATCTCAAGGACAAGGTGTGGAGGCTAGAGAATGACAGGAACCAGAAAGAAGGCTGGTCCTAAACTGAGCAAGAACGAAAAGGACCAGCGTGACGCCCGCGCGCAGAAGTGGATGAACAACAGGAAGATTGAGAGGGTGTGGGCGGCCTGTGTGAGATGGAGGGAGACGCATGACGGTTGAAGGCTTGCACCAGGCGCTGGAAGCACACGGCTTGTTTGCTGACTACCACTCCGAATATGTGGACGGAAGCACTATCAAGTACCTCACATTCACCAACCCCTCGTTGAACGATGTGCGGCTGACATTTCACGGCGATGATGACATGTTCAGGGCGGCGGAGTTGTATCAAATCGTCGGATATGTAGATGAAGAGGAAGAAGAATGACCCTGAACGAGTTGGCCGCAGAAGTCAACCAGACAGCCCATACTAAGGGGTGGTACCTAAACACCAATAGGACATTTGGGGACGTTATCGCCTTAGTGCACTCGGAGCTGTCGGAAGCGCTGGAGGAGTATCGGAATGGGCGAAAGCTCGGGTTGCTGTACGCCGGGGACAAGGTGTTTGGGAACGACAAAGACGACGTGGCTGTGCTGGAGACGCTGGCCGCCAACGGCGTCAAGCCTGAGGGTGTGGCTATCGAGCTGATAGACGTGATCATCCGAGTCTTAGACACCATGCACGAGGTCGGCATTGACATCGACGGAGCGATGCGTGTTAAGATGGCCTACAACGAAACTAGACCTTATAAGCATGGCGGCAAGATCATCTAGTGTGGCGTCCAGCGAAGCCTGGTGAGACGCCGGGGCAGTTGACTCCGCAACTAAGGAGACAAATGAGCGCGTACAGCGGGAGCCAGAAGCGCGGTGCCCGGCGCGAGCGCAAGCAGACGAAGCGCTTGGAGGCCGAGCAGCGCAACGAGAGCAAGGCGGTGAAGACAATACCTAGAAAGAATAAGCGCCAAGACAAGATGAGGCCTGAAGAGGCCCGGTTTTGGCAAGAAAGACGCGAGGCGGAGGAAGCCGCTGATCAGCGGGCTTCTGACCGACAGACAAAAAGCAGGGACAAGCGAAAGGACGCTGATGAGCAGCACCGCTAAGGACTGGTGGAAGAATGAAGGCTCTCGACGGCCAGGTCCATCTAGGATTCGCGTCACGTTGAGCCGTCCGCTCACCCCGGCGGAGACAGAGCACTTGCTCGCGACATTAGGCAGTAACGGTGACAAGGTGAGGGTGAACGGCAACCGTATATGGTACGAGTCGACGGTGTTTCGCTCTCGCGTGACGTATCAGTGGGTGGCGTACACGGTAGCCAGCAGCTTCGTCAACGCTTTCCCTACTGCGGTGCGCACTTTCCGCGAGCTGGAGAGAGTTGTTGGCGTCAGAAGCTATAACGATGACTACAGTTTTGAACAAGCAATCAGGAAGGTGCATGTCCGATGAGCACAAACACAGGTGGCGTGACGTTTGCCGGGCTGCTGTTCATCGCGTTCCTCGTTTTGAAGCTGACCGGTGTCATCGCTTGGTCTTGGCTGTGGGTCACGGCCCCGCTGTGGGGCGGGTAGCACCCGTATGGCGGGTAGATGCCACGTGGGGC